>ERZ1292632.1003-Hain-H43-01um-R2-1003-length-29779-cov-6_pt1 | contig 27788 bp, 46 predicted proteins | sample MGYA00564407_ERZ1292632 | MGnify/ENA primary metagenome ERZ1292632 (study PRJEB36523, sample SAMEA6512637) | groundwater metagenome | collected 2019-01-08 | study: AquaDiva: Metagenomics assemblies of 32 groundwater samples | reverse complement strand
CATCAGATCCTAAGAATACTGAAAGAATGCTTAGTCCTATATCATTTAAGTATCTGGAAGATGAAGTAGTAAGGTTGAAGGGACTAACTAAAGAAGATTATTCCGGTAAAGAGTTATCTAATATAGTAGCAGCACAGGAAGTACATTCATCACTTACATTAGGAGAGATGGCTATTGGTATGTTTATGAATGCACTTAAAGGATTCTCTTTCTTACATGAAGCATTTAAAGATGGTAAGGGTAAAGTCTCGGAGATAACTAAACTTAAAGTAGAGAGAGAAGTAAAGGGACAGATGGTACCATTAGATATTAAGTTTAATGGTAAGCACTTCAATAGTATGGTTGATGCTACTAAGAGTGGTCAGACTGCAGGATATAGATTTGATTCATTAGGTAACGCAGCTCTTGATAACTTAAAGAAACTTATACTACCATATCTTAATCTTGGTGTGGAAACTATTAAGTCCTATTCTATACTTGTAATGCATGGAGTAGAGACAGAGACTATAAACAACTTTATTTCACAGCCTATACTTAAACATTATACAAAGTATGGTTACTATAAATCTAATAACATTGCTAAGAGAATAGAGAGTGTATTATCAATTGCAGAGAAAGAAGAAGACATTGATATTACAGATGAGAGAATGACAGATATATTACAGAGATATAATGTAGAAGATATCAGTAATATACTTAATAAGAAGAGTAATGATATAACAGATGCTGAAAGATTATTCTTACAGTTCCAGTTAAAAGTATATCAGCAGTATGATACTCTTGAATATCTTGGTAAGAGATTATCTGATATGGCTAAGATGACTAATGTTATCAGGACCATACCAAACACTATAGCAGAGATGGAAGATATAATATCCTTTGTTAAAGGCATGACAGGTCATTCAGGTAGTGATAGGCGTAAGTCAGAGACATCAGAAAACTATATTAAGAGGACAATAGGTACACCCAATGATGATAGAAGTTCATTTCCTTATTATGTAAATAATTTCTTTAGTTCTAATCCACATGTATTTGAATCAATAAAAACACTTCATTGGATTATAGATAAGACAAATAAAGAGTTTGTTACTTATAGTGATCAGTTCAGAAGAGTAGCAACTAAGATATATAGTGAGATAGGATTGAAACTGGATAAGACAAAAGACCTTACTGAAAAGAAAATAAGGGATGAGTTTGTTAAGTTCATCATGTCATCATTAGTAGATCGTGCTGATATCAGACCTATTAAATGGAGAACTAAAAATAGGCAGTTAGTAACACTAAATGGAATACCAGCATTTAATGAGAGATTCTGTCAGATGGTTGATGCTGCTAAAGCACATGACAGGAACAGAAAGGTTAAGGAGAAAGGATATGAAGGTAATCCATTCTTACAGTCATTGAATGTTATTAAAGATGCTAAGACAAGAATGAATAAGATAGTATTCCATGGTCCTTCACGTATGGAGATATCAGATCTAAACTTATTCAGAGAGAGTTTTGAGCAATTGAATACAATAGATGTAGAAGCAGTAGGAGATACATTTAAGGGCAAAGTCATTCCGGTGACACAAGAGTATACTAACTTCCAAAGGATGTTTGTAACGTATGCTATGATCAATTATGGAATGCATTTTGGATTACGTAACTATTCAACAATATTACCAGGCACTATATATAAGAATGTAAGTGATCAGTTAATAATGAAGTTCAATGATATTAAGAACTATGATAAGAAAGAATTTGATAATATCATTGAAGCATTTGAGATACAGATGGTGATGAACTATCCTGATAGCTTATGGTACGATAAGGTAGATGTTGATGCTAAAGTGAATGGAGAAAAGAAAGTACTTGAAAAAGGTAAAGAGAAGGTCTATAAGATATATGAAGGTAAAGATCAATTAGGTAATTACTATGACAGGTATTATGAGGTAGATGGAGAGATAACATGGCCCAAATATCATGTAGAGAAGTTTGGTGATAAAGTAACTGTTTATCGTATACAGAATGTAGAGTATAGAGATGGTAAGTATAAAGGAAGAGCAGCATTCTATGTTAAGGTAGGTATGAAGAACAGGAATAGTATATATGATCTTCATTCGCTAGAACAGGCAAAAGACTACAATGTAAATGATGCATTCAATACTAAGGTTCATCATATTAATGGATTTGTTTCGCCTACTAACATATACGAATCAGAGTTCCATACATTTAAAGAAGGAGATGTACTAAGTATATCAGGGTTTAGTGATCCTGGTAAGATGTATCCGGTAGGATATAGAGTAAAGAAAGTAGTAGGTAAGACAGTACAACTTGAACCTACTGCATTACCTAGATCAAAAGCATATTATGATAAGCCAAATGGATTAGTACAGGATCTATATAATAAGTTAGAGAAAGAACTATTAAGTAATAGAAAAGTATTCCATGGGTTTAAAGGTAGGATAATAGTAAATAAGTCTACTTTACCACAAGCAAGACCATTATATCAGAAGATAAATAATGATAGGTTTGGTGGTTTACATGTGTTATATGAGAGGCAGACAGGATTTGGTGTAGAAGTATTCATTAATGGAGAAGTATTATCACAATGGGCGTATGGAAGGCAATTAGAGATATTCAGTAAAGGATACGAAGGAGATAAAGTATTTAATAAGAAAGAAATAATAGAAACTATTATATCTCAATATGATGATGAGGGAAAAGAGATAATGCAAGCACAGTTAACTAGAATAAGTAAAGAAGAATTTAATAAACTAGTTAGACAGGCTGGATTTAATAGTATAGGTAATCATTGGGTATTATCTTCAGTTAATACAGTTGAATATATAGAAAAGAGAATCATCAATGAGATAAATGAAGTAACAAGAAGTACAGACTTCATTGGTTTAAGAAATATGACTGAAGTTATTGATAATAATGTAGAAGATGCTATCAATGAATTAAAGACTACATATGATAATAAATCAGTTAGTCAGTTACTGGATGATATAGAGAGCAGATCAACTAGTGAGTTCCAGAAACTTATTATAAGATGGATGAGACCACTACTGTTAAAACTTAATCCACAGTATGCAGGTGGTGACTATAACCTTAAAACAAAGTATGCTCAGTTTACTGAAGTAGGTGTAATGGAACTAGATTATGGCAGACTGGCAAGAAACAATAAGGATATAGTAGCTACAGACAGAATAATACTACATGAGTTAATGCATGGTCTTACTATAATACAGTTTGTAAAGGATAGTAAGTTTAAGACAGAACTGGAAAGAAGAATACAATTACTGTTAGTTGCTAATCCGGCATTAAAGACACGATTCTCACAGGCGTTTAAAGATTCAGAAGAATTCATGTCAGAGTTATTTAGTAATGAAGAACTATATGATGTACTTAATGACTATAAATTTCCTGATACTAAGAAGAGTATTATTAGAGAAGTATATGATTGGATAATGTCATGGTTTGGTAAATCAACTGATATACGTACAGGTGAACAACTAATAAAGTTTATTAAGCAGGGCATTAAACCTATGCAGTATAATACAATAGAAGATGTTATTAAGAGAGATCAGGATATGCAGTCAAGAGGTTATGATAGTCCTGAACTGGAAAAGATAGCAGATCAGGGTACAAGGTTTCAGGTTGCAAAAGATGAGAAAGGTAATGAACTGGATTGGTACGTAGGACCGGATGGTAAAGTAATGAGAAGGGTAACAGATAAGAAGAAAGGATTCTTTTCATTATTCACCAAGAAAGGAGATAACAGAACATCAGGAGAAAAGAAAGCAGATAGGGAATGGAGCTTTACAGACAAGACAGTGCCTAAGATAGTAGATAAGAAAGAAGAGACTTATGATGAGTATAAGGAGAGAATGGATAAGGCATCTATTGAACTGTTTGTAAGAGGCAGGATTATACATGCTATAGATAGAAGGGTAGTAGATAGAATACAGAATAATGGTGCTAATGAATCTGCTATTAATTCAGAGTTAATGAGATTAGGTTATCAGGATGTAGAGATAACTGATAGTCTGGATAAGAAATATACTATTAAGATAAGTATTGATCCTAGTACATTTGATTGGTATGAGAAGAATATAGAGACTATCTATAAGAATCATGGTATAAATGTATTTGACGATATTCCGTCTGATCTGAAAGATGTACTAATATCAGAAGTAACAGTAGGATTAGAAGAGTTAGGATTTGCTGGTACAATAGATAAGCTGATACGACATTCTACAGGCAGGTATTCAATCAAGGATATGGCTACAGGAGTATCATTTGATGAAGCTACTACTTATAGGATGTTATCATATGGAGATCAGAGCAGACAGCTTATGGATAGTGCAAGAGATCTGAAGAAACTACAGATGATGATCTATGCTATCATGTTAAAAGCAAATAACCCAGGTATGCAGTTTGATGATCTATCAGTGATGTGGATACCTAACAGTTATAATGCTACTTCATATGATGGTTCACGTAGAGTAGAGGTAGATGACTTTATGAGGATGGTAGAGACATTCTTTAAAGATAAGAAAGCACTTAAAGAGGCAGGAATAAGAGAAGATATACATGAAGTACTTACTAAGAAAGATCCAGAGATATTCAATCCAAGTGAGTATAGTAATGAGTTTGTAGAAGAAAGAGAAGGATTAAAAGGTGCAGAGAAATCAATCAACGATAATCTTATTACTAAGTTACAGTTAACAAATGAGACACCTGCTACTACTGCAGAGAGATTAATAAATGAACTTACTAAGATCATAGGTACTGCACCTGTAATAACAAGACTAGGTAAGAGTAACTTTGATGGTCTAAGTTATAATGATCAGATTAAGGCAAAGAGATTAACACATCAGATACTACAGTTACTACAGGATCCGTCAACATCACTAGCTATCAATCCTGAATTAGATGTATCCTTTGTAACAAGATGGATAGGTAACTATTCTGCTATGCCATTACCACAGGTACAGATATGGAAGAAGTTCAGAGACACACAAGCAATGAAGGCAAGTGTGACACATCAACATATGATGAATGGATTTCAGTCAGTACATAGGAAAGTATTGGATGACTTCTATAGAGAACATCCAGTATTAAGTAAGAAGTATCTTAATAATGCTAACTATAAAGCATTGTATGGATTTGCTTATAAAGAATTTGATAACAATGGTACTACACAACAGAGATTAATAACTAAGAATGATAATGAGTTTGCAAAACTTACTGTTAATCAGCAGAACTTATTAAACTTCATGAATGATATATATGGTAGTTATTTTAAAGGTAAAGATGCATATGTTAATCAGAAAGCAATAACCATAACAGAGTTTGGAGTTACTAAGGATATCACAGTACTTGATATGTTTAACCGTGGTATTGAAGAGAGTCATAAGTTCAGGTTCTATGATGGTTGGTTCCCTAAGATACAGAAAGAACAGTCAGAGATGATCTTTGAGGCAGGTAAAGGAAGTTATATTGCCGGACTGCTTAATAAAGACTTCTGGAAAGCAGACATGCATAATAGTATGACATACTACCAGGAGAATAAGTTTGAAGGTCGTACACATAACCTTATGGTTCTTCCATTAAAGTATATGGGATCAGTAGGAATAGATAGTAGAAGAGATTACTCATATAATCTGGAATATCAGTTTGATAGATTCACTAAAAGTATAGAGTATAAGAAATATATGGATCCTGTTTATGGATTAGGTGAATCAATAAGAGGTGTACTAGAGATGACTAAGGTAGATGGTCAGCCTATATATAGTAATACTGCAGAGATGCTAAATGATAAGTTAACATCAGATGTATTAGGCAGGACAGTAAGACAACAGTATACACGTAAACCATTAAAGTTCTTTGGTAGTCAATGGGAAGATAGGGAGATACGTGTTGATTCATTACTTACATTAAGTAGGAGTTGGGTATCAGCTACTACAATGTGGTTAAAGCCTTTTACTGGTGGTGGTAACGGTATCAATGCAATGATGCTACAGCATAAGGATTCATTAAAGGGAACAATAGCTAATAAGTTGTTTGGTATTAAAGAAGATGCTATTGATTATACTCTGGCAGATAGTCTATATGCAGATGGAGTATATTTTGGTGAGCATGTAGTAAATGCAATGATGGGTAAAATATATCAGGATAAGACATGGTTACTACTTAAAAAGTTAGATTACCTACCTGATAACTTTGATTTTAAATCAGCAGAGAGATTCTTATTATCTACACGTAACAGGGTTATATCACAGAGTTCAATGTATGTATTCCATAGAGTACCAGAAGAGATGGTATCAATGGTTACTATGATAGCACAGTTAAAGCATCTTAAACACCCTACATTGAAAGATAGTAATGGTAAGCCACTATCAATATGGGACTGTTATAAAGTAGATAAAGATGTTAATGGTGAATGGGATGTAGTATGGACCGGAGGGAGTAGAGGTAAGTTAAAGACTGGTAAGGGAGAATTCGCTACATATACTGATATAAATGAGATAACACCACAAGAGTCAGCTAAGTTAAAGAGAGTATATGAAAGGATACAGGGAGGATATAGGAAGGAAGAGGCAGCAGCATTAGAGACATATGTACTTGGTAAGACATTTATTCAGTTAAAGAAATATGCTCCACAGCTTATACTTAATGCCTTTAAGTCAAAGCAGAATGAGATGGATCTTGGTTATCTTAAAGCTACTACTGAAAGAAGAGATGGAGAGACAGTATATGAATGGATAGGAAGGATCAATGAGGCTAAGTTCAGGGTACTTGGTAAGTTTATGCTATCAGCTATAATGTTTAATTCCGGTAATAGGGATTATAAATGGAATAACATGACAGATGAGATGAAGCAACATGTTATTGATGCAGGTATAACATTAGGTATATGGATGACAGCTTATGTAGGATATCTTAAAATGTTCGGAGATGATAAGGATACAGATACTATGAAGAAATGGTGGAAGATGTATCTTATGGATAACTTTATACAGCAGTATAGTCCTAATGAACTATTAAAGATAACATCACAGGGATTACAGCCAGTAGCATTAACTAGAGCATTAAAGACTGTAGGTGCTACTACTACTATGATGGCAGCAACATGGGGATTAGCAGTAGATAATCAGGAATTAGCCTTTACACAGGATGGTGACTTTAGGGGATGGAATGAATTCAGGAAGTCAATACCACTTATGGCTAGTTATAGTGATCTTGCTAAGAGGTTAAGTAACCTGGATGAGAAGTATATATTATCAGAGACATTTAGTAAATGGAGGTGAAGTAAGTGTTCACTACTAGTGTAAAAAAAGGGCTAAGCAGTATGGCGACTGACTTAACCCTTTTACATTTATTAACTAATCAACAACAACTATTATTTTTTATTCCACATCAGATCAGATTCTTTTATATAAAGATTCCAGTCATTAAAGTATTGTAGTAATTTAACCTTATCACTACATGAAGATAGATAGCGTGGATAGTATTCTTTAGTTTGTGGATTATACACTATTAAAATCAATCCTTCACGTACTATTGAATTCTCTGTAGTAAGTATATCTTCACCATTATTGGTTTTAAATAACTCTTTATAGTTAGTTAATAACATATATCCTTCTGGAAGTTCAGTATAGTATTCAAGGTCTGTTATTGGATTTATCATAGTCCTCGACTTTTACACAATGATATAATACACTAAACCCTAATTTAAGTAATAACTTTCTCCACCATGTCAATTTAAATGCTTTTATTACTTTAACTTCAACCTTATCCTGACTTACTAGGATGTCATTCTTATTAAAATAATCAGCATCAAATATCAGCATAAAAGGTTTACTAGTTATTCTATCATTAAGATAGAATTTACTAGCATTTTGATCTGCCAATAGATTTGCTTTACGTTCCAATCTCTCTTTCTCCATCTTTTTTATCTCTTACAAATGTTTCCATAACATATTTATTAAATAATACATCACCTGATACTCTTACAAAGTTATAAGGCCAATCTCTTGAATCATGTGACCTACAGTAGTAAAGATTATTTTCATCGTCTTTAGCGATCATTCTTTTATCACACCAGTTAAAGAAATCTAATGATGTATTCTGTAAGTGTTTAAATATTACTTCATCTATTTTATCCATTAAAATAATGTTAATTGTTTTACTACTTTTAAATTACCTAGTTCTTCAAGCCTATCTATAATATGATTGAATTCTATTAACCCATCATGTTTATATCCTATTAGATCATCATATAGATCTCTTGCATGATATTGAATACATTCATCTTTAGAATTAAATATTTGATCAGTATTGCCAGGATAACTACTTCTACCAAAACAACCACACTTCATAATATTAGTTTGTAGATCACTTGATCCAATCCATTTATCTTCATCTAACTTAACAATAGCAATACTACAATGTGGTTTTCTATGATCATTAACACCTATTTTTATATTATCTTCCCATTGATCAGGACAGTATACGCCATTAGGATTAATTACTGGATTCATTTTCGTCTTCTATAAATACATATTCATCAATATCTTCTTCTTCATATCCTACACATAATAGAAAGCATTTAGCTTTATTCTCATCATCAAATGTTTTTAATGTATTATCATCATTTAAAATATACTCTTTACCATTAAGTGATATTCCTTCTGGATGTCTATAAATTAATTTGCCCATATTCCTTTATCTATATTATTAAAATAAAATTGTAATGTTTGTCGTATCTTTTCTTTATAGTGTTTATTATGTTGTATCTTAATAGGTGCAAGTTTCATTACAGTATTATATATCTCTTCCAATGTTGCTTCTTTATTAAGTGTCTGTAATGCATCCTGTACTATTATCTTCCACGATCTGTTTTCTTGTGGATGAATACCTATGATAAATAGATCAGGTCTTAAAAGCATATGAAAACCCTTTATACCGGATAACTCAATCATATCACTATCATAGTCTGTATATGAAACAAGTAATGAAGGTGCATTGGCATTTGCACCCTTATTACCATTTACTGTATAGAATTGAATCCTACCTTTAATAAACATGATTGAATTAGCATAAGGAAATACATATTCCTGAAATGCTTTAGTTTCAGTACGTGCAAATATTAAAGCAATACCATTGTTATGCATTGCCATCCTATTTAACCATGCTTCTAATTGATTACCATATGGTGGATTCAACCATATTCTATAATCATTCCAATCCTGTAGTAATCCATTATCATTAACTGTATAGTGTTTATTTGCAGTATCCCATGGTCTATTGATAGGACTACATGGATCTAAGTCGAATACTCCTAGCGATCGGATTAATTCAGGAGGTGTAAGCCATTCATCATTATTACTTGTATTTGTATTAAAGTCTTTCATTTATATCTTTCCATAGTTTTTTAATACATTAATTATATATTCTACCGGAACTGATACATAGTTATTACCAAACTGATCATTGCTAATAAATATATCAACAGTATCTTGTATCATATCGTAATCTACATCTTCTTGTTTCTTTATTTCTATCCATGTACTCATTTAATCATACATTTTAATTCATTTTCTAACTTCTCTATTTTAGCAACAGCTTTCTTATATATTAGATCTTCTTCAATAGGATATAATGAATCCCATTGTTCTCTAGCTAACTGAAGTTTATTTTTATATTCAGTAATCTTTGATTTCTTTGATCTAATCTTGTTTTGCAGATCTTGTTCAGGAGTTCTTTCATTACCATTATTCCCCCATCTATGATCTATTATTGCTCTAGGATACTTAACCTGGAGTAATGCAGCACGATAAGTAAAATACCAATTAAACTTAACTCTTGTATTCCATGGTAAATTATCCCATCTCATTAATTCAAGTACATTACCTCCAAGTTTATCCCATACCTTAATGACTACCCAATGTTTTAATTCATTAGCATTATCCATTAATTAGGCATTAAATTATTTGAACCAGCAGGATAAAAAACATATACATTTTTAAATGCATTTCTAACAAGTTTTCCGTTATCATTATGCCAAGGTGGAACATAATTACATATTGCAAATGTTTCATCTAAATTAAATTCATGAAGATTTTCTGTAATGAATTGAGCAATACTTTTACGATAGATTATACAATTAGGAGATTTAAATATAGGTCCTTGCCATATATCTATTGCAACGTACTGTTTATGATTAAGAAAATAAAAACATTGTGGATTATAAGCACATCCTAAATCAATAACAGTATAATGTTCTGGAATCAATTCTGCAAGTACTTTATACGTGTCAACAAATCCAAGAAAAGTTGCATCTATATCACACATACTACTAAATACTTCTTTCTTTTGATTTTCTGGTATTCTAGATAATAATTCTAAATTACATTTTATATTTTCTTCTTCTGTTTTAAACATTAATTAGACATTAGTTTTAATCGAATCTCCGTGTGGATTATTAACTTAATTAGTCAATTTCAGAAGTCATTACTCCTACTAACGTAGGCAGTTCGTTCTGAGTTTTAGTCTCTATCCCAGAGACATAATTACGTAAAGCAAAATTTTTAATGTTTATTGCAGCATTAATATCTCTATCATGAATAGTATTACATTTTTTACAAATCCATGTATAATCATTAGATGTTAACTTTTTATTTATACTGCCACAACAAGAACAGGTTTTTGAAGATGGATCAAATTGTCCTATTTTAAGTATGTTTTTACCATACCAATTACCTTTATACTCTAATTGGCTTACAAATTCTCCCCATCCAGTGTCACTAATAGATTTATTAAAATATTTTACCTCTAACATTTCTTTTATATTCATATCTTCAATAGCAATAGATTGATTCTCTCTGATTAATTTTGAAGATAATTTATGTAAAAAATCATTACGACAATTAGTTATTTTCTCATGTAATAAAGCTATTTTATGTTTAGTTATTTTTCCTTTATATTTTGAATATTTTCTATTAAGATAACTTATCTTTTTTCCATAACTATGTAAAAATTTAGGATTATTAACTTTAATAGAATTAGATGTAGAAATAAATGATCTGATACCTAAGTCAATTCCCAATGTGCTTTCTTCTTTAACACTTTGTTTTGCTTGATTAGGAATTCCTGTTTCGCAAATAATAGAAACAAAATATTTATCTGTAGGCAATCTTCTTATAATAGCACGTTTTATTATCCCTTGTATTGGTCTATGTTGAATAATATTTATTCCTTCTCTAAATTTTGGGATAGATAATTTACTATTATTAATAAAAATAGATTGAGGAATCGTATATGATTGTCTATTTGATGTTTTTTTCTTATAATTTGGAAATTTCGCTTTCCCTTTATAAAATAATGTGAAGGCATTATCCAAATTTATTATTGCTTGTTGTAAGGATTGAGAATTAATTTCTTTTAACCAGGTACATTCTTTTTTTAGATCTGGTAATTGATTCATTAAATTAAAACAAGTTAGATTTATTTTATTCCCTGCATAAGCAATTGTTTTAGTTTCTAAAGCTAAATTATAAATAAATCGAGTACTACCAATATGTTTATCAATTAGTTCTTTTTGATTTTTATTTGGTAGTATTCGATATTTAAATGCTTTTAACATAGTGTAAAGATACGTTATTTATACATTTAAACAAATATGTATAAATTAATTTGGAATAAGGACAAGTCTTATCTCTGTATAATCTTCATCTAGTTTTTCAGTACCAATAGTAAAGTCATATGTATCTAACCAATATGGTATCCATTTATCTTCATTATTTATTTCTATTACGATAGGATCATCATCACGTAGATCTTCTATTGCTTGTATAAGTTGTCTTTTTGTCATTGATTTAATTTTTCAAAGTAAAACATACCATCGAAAGGTTTTATAGTAACTATACCATAATCTATTCCAACTTTTGTAATATAATTATGCTGAATTCGTTTATGTAATGATAACATTATAGTTCTAAATTCATCTAATCTGTATCCTCTTTTATAGTGATTACATCTTTTACATGAGGGCATTAGGTTATCAATATGGTTAATGTTTTCCGGTATATCATTATATACATCTGCTAATGATATATTTACTTTTGCTGAATTAACCCAATTAGTTAAAGTCTTAGGAAACCTATGATCTACTTGCATATTCTTAAATTCAATAGGATTACCACAGTAAGCACACTTTTTACCATACTTATTCCATATAAGTATTCTTCTATCTTGTTTATTCATAAATATAGTAGATCAGTTATATCACTTGGTAAATCATCTTTTTCATATATTTCACATATAAGATCGTCATTGTCAAAATCACTACCTAATTCTTTATCTGTTACTCTTAATATAAATGGATAATGATAATAATTATCTCCTTCTGAAGTTGATAAGTGATTACCTTGTTTAAATAATTCTAGTAGTTCTCTGTTAATTTTAATCTTGTTTATCATAATATTAATTTATAAGTAAGGTGCATCATCTATTGCTAATCTACCACATATAGAACAGGAAACTGATCCTGCTATAGCATTACAAGGTATAGGACCATTCTGTACTATCCATTCACCAGTATTTAATTGTATCATACCAGGACCATTATCATCACATACATGATCTTTACTACCACATATTATTGCAGTAGTATCTTTATCTAGTTTTATTATTTCACAACTCATATGTCTAATTTTATAAGGTATTCATTAAGTGATCTTACTGGAAAGTTAATAGTACGTGGTTGTCCTGTTTTATTCGTTTTAAGGTATTTATCAGGAGTCCATGTCTTTTTAAACAAGTCAGGTATCTTTAATAGATCAACATATAAACCATACTTATCATATAACCATTTTTGAGTTATACGAAATAACCTTGTCATATTGCCTCTATCAAACGATCCCTTTGTCTCAAAGAATGAATAAGGTTTATTATCTTTTGTTGATCTGATGGCATAGAAAGGGCATTTAACAGTACATGTTTCATCATTAATAAGTCTAAAGAATCTATTAAGGTATTGTTCGTTCCACTCAATACACCAGTCGGGAGTATATTCGTGACCTTCCAATAAACTCTTTTCAACTAATTTTGTTTTAGTTTTCATTATAGTTAATAGAGGATATGATTTAGCTTTAGACAATGTAAATGTATTAGATTCATACATATATCTATTTACTATACCAATACTAACTAATTCATCTAACCACCAACTGAAATATTTTTCTTCCTCACTACGATATTCCATTTTACTTCTTCTTTTTAGATTTCATTTCTAATGGTGGATTGTATTCTTTAATCTTACAGTATGTTTCAAGGTAATGATCTATAGTATCCCATGTAATACCTATACTAGCATCGTGGTGACTGATCATTTCGTGTAGGGCTGATTCAAACATATCCTTATTATAATACTGTTCCCATACATCAGGATCACTATTATCTATTGCCATTGATTCAAAGTCGTCAATAGACCATGATATAGATTCTCTTGCTTTATCCCTTAGTATATTTTGTACTGTTATTGCAGGATAGTAATCTATATTATGTATTCTTACTATTCTTTTATTTAACTTACTTATTATATCTTCCACATACATATTAATTAATATTTAAGGTCCAGAAATTATAATTAAAATACATTTCATTAAGTAGGTCAAAAGAAACAGTTACTACAATACTAACTAATATAATAATATTTAGTATCTTCTCTTTACGTGGTGACTTAATATTAAAGTTAAACATCATTGGTATGAATGGTAATATATTAACAAATGCTGATTGCATAAAGAATTGAATAACCAACCATACTACTATACCAATGAATACAAAGGCATCTATTGTACCTTCTATCATTGATCCATGAAACTTCTTCACAAACATATCTACATCGAGTAGTTGGTATAGACAGTATAAGATTATTAATATTCCTGTTATTATTGTCATTGAGTAAATTGTGAGTTATAAAGTTTAATTAATTCCACCATGTTTTTATATACTGTTTCTTTATGTCCCCATACTATAGCTTTCTTTGTCTCTTGTATGATAGGACGGATCCATTTTAAATGATTATTATCTCTTACCATAGGGATACATACTTTACGGTGCAATTCGTCCCATAAGTAATGAATCCAATTCCAATCATTATCAAATGTAAATCCTTCTGGATCCATTTCTAACCATCCTGTATTTACTTCAAAATTATTAGGAACTTTATATACGAATCCTTGTTCATAATCATCAAATCTCTTTTCCCAATCAAGGAAATCTGCTATAATCTCATTACCGATAACTCTTTCTTCAAATGATATCATATTATAAAGGGATAAAAAAGCCTCACTGACTTTTACATCAATGAGGCTATAGGTTAATAACTATTAATTATTCAGGCAATACAAATTCATCATTACCAGGAGTATCTTCTTTAGCTAGATCATCATTAAATTGTTCTTCACTATATCCCTGTTCTTTTTCATCTTCTTCATTAGTCTTTATACTATCATCTATAGTAAGTTGTTTTACTCCTACTTTCTTTCCTGTAAGTAATCCATATGCTTCAAGTACCATAGTAGCTACATCTTCTGCAAAATCTTCTTCAAACCCATAAGTATCTTCTTCAATATTAATTGCTGGTGTTGATATACCTACTATTGATCCTGATTCAGTAGCTACTTTACCTGTTAGTATTACTTTATCGTTACTACTGTATTTAAAGCCTGTAGCACTGTATAGGGACGCTTTCTTTTCTGATGCATAGAATACTTCCGCTAAGTACCTATTAAGCCTTGTAAGGGCTACAAAGAAGTCCTGGTGTGGTTGTTCTGTTATCTCTTCTGTCCTGTTACGGTTTATCTCAGGTACAAAATACGATACTGTGATTAATGATTCTGTTTTCGTTTTAGTGAATTTCATTGATAAAATGTTCTCAGAGTCCATTTGTGTTTAAGTTTTAGTTAATAATAGATATTATATATATTTTACCAAAGAGAATAAACATTCTTCTCTTCTCATGCAAGATATGCAATTACTTTTGGGTAGCAATGTAGTTCCATCAACAAAATCAATAACAAATATATTCTTCCCACCACCACCATAATAGAATTCATCACCAACCCATGACATATATTCATCATATGTCATAGGTCTTATTGCTTTTACTTCCTTTCCGTCAATCTCCATCGTTCATCATCTCTTTATTGCCTATATTCTCATTCTCTTTATCATTTGCTGCATCTTCATCTGTGTATTGTGCATAACCTGATCCTTCACATGTAGGACATATATCACTTGTATTCTTAGTTAGATTATATGAGTCTGGTACTTCTCCTGTACCATAACAAGCTGGGCATTCTTTTAATCCATATTCAACTAGTTCATCATTATTCATAGTTCTGTTATTGATTTCTGTAATGTATCATATTCAAGTTTATCTAATTCAACCCAATCATAGAATCCTCCATATTCATATAAAAGATCATTAGGTGTATTATTATTAGTATTCCAATGGTAAGTCGAAAATATTCCTCCATTTTTTATATAAGTAATTGTTTCATCTAATCCACCATCATTATAAGCAGTTACTGCTTCTTCACCAAATAGGTAATAGTAATCCTGTTTCATCTTAACGTATTATTTTAAATTCATATTCATAAATACTAAATGGTAATCCCATACAATCTACTAATGCTTCTCTTGGTTTATCAGGAGAATTAATTCCTTCATCATAACCTGGATGATCCTTAGTTGAATAAGCAATATGAGAAATTATCCATGTTTTCTTTCTATATTTTGTATAACTATCATTATCCGATATAATCATTATTCTATTACCTAATTTTGGTTTCATGCTTTTCTTTTTGATTTCATTGTAATAACACGAGTATTATAATAACCAAATCTTCTATTATATGGTTCTCCTGCATAGTTATCAGGACTAACAGTAATAGATACTACTTTTCTACCATACCTATCTGTTAATCCTTCTGTAATGTTTATTACACAGTTATCTGCTTCTATCTTTAATTTATTCTTTGCTGTTTTATAGCTTTTCATTTAGGTATTGGTATTAATGATTCAGGTAATATCCATAACCAATATATGTTATGATCATTCAGTAATCTACTCTCTGCAGGATAATATTCTATACCTGTAGTTTCTTTACCAAACAATTCATTTTTAATAGACTGTATTTCTGACCAATGATTAGGTATAGGAGTGTCATCATGACGTTGTATAAGTGCCTTAATAGCTATTCCTTTATCTGTTTTGGCATTATCATCTATCATTACTACATATCTATTATTCATGTAGGCTCTTGTCATCCAATCAGGATGTACTTGTGTATTAAGATCTATTTGTTTTAATGGACCAGGTGGTAATTTAAATAGCTTATCAGCAACCTTTGATCTTCCTCTTCTTTGTGTTCTTCCTATACTCATACTTCTTCATGTGTTACTGGTACTCCCAAATAGATGTTATAATAGTGATTGAATTCTTCAACAGCCATCTCATCGAATGAATCTTCACTAGTAACTACTTTAAGAGGATCCTTAAAGTCTTTAGGTACTTTAAACTTAAATGTCTTTACTTCTGCTTTTGTTTCTATTTTGTCTTTATTCTTCATTATCTATGTCATTTAAACCATCTAATTCATCCATCTTATAAAAGTAATCTTCTGCATCATTAAGTTCTTTAAATTGCTTCTGTAGTGCTTTATTACCTGATAGATTAGCACCACAATGTGGACACCAAAATTCTACACCAGTACCTTTACATTCGTCACATTTAACTTCATATCCGGTACCAGGTATTTCCAGATCGTCTACGAAATCTTCTATATATCCATCTTCACAAAAGATATTAGTACAGTCTCTGCTATGTAATGGACTATGCCTACATTTAGGGCAATATAAGTCATCATGTATATCATATGTATCTTCCATTATTCGATAGCTTTTTTAATTACTTCATTTGCTCTATCTCTTAATGCCTGACAAAATGCTTCAGAAACATGACTACCAACTGAACCAATAGCAACTCTATTAATTCGTTCTACAATATGTTGAAGTTCTTTTAACATATCTGGTGCAGCTTGTATTAACTTAGCATTAGCAACACATTCTTCTTTAGTTACTATACCTTCCATACTTTCATAATTAGGTTCATTAGGATCATTATGTAGTATAGTACATATAGCTTTACCATCTTCTCCGGCAAATATAAAGTGTGGTTTATTATCTAAACAACATGAATGCCATTTTCCTTTAGTATGTTTCATTGTTTTAAAATTAATTTTATTCAGTCCATAAATCTTGTATGTTTCCACAATCATCACATTTATAACCACCAACCCAACACTCGCCTTCTATAACTTTAGCCTCTTCTTCAACTCCATTCATATATGGCTCACTATCGGGTTCATAATAAAAACTACCATGTATTAACGCTGTTCTACCTCCGCATTCCTTACATTGCTTAGTATCATTTGTTATATCTTCCATCTTACTTTAATTTAACTGGTTCATTATATCTCTTTAATGATAGTGAAGGAATATTAGTACTTGGATCGTCTATCCATTCGCCTTCAATCTGTACATCAGATTCATCCTCTGTCATACCTAAGAAACATTCTTCTTCACAATGACCTCTATCATATTCCGGATCTTGAAATTTATTAAATGCTTCAGGTATTGATATTGCATCAATCATTATACTATACTCTACTTTCTCTGTTGCTATATAACTTAATTTATACTTTGGCATTATTCATTAAATATTAATTTATAATAATAACCGTTTTTGCTAGTAAATCCATCCATTACAAATGACCATGTAGTACCACTAGCTTGCACTACAATAAAATGACATCCAATAAATTCTTCTCCTAACTCATTCCATGTAATATTAGGATCAATGTCTGTTATATTACTAAACCATTCTTCAAGTTCTTTATAGTAATAACTCTTATTTAATTCTAATTCTTTTATCATACTCATATAGATTCATCTAATCTTTCTAACCATTCTTTTCTTTTCATATTATCATGTAATATAATAAGACTAGCAATAAGATCAACATATGATCCTCCTGTTACTACTTGTGATTCAGGATTAGGTGTATTAGCATATATATTCATTGCATCCATTACCTTATCACATAATATTTCATGTGTTACTTTTATAGTCATCTTTTTACGATCAAAATAACATAGATATACTATACCTTTAGTATTCTCTGGTATTTCTGTTCCTAGTATTGTTTTTGATAGTTCCATAGTTAAACCATTATTACTTTATTTTCTTTTAATAACTGTAATTCATTACATAACTCTTCTTCATCAATGTTTCCATTAAGGAATAAACACTGCCAACGAAGATGCATTACTATACTCTCTTTCCTTATCATTTTACCTTTAGGAAAGTCTTTAAGACCACAACCGGATAAAGGTGATATATCTACTTCAGGATAACTTTTACCTTCTCTTAGTTCATTTACTACTATTATTATTTCTTTCTTTGTCATAATTCTGGATAATAATGAAGTAGAAAATTATTGTACTGTTTATGTGTATCTTCTCCTTTGACATAATCTTTATAATTATCAATTCCATGAACTTCTTTAAAGAATAATGTCCAATGTAAGTTATTCCATAATATAAATCCCGTCATAAATCCACCAGGATATTGTTTTCTATCAATTGCATTTTGTACATCTGGTTCATGATGGTTTGCTCTACAATATACAAGATAACGTGGATTCCATTCTTTTATATGTTCCATAGTTATTTAAATAAAAGGGGAATACCTTTAATAGATACTCCCCTTATTAAACAATAATTAATTAATACTATTCTTCATTCAAATCAACTACATCAATAGTAGGCTGAATGTTATATTCATCTACCATCATGTTTCCAATAGCTACATTATCTGTAATAAGAGTAGTGATATCAGATCTGTTACCTTTAATAACAAACGTCATGAAGTTATAGAACTCCCATAGAGTACAATCAGGACCGTCATAGAACTTCTCACCTTTAAGGTTAATAATACCTCTTGTTACTTCTCCTACCTGTATTACATTTAATGGTGCTACTACTTTCATTCCCATATTAGCTTCAACTGCTCTTACCATTAATTTACCAATGAAACGTAACATCTCCATACCTGTTACAGTCATTCTCTTCATTGATTCAATAATAGCTAAATCTCTCTTATGCATTGCTTCAAGGTTATTACACCAGTCAGAGAATACTTCAAGCATACGTGGATAATTAACATCTTTCTTTGAACCATAAGTATGCATTACATTCTCTCCAAATATTGACATATTAGTACAATCCCATACATGACTACCAAATGCCAGGTCTAATCCTTTATCATGGTAACTAAATGCTATACATGCAGACAATTCAATATTGCTTGTGCTTAAATGTTTCATAATAAACTTACCTGTTACCTTATCAAGTAAGAATGCTTTCAGTACTTGTTTTACTCCTAGTTCATCTTCTATCTTAGGGATAAGTTTAGTTCCTGCTGATTTAGCACAATAGATATGATCTAATTCAAATGTATGACCTGCTTCTGTTAGTATGCGTGATAGATCTTCGATAAATTGAAAGTGGCTTACAGGTCTTGTACGACTTGTATAACCCATGTCTTTTGCATTGACTGTTCTTTTTAACTCATCTAGAGTTAGGATTTCTACTTTTTCTTTGAGAAATAATTGTCTTAATTCCATAGTTAATAATTAAATTGATTGTACGTTAGTGCGTGACTTACATTCAAAAATTGTACACTCCTTACAGAGTTTGTATTGTGGCTTTTCCGGCCATTTAAGTTCAGAATAGTATTCAATAAGACTAACACATTTTCGTATTGCCTCATGAAGTTCTTGCTCTTTTGTAGCATCCCATTGTACCTTAATCAGTTTATCTTCTAGTTGTTCTTTCTTGTAGTTAAATACCCAATAGTAGAATTCTAATTGATTCTGTTGTATAAGACCAACTGCAGGTTTAGTAAGTAATTCTACTACATGAGGATTCATATCAATATTAGATATAACCTGTCTAGCGCAGTAATGGTACATGTACGCCTGTATCAGATCCATATACTCCGGTGCGCCCCAGCAGTATTCACCAAAGGATGCATTTATGTCAGCAGTTAGTTTTAAATCAATGATAGCCAACTTTAATCCTTCATTAGTGATTATAGCAGTAGGGAATATATCAAATTCACATGATAAGTATACCTCTGGATTCTTATGCCATGGTACAGTTATCCTTATCTGTGTATTCTCATCAAGTACTGTAATCTGATACTTTGCACTAAGCACTTTAAATCTCTGTGCCTGTTGTTCAATACGTATCTGATCCATAGTCTTATCTCCTTTTACTTCAGGCAGACCGGATTCTTTACGTTTCATGTTCTCTAGCTCTCTAGCTTTTACTAAGCGTTTACGTGGTAGATCTTCTGTCTTTCTACCACCAGCACCAGATCCTATACAAAGAGTCTCAAAGTATGAACCGTTAAGCATAGAGGCAGTACGATAATGATGTGATTTAATCATGTCAATATGGTATGTCTTACTAGGACAAAACAGTTCTCTTTCTTCCCCTTTATACAGGAACCTGGATATTAGTGATTGTGTTAATGGATGCTTTTTAAAGTCCACTGGCTATTTCATTTATATCTTTTACTATTTCTTCTGTAAGGGTTATTAGTCCCTGTGTAGTACGTGTAATAGGTACGTTAGTAAGATCAAGCAGATCAATAGCACGTTTCAATGCTGTCTGATACACTATTGATTTCTGGTTAGCTTCTTTAAGTTTATCAGCTACACCTGTCTTACATTCAGGAGTATTTAATCCTGATGCTTCAGATATGAATGTAGCAAATATTCCTGCTATATCTTTTACCTGTGATACAGATGTAAGTTTATCTTTTGCTATCTTACATGATGCCTGTACTGCTGCTTCATAAGATGATTGTGCTATGATAGACATAACTTCTGATCTAGGTCTTACATATGGTTGCCATGCTCCACCTTTCTTTTGTCCACTACCACCAGTAGATCCACCACCGGACTTATGTGATTCCTTATATGCTTCTGAATAGTCATAGAAATCATTAATGCCACTCCTGTTATTCTTTTGTGTTACTACTACTTCATATTCATTACCTACAAGGAACTTAGTCTGATTACGTCCATTAGTTGAGAAACGAGCTAATTCACCAGCTTCTGTCTTTAATTTGAAATAGAATATTGTAAATGACTTACCCTCTGGGCGGAATTCATCTTGGAATTCTACTTCTGCTACCTTAATTACTTTTGTGTCTGCCATAACTTTAATTTATTAAAATGGTTTATCAATATCTTCCTGTGCATTAATTCTGTCTATTTCTGCAACTATTAATACTGCAGCTACTTTATATGCTTCTCGTTTATCCATATTCTGTAGTTTGCGTCTAAACTTCTCATAGTATTTATAAGCCCATGATTTAGGATAAAATTCTTCTTCTCCTGTTAATAGATAAAGAGCTGCTTTAATTAGTTCTTCATTTTTGTAGTTTAAATCATGAGTAATATCAAAGTTATGTTTTAATACTTGTTCTTCTCTTTCTTTTGTTACTAGTTCTATTCCGTTCATTAAAATAATGGTTTAGTTGATTTCTTTTCTTCTTTATCTTTGTTCTTCTTCTCATATCCTACTATGACTAATTTGTCAAGTGTTCTATCAATCTCATCAACAAACATGATCTTACCGTTTGCTTCTGCTATCTCATAGAGTTTATCTAACTTATTATAGTCAAGTAATGATGCATCACCTAATATCTGTATTGGTGTTATATTCATCTTACATAGTAACTGAGCAACAATAAGTATAGTATCAGATTCACATGTCTGATGTTCATCAAATCTTAGTCCTGATATAGTAAGATAACCTTCTTCATCAAAAGACAGATTATCTACAGGGAACTTTCCTTCAAGGATTACTTTCTCTTTACCTGTACGCAGTTCTGTTATCTCTTTGGTAAGATTATCCACCTTCTCTGTTAAAGTGTCTGATTTAGCTTTAAAGCCATCAAATTTAACAAGTTTCTCTGTAAGGGTCTTAGCTCTGTTAACATATGCTCTACCTGTCTCTACTGATACTGATAGCTTATTAAGTTTCTCAGGATCCACTCCTTTACCTTTCTCTAGTTCCAATGCTTCTTTATTTATTTTAAGTTGAGAAAGTATTTTAGTATCCGGTTCAATAAGATCAGTAACAGTTTTCTCTCTTAATTGAATAGAGTTAAAATTAGATTGTATAGATGTTTTTTCTACTTCTATTTTAGTCTGTAATTCTTTAATCCTATTCTCATACTCTACAATATTACTATTGCTTACCTTATTAAGATTTTCAATGTTCTGTATATAAACAAGACTATCATTATTCACTCTGCTTATCTTAGCTTCTACCTGTATCATCTGATTCACTACTTCCTGTATCTTATTATCTACCTTGGTAAGCGATTCAAATTCTACTTCTCTTTTCTTTAACTGTTCTTCAGCTACTTTAAGGTTCTTCTGTATCTCTTTCTCTTCACTTGTAAGCTCTTCATTCTTTAGTAGTAGTTTAGCATCATCGAGGTCCTTATTAGCCTTTGTACGTTGATTGAATAGTTCACCTTCTTTTGTCTCTAGATCTTTATACTGTAGGTATGATTCAGCCGGAAGTAATTCAAGGATATATTCTTTCTGTTTCCTACGTCCTTCTGCAGTACGTGACCATGATATAAAGCTAGTAGCATCAACATGATTATACTTAAAGATATTACGCATATCTGTAATCTTTGATATCTTATTACCTTCTTCATCAAATATTACAAACTTAGTAGTAGTATCAGTAAATTCATATACTACATTATACATCTTACCATCAGGACCAGGTATTGTAAATTCACATACACCATCAGTTTCACCTAATGTAACTTTCTGTGGAGTATCATCTTTCATTTCCATAGCAGCACGTAATGCAGTAAGGATACTTGTCTTACCGACCTCGTTACAGCCCTTAACAAAATAGATATGACTACCTGTTAAGTTGAATTCATCTCTTTTAAGTAATTTATAATTAGTGAAGGATAATCTTATCTCCTGTTCACTAGGATCCAATAATGACTTTACTTTTTCTTTTGTCATGAGTTTTTGTGATTTTTAATTATTATTTTAAGTTTATCAATTAATAACATATTCTTTAATCCATTATTACATTTTTCATGCATAAGGACCATGTTTGCTAATGTATTCTTACCACCTGCAGATAATGGCTGTAAATGATCTACTGTTATATCATCACCTAATGGAAAAGTACATAAGAAACAATTAGTACCATCTCTTTTAATAAGATTAATCTTTTCTTTCTTATATGATTGACTTCTTCCAACATTAATTGGTTTGCCATCCCATGGTTTATCTCTTATGAAACAAGAAACAGCTTTAGCAGTAAATTGATTAGATACCTTACCTGATTTATAATATACACCAACTTCTTTACCAATAAATCTTAATGCTTCATATTCATTAGTGCATGGTACTATTTCACATCCTCTAGTTTGTAACCAATGTTTAAATTTATCTATATTTATTGTATTCATTATTGTTTAATAACAAATCCTTCTCCATCATGTATGTCTAGTTTAATGTGTCGTACCCAATATTCACAAACATTATCTAATGATATTGTTTCATCATTACATAGATCATAGTAGTAACCTTCTTTTCTAGCAGGTATAAACATCATATTTTTTTCATCATCATTTAACCATTCGTAAAACTGATGAAATAGACTATCATAATCTTCTTCATCAGGAAAGTAATTACGAAATATTATATCAATTGCTTTTAATTGTCCCATCTAGTTTTCTATTAGGGTTAGCCATATCTCTTATTGGATTTTCTATCTTCTTTTTTAACTTCCAGAATTCATCAAGTTCTCTTTCATAGTGTTTATCTTGTTTAGTCTTATAGTCTCTACCTACAAAAAACCAATTGATAAACTTATTATGCTTACAATCATTTTTCCTACATGATATCTCATGATTTAAATAATCAAGTAATGGAATGACTAAGTTAGCAAAAGGTACAAACCATAAACCATATTGTATATGTCCCTTATAATGTATAGGATCTTTATATATCTGTATTTTAATGTCGAAATATCTACTCACCAGAATAGATAGTAAATAACTAAATAGGATCAAAATTACCATGTTCATCAATCTCTTTAAATAAATTATAGCCTAAATCCGTGATAAACCTGAATAGTGCATTCTCATCAAGGTTATCACCATCTCTGCTTTTACCACTTTCAAGTATAAATAAGTCATCTATATGATGTTTAAGATTTTCATGTTTACCATACAGATATAAACTACGTGGAGTATTAGTATCTGTCACATAGTTTGCGTTGAATTCTTTCCTTACTATAAACATATAGATAGAACTCTTAGCTGTCTTAAACTTCTCATCCCTGCCTTTATTACGTGTATCTACAAAAGCATTATATTCTGCATACTTCTGTATTATATCAGCAAAGGATATTACTTTACCATTACTAGCGAACTTAGTATCATTATTAAGTAATGATCTTAGCTTAAAGAATGTTTCTGTCCTTAGATCAGTAATACTCTTAGTATCCTTATCCGGTGTACTGTTTATACTCCATAAGTATTTATCAAAGTTAGCTTCAGTAAATTCAATCGGATTATTACCTATAAAGTCAAGAGATAAATGTTTCTCTTCAGCTATAAGGTCAGGATGCTTTCTAAGCAAGTTAATATATAATGCCTGTTGTACATAGTCTACAATACGTGTTGAGCCTCTTACATGTTCTTTACGTACTCTATAACCATCTACTATATTGGCTTTCTTATCAACTTCTTTAGTTAAGTGATGAAGTATAATTACAGAATTGTCATTACTATCTGCTATACTCTTTACTTTAGCTGCAATGAAATCATCCCTGTCATTACCAAACTTATCACATTCAATAAGTCCTAAGTTATCTATTATAACTAGTCTTTTCTTATGTCTGTATTTATCACTGAATCTTTTAGCCCTCGATAATATATTACCCATACTGGTTGCTCTATCATAGAACTCTATAGTATATTTATCATACTTCTTTGATATTTTATGTATTTGTTCTTTATCTGCATCTGTCATCTTATAGTCTATAGATTGTAATTCTCTACTTGTTTTCTTTACATCCATAGATAAAAACTTTCTTATAATAGCTTCTCTGTCATCTTCAAAAGTAAACCATTGTATAGCAACAGTCGGTTCGTTATCTAATATACCTCTTGCTAATGAAGTTACAAAGGAAGTTTTACCACTACCTTCTGATGCTGCAATAAGACAAACAAACCTAGTACGTAATGTAAACTTCTTATCAAAGCGTTTAAAGCCTGTTTTAAGGACCGTATTAGTCTCACCCTTACTAGCTACATCTATATTGGTTATTGTTCTCTCCAATGACTTATTAAAGTTATTCTGTACGTCACCATCAAATTCAGTCAATGTCATTAAACTATTCTGTAGATACTCTATTATCTCTAATGGATCAAATGAAGTATCAAATGCTTTTTGTTGACATTCTGTACTGATTCTTATTAGTTCCCTACTCATATACCTATCATAAATGATTTTAGCATGAGTATCTATATCTGATAGCTCCATACCTATTAACTGAGTAAGATATACCGGACCACCAACTGATTCTAATTCATTAATAGATCTAAGATGATCCTGTAGTATTAACAGATCAGGTCTTTGATCTTTATCATATAGATCAACCATTGCTTTAAATATCTTCTGATGTGATTCTCTATAGAAACATTCAGGTTTTAAATAAGGATACTTAGCAATAAGATGATAGTGATTAATGATCGTACTAAGTACAGCTTGTTCAATAGAATCACATTGAGGTGGTACACGCCCAAAGTCAGGTAAATTTACTTGTCTTTGTTTTCTTTCTGGATATTTACTTATAGCCATATCATAGTCTAATTACTTTTTTATTTGCACGTTCTATAGCATTCATTTCTTTGTAGTAGATAATAGGTATTTCTTTCTTCATTCTTTCTAACCATCCATTATACCAGCTAATCTTTTCCAGTTGTTCATATTCATGTTTAAGGTCATGATATTCTCTATGTGGTTTAAACAGTACAGGAAACATAAATTGTTTATCAGTAAGTAGTGAACCATCCCTGCCTATAACATGGTGAAAGTCTGGTATTGGTCCTTTAGGATCTAATAATATACCTGTAAAGAAACAAGTATTCTTTCCTTCTGCAATTAGTTCTAACCACTTCTCTTTCTTTACACGACTATATTCATCATTAAGTAATACTCTCTTAGGAGAATAGTTCTTTATCTTATATACTTTCTTAGGTTTCAATAATTGTTTTGGATAAAGTATTTCTTTTCGATAACATGATAAACAACGTTGGTGAGCAAACACATACCTATTGTCTCCGTTTATACAGAATTTCTTACTATGTCTTAACATTATTATTTATCTTTCTTCTGATTTAAACAACCAATACCCGCACACCTTACACTGTCTCTGTTTCGCTCCATGCTTTGTTTTCTCTTACATCCATGCCATGTGAGCCGTGTAACCACCTTTGTAAGGTTTGTGGCTTTTGCATGGTTCTGATTTAATCGGGATTGTGTTTAGTGCTTCCATGTCTTTTACTTGTTGATTGTTAGTTCATTAATAAAAACAGGCCATAATTTAGTCCAGAAGTTTTCAAAGGACGGATCAATACCATATACAAGCGAAGGACAATGATCATACAGTTTCATTATCTCATCACAATCATTTGAAAGGTTACTGCAAAATTCTTCTTTGCAAGAAGATTCTTCAAGACATTGTAATTCTGCTAATGCTTTTATTCCTTTTTGTTTGGTTAGATAACCATCCTTAACATTCTCTTTTATTACTGCCCTATATTCCGCAACGGTTTTGATGGAATCAAACCACCTGCTTGCACCAAACTTTCCGGCAACATAATGCTTATCAAGTGATGCAAGAAACTTTTTAAACGGCATCCCACATGAACCCCAATAAAACTGCCACTCTCCATAGTCTGATGCTATCTGAATACGTCCTGTTTCTTCTTTGGCATCAATAGTTATATCAGACCACATTCCCGATAAGTGCCGAATTTTATAACATTCAACTGTTGTTTTTGTAATTGTAAATTTATCTTCTGCTTTCATGCTTTCCGTTGTGTTAGGTGTGGTTAAAAGGTCTCCTTACTGATTTTGGATTAATCCCTGCTTTATATGCCATCAGCAATCCTGCCGCCTCAATATAATTGTCAACAATAATAATTTCCTCTGGCATTATATCTAATAGAATTGTTTTATTTTCTCTAACTGCTATAATTGGTATTCCTGCCTCTATACAGGCATAATGTGGTTCTCCAATACAATTAATCGGGGATATAAGAAAGTCCATATCGTCAACTGATAGTCCTTTGTTATAATCAACTCTTGGTGCTTTATGCAGCCCCTTTAATATACAATGCAAATAACAAATTGAAACCATTTCAGCACTCATCCGGGGATCAACAACTTCATTAAAGTCCTGTAAATCATCTTGCCCTAAAGTCCAATTAACATAAGGAGAATGAGCAACTGGCTTATCTAATTTATCAGCAATTAATTTTGATGCAATTGCCTCTATTCCGCCCCAAGGATTAACTCCTCCTTTTTTTAAA
>ERZ1292632.986-Hain-H43-01um-R2-986-length-30097-cov-9_pt2 | contig 27807 bp, 29 predicted proteins | sample MGYA00564407_ERZ1292632 | MGnify/ENA primary metagenome ERZ1292632 (study PRJEB36523, sample SAMEA6512637) | groundwater metagenome | collected 2019-01-08 | study: AquaDiva: Metagenomics assemblies of 32 groundwater samples | reverse complement strand
ATGTGTCATCTCTCGCAACGCCTCTAAACCCTGATTAACACTAGGTTTGTGCAGCGCGTTAAGAAAACGTGGCGGTTGCACTGAACGTCTAGTGGAATCTAGTCAATTTCCGCCATTGACAGCGGCCGCGGACGCGGATTAGGCTTGACGCATGGTCGAGAAGATCCGCGCCGGTTCCGCCTCGTGGTGGGTCCGCCAGCTCGTCGCAGCGACGAGGGCGGCCAAGCGCGATCCGTCGCCGATTACCCTTGCGCTCCTACGCTCGATCTCGCAAGCGGCCCGAGCCGCATCCTCCCACATGGGCGTCGAGGAGCTCGAGGCCAAGACCGCCGAGCTCGAGGCGCGCCAGCGCGAGATCGAGTCAACTCGCTCTCGCGGGACGGGGAAGCTGGGGGCCGTAGTTTCGCTAAGTTTCCGGGAAGGGCAGAAAGACATGTACTCTGGGCCTCGGACTCCGGGGTCGGCTGAGGGCGCTTGACCATCGGCTAGACCCAGCCAATCGCCTCATCGACGTTGCGGTTCGCCTCATCGTCTGTGCCCGCGACGTCGCGACCGGAGGCTATGCGCCGACGGGCGAAGCCTCGCCCATCTTCGGCGGTGTCTACGACAAGGAAGCAGGAAACTTCGTCTCCGGCGCGGAGCCGTCCGCCGTTCGCGAGTGGCCTGTTTCCAAGAATCAGTACGAATATTGCCTATCGGATAAACCGCGCATAACGGGGAAAGGTGGAAGAGGGGGAGGGAAGACCGAGGGCGCGGCCACCAAGTGTGGCGTGCTCCTCATCTCGCGTCCCGGCGAGCACGGATTGGGGCTCGCGCCCGTCGCCGACAAGACCCGCGTGCTCTTCGAGAAAGTTTTGAAGCGCTTTCCCGCGGCGTGGCTTCTCCCCGGCAAGGACGGCGTCGCCAAGAAGCCGCGCACCATTCGCACTGTTCTTGGCTCCTCCGTGATGTTCTGGTCCGCCTACGACTCCGGCTCGACGCGGAGCATGGAGGGAAGCTGGGGGGTCGTAGACGAAGAGGCCGACGTCGAGGATGAGGCGATCGACAACCTGTGGGGCTGTCTGAGGCTCACGTCTACGCCGCAACTTTTCGGCGCGGGCACGCCGAAGGTCGGCATGTACTCGAAGCGATACGAGCGGCTCGTCGCAGATCGCGCCAACTGCGCCGTGTACTCGTTTCCGTCGCGGGACAACCCGTTCATCTCGTCCGACTTCGTCGAGATCGCGAAGACGCAGATGGACGAGAAGAGGTTCAAACAGGAGATGGAGGCTGAGTTCATCGATCTCGGCGACGGTCCCCGTTACGTCTTCCGCTCCTTCTCGCGGACGAAGCACAACGCCGCAACGCAGATCGGCAAGTGGGTCACGACGGAGCGCATCCGCGAGCGGCTCAATCTCCCCTCCGCATCTTCATACGAGTTCATCGCCGGTATCGACGCCAACTGGTCTGCCGCGAATTTTGCCGTCATCTATCGGATCATGGAACCGACGGTGCCGGTCGTCTCGATCGCGCCACAGTACCGTGGTCTTCCTCCCCCGCCTCCTGGCCCCGATCGCTGGATAGCGTGGGACATCGTGCAAAGCGAGGCGGGAACGCATTGCGGCGCGCTCGCCGACTCGCTTATCGACGCTGGCTACACGAGGAGCAACACCGTTCTGATTCCGGACGCGAGTGTGAAATACGACAACCACGGCACCGGCGGGAAAAGATCCAGCAAGGATCTTCTCCGAGGCGCAGGGTTTGAGCTCTACCACCCTAAAAAGAACTGGAGCGTCACGAGCACGATCGATTCCATGCTCGTCAAGCTCGCGCCTGTCGAGGGAGATCCGTCTTTGTTCCTGCGCTTCCCTCAGTGCAACGAGCTGGCAGACGCCATGGAAAGAGTCGTCTGGGATAAGAGCGGAGTGAAGCTGGATCGGGATCTCGGAGTGCAGCACGTGATCGACGCTGCGAGATACCCCGTGAGGTTTTTCTGCCCGCCGCGCGATGCGCACTATCAGCACGATGTCGAGGCCGTCCCTGCATGGCAGGGCAGCACGGACGGGGGGCGCCATTGGACATGATCCGCGACACGATCCGTGTTCATGCGATCCACGTCATCGGCCCATCCTGCGCCGGCAAGTCGCATCTCATCCGCGCCGCCGGCCTTCCGTCGTGGGACGTGTTGGAGTTCTACGCGAGCTGTGGGGCATGGAGGCGCGGGGAGCCCTTCTCCACGAGGCTTATGCACTCGAAGCCGGCACTCTGGCGACGGAAGACAGAGGCGCTCGAGCGCGAGCTTGAAGCGTTCCTACGTGGCGGCGGGGTTCGCGCGGTCGAGTCTTCCGGCATCAACGAACGGATCGATTCCGTCGTGAGGAGAGCGCGGAAGGTGACGCGGATTCTTCTCACGGCTCCGCCCGAGGACGAGTTGCGGCGACGGGCAAAAAGGCGGGGACTGAGCCTATCCAACGTCGTCGGGTTCTCGCATCGGTTCGGTGAGAGCCTTCACGGTGCGGTTCCTGTGACCTACGACCAAGCACTGAGGACGATTCGCGAGGCGATCGGTTCCTCCGAGGGTGGTTCTTCCCATGCCTAGCCCCAACTTCGACGTCCGTCATCGCGACTGGTCCCGCATGGCCCTCCGCTGGCGGATGGCCGAGGCGTTCAACTTGGGCGGCATCGCCGTCATGGAGCCGGATTACGCCGTCGGGAAGATCCGGTATGCGTCGCTTGTCTCGACGACGAACCCGACGGCAATCAACGCCACAACGGCGGCCGGTGGGCAGAAGGCGTCACAACCGCGCGCGGCGTCTGACTTCACGTGGCGGACGGCGCAAACAAAATCTTTCCTCTGGAAGCATGAGGGCGAGTCGATCGAGGATTACGAGGAGCGGTGCTCGCGCCTTTTCAACTTCCCGCTCTTCCAGGCCGTGATCAACATTTTTGTCGCTGGCGTTCTCCGTCAACAGCCCCTTCGTCCCGACGTCGGAAACTGGCAGGCGTTCCACGAGGACGTCGATCTCCTCGGGACGAATATTGACGCCTTCATCCGCCAGGCGCTCGCGGGCGGGCTGAACTACGGACGGATGCACGCGATCACGGATCGTCCCTCGGCGGCAGGGCCGGCGCTGAGCTTGGAGGATGAAACCGCCCGTGGCGAGCGCGGCTATGCGTGCCTTTTCTCGCCGCTCGATCTCGTAGATTGGAAGCTCGACGAAAGAGGGCAATTCGACTGGCTCGTTCGCCGCGAGGACGCACCCGACGAAAGAAAGCCGGGCGATTTGCAGGCAAAACTTACGGATCAGTATCGCGTGTGGACGAGAGAGGAGTGGATCCTCTATCGCAAGCAGGAGAAGGAAAACAAAACCGAGTCGGGCGGATGGGTGGTAGCGGGGAGAGGAACACACGCGCTGGCCTCTCAGCGGCGCGTTCCCGTGGCGACGCTCTGGACGACGAGAGACGCACATCGGATGTCGTGTGAGTCGCCGTTGGCGGACATCCTCGACATCAACAGGGACATCCTGAACAAACTGTCCGAGCTCGACGAGACGGAGCGGACGCAGACATTCGCGATCCTCGCCGTCCCCGGACGCGACGGTGCGGCTCCTGGCGGCATCGACCTCAGCCCCTTCCGTTACATGACCTACGATGCAGAACAAGGGGCGCCCGTTTACGTCTCGCCTGACTCTTCGTTGCCGACGGGGAAGTGGCAGAGGATCCAGGACAAGCTCTTCGTTGCGCGACAACTTGCGGGCGTCTCTCGAGGTCGCGCCGAGTTCAGCAAGGAGGAACGCTCCGCCGAGGCCATTACCGTCGAATCCGAGGACAAGCGGAACCAGATGGCCGCGTGGGCCGGCGCGACGGAAGAGTTCGATCGCGAGATTCATCGGCAGGTTGCCGCGTGGGACAACGTGGCGGTCTGGTCGCGGGCCTCTTACCGTCGAGACTTCGATTTCAAGGGCGTCGCAGTCCAGATCAACGAACTGACGCAACTGAGGACGACCGAGGCCGTTGACGGCCAGACGATGGCGAAGCTTGCCCGCTCCATCGTCGAGAAGATCGCGACGGAACAGGGACTCCCGCCGGAAGATCTGGCGAAGATGCTCGAGGCGTTCGACAAGGAGAGCAAACCGCCGCCCGAGGAGGCGACTGCGACGAACAAGCTGCTGGAGACCGTCGGCGGGATCCAGGCACTCGTGCAACTCGTGCAATCCGCTCAAGCCGGGAGCATGTCGCGCGAGAGCGCGATCGCAATGCTCGTCATCGTTCTCGGGATCGACGAGCCCACGGCGGCGAAGATCGTCGGCGAGAAGCTGAAGGAATCGAATGCGGCGATGGTTCCGGCGACGTCTCAGCCTCCGGGCTTCCCGCCGCGGCCAGGCCAGCAAGGGAAGCCGACGGGTACGCCCGCATCACCTCCGCCTTCGTCTCCCCCTCCTTCTGGAAAGCGAGCATCCTGATGGCCGTCATCCGCGACTACTACTGCGTCCACTGCGGCACCGTTCTCCCCGATCTCGTCGAGGCCACGAGGGAGATTCGCCGACGCTGCGAGAAGTGCGGGCGCGACCGTACGTTTCTCCCCGTCTGCAACGGCGGATGCGGCTCGCGGTTCCGCCACAACGACTTCCCCGACGATCCTCTTTTCTACTGGGGGCAGACGTCGTCTTCCGTGACGGCGCATGAGACGGATCCGAAGACGGGACAGGATACCGCGGCGGCCACGCACCACACGGATGGCGCCGTCATCCACGAGGCGGACAGGTTCATTGGCGACGGTAAAGCGGAGAGGCGCGACCGCTATCATCATAAGCTCTTGACACGGGCGGGGAAGAATCGGCTATACTCAACAAGGTAAGGATCATGGCACTGATTGGAACGGGTACGGGCACGTTAGTCCCGGAGGGCAGCACCCATCGGCCCGCGACGGATCCCGCAGGGGACGGCGCGAACGGGGAAGGCACGCAGCCTGGTGACGGATCGGATCCGTCGTCGAAAGCGGGGCTCTACACGCAAGCGGATGTCGAGAAGCTCGTCGAGGAAAGGCTCGGAAGGTACAAGACGCGCGCGGCCAAGGAGCGCGCGTCGCAGCTTGCAGCGGAGAGGGAGAGTGCGGCGAAGACCGCCCTTGACCTCTTCCGCTCCGAGCATGGACTCGACGACGACGAGGCGCTGGAGCGCTGGAAGAATCGCGGGACGTCTCAGGAGCAGGAAGCGCAGCACAAGATCCGCGCGACGACGCTCGAGAAGAAGCTCAAGACCACCGAGGCTGAGCTCACCATCGAGCGTGAGGCGCGCAAGACCGAAGCGGCCCTACTCCAGAAGACCCTCACGCACGACGCGCTGATCCGCGTCGCCAGCCTCTACTCCAACGCGCCCGATATCGTCGCAAAGATGCTTTCCGACCGCGTGCGTCTCGACGAGAACCACAAGCCAGTGGTACTCGACGAGGACGGGGAGCCGACGGAAATGACCATTGAGAAACTCGTGCCGGCGTGGCTGACGAGCTTCCCAATGCTGTGCAAGCCGTCGGGTTCCCCCGGCGGAGGGAGCCGTCCGGCCAGTGCTGGCGCGACCCCTCCGGCGCGTGTGGACTTCGCGAAGGCGAAGCCCGGTGAGCGCGTCGCTGCGATCACCGAGTTTCTCGCGCAGCGGGGTAGCAGCCGTTAGCCTCCGGCGTCGGAGGCATTCGTGTTCACTGCTGCGGGTTCGAGTACCGGCGTAGAGCTGATCAGGCAGTTCTACGTTCCCGAGTACACTCAGGCCGTCAACTACAACAACGATCTCCTTCCCCTCTTCGGCGAGCCGCAGGACTCTGGCGGCGATACCGCGCACAGGTGGAAGTTTCACCGTGGCGGCAACTCGTCGATCGAGGTCTACACCGAGGGGCAGGGACAGCCCGCCGCGGGGAGCCAGCTCTGGGCCTCGGGCGCGGTCTCTTACCTCGCCTTCCGCGGGATGCTCCAGGTGACCGGGCACGCGCGCGCGGCGATGCGGAGCCGGTGGGTCAACGGACTCGATGCGGAGGCCGTCCTTCTCCGCGACGATCTCGTCGATCTCATCACGAGGACGTACCTCGGGAGTAGCAACAACGGGCTTGAGGTGGCCGTCGATTTGACGACCAACTACGCGGGGCTCACGCGCTCGGCCTCGTCCTACATGGCCTCCTACGAGAACTCGGTCAACGCGGAGATCTCCTACTCGAACATGGCGACCACGTGGCAGACCGGCCAGGCGTTCGACTACGGCGCGCGCTTCGACTGCATCCTCGTCCCGTGGAACCAGTACCGACGGTACCATGCGATCAGCGGTCAGCCCGGCATGAAGATCTTCCAGCCCGGCGACGTGGGGCAGGATCTCGCCGGTCTCACCTTCGCCGGCATCCCGATCAAGCCGATCAACGACATGACGACGACCGTCGCGATCTGGCTCGATCGGCGGCCGGGCAAGTGGGCGCACATGGTCCACAGCGCGACGCCCGAGGGGGACCCGGCGCCGGGCGGGTGGGAGGTCAAGGACATGGGTCCGAGTGGCGACAGCGACATCATCCAGATCGCGTACCGCGGGCACCTCGTCTGCCACGATCCGCTGCGGCAGGCGAAAATGACGGGGCTCACGGCCTAGAAATAGGCGAGATGAGCGAAACGGGTAACACGGTTAATTCACGGAACACCGGCCCCTAGGCCGGAGGAGATCTGCATCATGGGCTCATGCGTAGTGAAAGTGGATACGACGACTCCGCTCGGGAACGGATACCGGCTCGCCGCGGGGACGGCGAAGCTCAGTTCGTCCGTCGCGGCCGGCGGGGATCAGCTCAACCTGGCCAACGCCGGCTTCCTGGAGTCGGGGCTCTGCTACGTCTCCGTCGGATCGGCGTCGGGCTACGTGCTCGAGTCGAACGCGACCAACGCGACTTTCGGCGGCGTCGGAGCGCGGTTCATGATCTTGAACACGACCACGGTGAACGGTGCCGAGTCGAACGTGGCGCTCTACGAGGCGGTCAGTCAGGATCTCTCGGCGGTCAATTTCAAGTGGTCGGCCATCGGGCAGGCCACGTAAGGTCGCGCAGCGGGACAGATGGCTGATGGACGACGCTCCCCGGCGGCCGCGGCAACGTGGCCGCCGAGGAGCCTATCTCTGTGAGGTGACTTCGTGAGAGAGATTCGCGCCTCCGTCGAGGCGGCCCCATACTCGCATCGTAACCCGTTTCAGGATGCGGAGCGTACCGGGTGGAAGGATGCGCCACTGCGGGAATACCTCCTTCGGCGCATGGTGACGCTGGCCAGCGAGAACGATCTTCGCGTGACCGATCTCCTTCTCCAGCCGAGGCTGATCAAGGACACGTGCGCGATGATCATCATGGGGCTGCGATGGCGGCGGGGGAGCGACCCTCCCGAGATGGAGATGGCGCCGGGCGACATCCCGCGCGAGCTTCGCGACTATCGCGTCAAGGTGAAGAGCCTCGACGGGCAGACGGTGCGGTGGAAGAAGGGGCTGGAGGAGGTCGCCGGGAATAGCACGATCTACGACGGCGTGGCCCACAAGGCGACCTGTGCCAATGCCGATGGGAGCCCCGTGCGAGGCGTCGAGGAAGTCACCATCGACACGGAGGAAACGGAAGCCACGCTGAGTCTCGTCGAGGCGTGGGAGGTTCTCAGGCAGAAGGGCAAGTTCTGCATCTCCGTGCGAGGCGTGCCGACGGAAGAGCGCGGCAAGGTGTGGAGGGTGGAGGAGATCTTCCCGGAGCCGAGGCCACCGTCCGAGGAGCCGACCGACCGCCGGACGATCCGGCGAGGAGGAGCACAGGTTCATGCCGGATAAGATGAGCACCGATATGCCGTGCTGCGAGAAGTCGGCAGGCGGCAAAGCGCCTCCAATGCCGTGCTGCGAGACGCCGGCCGGCGGGCAGGCTCCTCCGATGCCGTGCTGCGACAACGGCAAGGCGCCGTCGAAGCCCGGGATGAGTGGGGTGGGGAAGTAGGCGGCGAGACGTCAATCGCCTGTCCTGCGCGATTCTGGGAGTCACCGACTTGACGCTGCCGCAGCATGTCCTTTACGGGATCGGCGGCACGGTCTCCACGGACCGGGCGACGCGGCCGACGAATGCCCAGCTCAAGATCATAGGCTACGACGGCACGGCGCTCCTTGGCCCCGTGAATGCCACGGTGAGCACGATAAACACCACGCTCGCGCAGGCAGCCACGAAGGGCACGAGGGCGATCAACGTCGCGTCCAACGCGGGGATCAACATCGGCGCCAAATGCTGGCTCCAGGACGATCCGGAAGACCTTCCCGTGAGGTTGGTCTCAGGTGTTACCATCACGTTCCGTCGCCCATTGATGTACGACCATGTCAATGGCGCCGTCGTCGAGGGGACACAGATCCACTACACCATGAGCGGGGCGCAGGCGAATACGCTCGCGTGGGATGCCAGATGCGAGTGGAACATCGATGGCGGAGCGGCGCTGAAATACACATCCCTCGTCGTCACGAAGTATCCGCTTGTCCGTGACGCGCAAGCTACTGACATGGCCGACATCGAGCCGGCGATCTACGACCTCGTCCCAGACGAGGTGGAGTTGACCCGCCTCTTGGATCTCGCCCACGAGCGCGTCCTTTCCCGCATTGCTATGGCCGATCCGAATTTCCGTGTCCACGTCTTCACGGGGAGCACTGAGTTCCGGCATGCGACGGCGCTCGCCGCGTGGATGCTCTTCTACATGAGGCAGAGGGGCTCGGAGGCCAAGGAGCTCTACGAGCGGTTCACTCGCGAGATGGAGGCGGAGATCCTCCGCGTCTGCCAGATCGTTCCGCGGGACACGGATCAAGACGGGACCGTCGAGGCGGATGAAAGATTGTCGCCGCGATGCGGGCGGATCAGGAGGGCCTAGTTCGTGGCCACTTCGATCCAGCATGTCGTCGAAAATTTTGTCTGGCGGTTGCAGGCGCTCGTCATGACGGACGCGACGTCGGGTCGCAAGCTGCGGCTCAATGATCGGCCGCTGGCGACGAGTGCAGACTTGTCGTCCGGGATGACGAGGACGTTCATCCTGTATTGGGACGGCGCTTCTCCGTCGCTCGAGCCGACGGACATGTTCGCGCGATGGGCTGATCACACCTTTACGTTGGAGGTGGCCTACTCGACGTCACCAGCCCTCGACGCGCTCTTGAAACTCATCCTCCGCGACCGGCACGACATCACGAAGGCGCTTCGTGATCATGCATTGTGGACCGGCTACGATGATGACAACTCGGCGACGGAGATCGGACTCGAGGAAAGAAAACTTCTCCGCGATGTTCTTGACCGCTCCTCGTCCGTGACCTGGTATCTACGTCAAACCTGGGAATGCAGGATCCAGGAGAACGAGACATAAGATGGCATTCGCACCGAAATCCCTACGCGAGATCCGCATTTCCGTCACGTCTTCTTTCCTCACGAATCACCTGAACTCGGCGACGGATTCGTGGGCCTTGACGAACACGGACATCCACAAGATCCGCGCGCTCGAGTACGACGACGGCGGACTGAAACAGGATCCGATCGAGGATGCGGCGATCCAAGTGCGGATGTACGACAAGCCGGCGCCGATCGCGGGACTGCGCCTCGGAAGCTACAAGTTTTCCATGCCCATCGGCGGCGAGTTCAGCAACATCCACGCTTCGACGTACATGAACTTCGTTTCTGTGGCGCTCGGGGGGATCGCGCTGCCGACGACGCAGAGGTCTGCGGCGGTCTCGGCCACGGGGAGCACGACGTCCAACGTGGCCATCGCAACGGCCTCTTCCTTCGTCGTCGCCGGCCAGGCCATTCTCGGAGGCGTTCGCGGCGACGGAAGGATGGGCGGCGAGGTCAGACCGATCGCGAACGTCGGGGCGAGCTACATCACGCCGGCCTACCCGTTCGCGGCGGCTCCCGTCGAGGGCGATCCCGTCATCTTCTCCACCACTGCCTACCCCGACGAGGATGCGACTCAGCTCTACATGCACTCGCTCGGGATCGGCTACGGAACCTCCGACCAGCGGCAGACCATCAGCGGCGTTCCCGAGGTGAAGATCTCCAAGCTGGGCATCGGCGAGCTCCCTCAGGTGGACTTCGAAATGAAGCCCGCGGACTGGCAAGACGTCCCCGCCGGCGACAGGGCGACGGCTTCGTCTTCCGCGGCCTACCGTGGTACCCCTCCGGCGTTCGACAAGGGGATGGGCTTCGTTCACTTTGATGATCTCACGGCGCAGACGCGCAACGTGAAGTCTTGCGGCGACTTCACCGTCGATCCTGGGATCAAGCATGAGAGCATCCCGGGCCCCGCGGGGATCAACGGCATCACGGCGTGGCAGCGAGTGCCCGCGCATGCGACGGCGGAGTTCAAGATCGTGCGGGCGAAGCCGGCCTCGACGACCGACGAGGACATGCCGGGACTCAACGCGGACTATGTGGGCAAGGTAGCAAAGCGCGCTCTCCTTCAGTTCGGCCACAGCAACGGAAAGTGCGTCGCGATCGAGATCGCGCAGGGGTATATCGCCGAGGCTCCGACGCCGGACGCGCTCGGCGCATTCGCCGCGGTGAAGATCAAGCTTCAGACGTACGAGAACAGCGCGGCGACGACGGACATCACGCGCGCGGGGTTCAAAATCCACGGCTTCTAAGCTACGCAACGAACGGGAAGGGCAGAACAGAAGTGACTCGTGATCGGGAGAAGGGCATTCGGCCAGCGTAAGATCGTCCTCGCGTGGGAGCATGACGGGGTCTACGTCGTCGATCCCGCGATCGACATCGACAAGAGCGATTTGCGGCAGTACCACGAATCGTTCTTCGATCTGTCGCATCTCAGCATCCGCCCCGGCGAGCGGCCGACGTTCTTTTCCGTCAGGCCGATGACTCGACGGCAGAAGGATGCCATCGACGGGCTTCGCCTACGCGAGGCCGCTTCGTGGGTTTGGCGCTGCGGAATCGTCGGATTCGAGAACTATCAAATTCTGGCGACTGACGGGACGGTGAAGGATGCCGATCAACCCGACGCCGCACAGAACGGCGCCTTCGGGATGATGGCGAGCGAGAAATGGCTCGACGAGCTGAACCTTCCGCACATCCATCTCGCCACGATCGCGATGATGATCCGCCATCTCAGCGAGGCCGATCTCCCTTTGTCCAAATGCTCCGCGCCGCCGTCTGGCGATGGCACGTCGTCGGGAAAGGTGATGATGGAGCAGAGCTGAAACCATGGCCGTGCGAGTGCGAAGAATGCGGCGAGGACCAGAAACGAAGCTTCGGGTGCGGAGATGGATACGAGGGGGAATCTGAAACACCTTACGCGCATGGAGCAACCGAGGAGCCGTGGAATCGGACCTGCCCGCGATGGTACTGGCGGCATCCGGAGGTACAGCGGATCGTGGCCGACGTCGCTGACTACAAGCGGAGCGCGCTCGGGTGCGTTCTTGATCTCAGCGCGCCATACCTCGACTATCTCCGCGCCGTCGAGGCCGAAGAGCAAACGTGGGAGAACGAACAGCACCGCGTGATGCTGGCGAAGTGAAAGATAGAAGTGACGAGCGAGCATGGCCGGCGTAACTAAATTCGAGACGACCAACGCGCAGGAAGTGATAGGCCGTCTGCGGAAGAAGCTCGTCGATGAAGTCGGCGCGGCGAAGGTTGGCGCCGTCGTCGGTGCTAGGGCGACGACGCCTATCGAGATCCCGCGCATGAGTGGCGGGGCGAAGAACCGTGCTTTCAAGTCGATGACGGAGCCGCGGTCTGCCGGCAAGAACGTGATCATTCTCCGCACGCAAGCGAAGAAGGGGCGCAAGGTCGGATTCCTTACGTCGTCTGAGTACGCGCGGGGATCAGAGATCTGGAGGCGCTCCATCTCGCAACAGATGCGGAGCGGCGGGGCGTCGCTGCTTGGCGGCGCGAAAACCGTGGCCGAATACCTGATCACGGTTTTTCGTCAGCACATCGCAACCGGGCGGGGCGAGGGAGGAATGAAGCCGCTCAAGGATAAGTACCGCGCATACAAGAAGCGTATCTTCGGCGGGGATCAGCCTGCGCTCGTCGCGACGGGACAGCTCTTCGATAGCTTCGTCCCCGAGGCGCGGCGGTTGAAGTAATGGCGTTGCCATGGCGCTAGAGACCGAAGGCATCCATTCGATCTGGATCCTCGATACCGACGGCGTCAAGAAGCCGCTCGACGAGGTCGTAAAGAAGTTCAAGGAGGCCGAGAAGGTCGAGAAGGCGCTGGACTATGCGAACAAGCAAATCGCGGCGAGCATGGGGAAAGCCGGCGTTAGCGCGCAGGCAATGGCTCACGCGATCGGAGATCTCGCAGCCGATGCGATACGAAAGCTTGCGTCTGGATTTGGAGCTGCGTTCCATGCCGCTGTGGAATTCGAGGATCTAGTTGGCAAGAACACCGCATCGCTGAAGGGACTTCAAACCGCAACTGCCGGTCTCGTCCCGGCTGTTGAACTTGCGCGGATGCGTCAGCGCCTAATGGCGTCCGATCTGGGTCTCACCACGTCGCAGATGGAGACCGTGGCCAAGGCGGCCATGCAGCTTTCGCGGATTACCGAGCAAGACCTTACAAGCTCCATGGATCAAGTGACTAAGGCTATCAACAGCGGATCGACCAGGGCGATCCGCGATCTTGGCATTCAGATTGACGTGACCGGAACCACGTCGCAGAAGTCTGCTGCGATTTTGAAAGAGCTTCAGACGCGTTTTGGTGGGTTGACGTTCGAGGCAGAAAACACAGAGGAGCGCATCGCACAACTTAAGACGACACTCACCGACACGATCGGAGAGCTCGGGTCAGCGATACTCAGATCTGAGACGATGACTTTGACGTTTGAGGGTTTATCGTCAGGCGCCAAGATGGCGTCGATATTAATGCGCGGGTTTGCCGGGTCATTAAGCCCGCTATCGAAGGAATTTCGTAACGTCACACTTGAGGGCGTCCGCTTCATGAGCTTGATCCCCGGCATGGGGAGAGGGTTCAAAGAACTCGAAAAGAACCTCGGCAAGCTCAGCAAGCTATACTCTTATTACGATTCGACCCAGGATGCAATCGCGCAAGCTCAGTCTACCGCATCCGACGCGCAGTCACTTGGGAAGAAGTACAGCACCGAGAGCAAGTCCAAGAAGAGCGGCAAGGCAACAGCAGAAAAAACCGAGAAAGGCGTCAAGGGCTACGACTATACGCCCAACGCCGAGTACAGCGACGAGACGAAGGAGTTTCTGAAGACGGGGCAGTGGAAATCGCTCGACAAGGCACAGAAGGACGCCGTTGATTCAGCGATGGATTATTGGGATGCGCAGGTCGCGGGCTCGAAGAGCAGGGTGGAGGCGGCGAAGAGCACCGACAAGCTCATCGACAAGACAACGGAGCTAAACAAGTATCTCGAGGAGCAGGGCTCGAACCTCAAGCAACTCGAGCACGGATGGAAGGGGTTTGCCTACGGTCTCACGCAAGCTGCGTACGAGGCCGGGACGATGGGCGTTACCGCACTGTCGAACTTTGCCGGCGGAATGTGGGAGGTAATCGACGCATCGATCCAGGGCGAAGAGTCGATGGCGATGGGGACGGCGAAAGCCATCAAGTCGATTCTCCTCAGCCTCGCAGCGGAGGCCACAGTCAAAGGACTGATGGCGATCTATGAGGGAATCTATCCGCCCAATGCGGCGTTGATTGCCAAGGGCGTCGGTCTCCTCGGAGTCGCCGCGCTGGCCGGCGGGATTGGCATTGGTGTCAGTTACGGCATCAAGGGCGCAGGCGGCTACGACAAGAAGGAGGACAAGACCTCCTCGTCTTCATCCTCCTCGGGTTCACGCCCCTCCTTCAAGACGAAATCAGAATCAACGCGGCCGATCTATGTCCTCCTCCAGATCGACCGCGGCGATCCGGCGGCCACCATCTTCACATCGCGCAAGCTCAAGGCGCAGCTCGCGAAATCATAGCGTCCATGGCGACGTATCAGCAATTCTTCGGGCGATTCGACCTCACTGCGGCGATGAAGGATTTCAGCATCGTTCCGTCGGCCGGCGGAGCTACTTCCGCGTTAGCGCTAACGGCGGGCTATCGGTACATCCGAGGATACACGTCTGAGTCCACCTTGCAAGTTTGCGAGAATATGCAAGAGCGGATTCGGACGATAGTGGCAAATGCAACCGTTACGTTCAGTGATACGCTTGGACTAGTTGTGATCGATTTTCTTGGTACTGCGTACGACATCACATGGACGGATTCTGCGCTCCAGACGCTTCTTGGATTTACTGGCACACAGGTGGGGTCTTCAACATACACGGCCCAACAACAGCCGCGCTACGTCTGGCGTCCTACTCTCGGCGCATCCACGTATCCGCTCACGCTCGAGAATGGATGGCTACCGCGAAGCACAACGCGCTACGTCCGCAGCAAGGACGGCACGCCGAGCACCGTCAAGGGCACCGACGTCTACGACGCGATGATCGAGTACACGGCGCTCCCACAGGCCGATGTCATCAGGCCGAGCTCCGGGACGGTGTACCGCGACCTTCAGACGTTCTGGCTCGACGTCGCACATGAGGGGCTCTACCTGCGCTACCAGCCAGACCGCACCGCATGGGCGACTGGTAACGTCTATCCTTGTACTTTCGGCGTCGAGGACGACGACGGCGACGCGCTGGGGTCGTTCGGCGAATGGTCGTCGCGCCACGTCACATCGTACAACGGGCTGTGGGATGTCAGTTTCCGCCTCTGGAAGTGCGCTAGCGAGCCGACATGACCGCTACCACCGCCACCCTCGCCGCGCGCCGCGCTGGCGTCCACCGACGCCTCTACCTCCGCATCTCCGGCGTGAACAAGTACCTGTGGCAAGCGGGCAGTTCGACGCCTCCCGACACCGGGACGACTCCCGCCTACGGCCTCGACTCGCTCGTGTGCCTCCACGCCCCAACGGAGTATAGCCACAACCTCGACTTGGCGGAGATGAAGTCAGAGATCGGTAGCATCTCCTTCGTGCTCGACAACATCCGCGATCCCGCCGCGCCGACGACGTTCTATTTCGCGAAGCTATTCGCGCCGGGGCTTTGGGAAGACGGGACCTTTACCTATCTCGCCGACAATACCGGTACTGCATACGGGACGCTCGCTGCGGGCGCCGCCACAATCGCGGTGAAAAGCACGACGGGCTTCGATGCCTCGGGTACTGCGTACATCGGACAGGAGCGGTTTTCGTACTCGGGCGTGACGAGCACATCGTTTACGGGTTGTTCGCGGGGGCTCTATCCTGCGTTCGGTGTATCGACTGGCCATTGGGCGCCGACGTACACGAAACCGCCGAAGAGTACATCGGAGCAAGCATCGCCGCCGGTCACCTCGCAACCGTATTCCATGCTCGGCCGATACGTGGGGCTGTACCTCGCGTGCGTGGATCCCGACAACGGTTCATGGACGACGGAGTCGGACAACATCCTGTTGTGGGCAGGGTACATCTCGCAGTCGATCAGCTTCGATCCTAAGAGCGCAGCCTGGACTCTTACGTGTGAGCCGATCCACAAGAAGCTCGAGAACAAGATTTGCCAGAATCTTGCGGGCGGTACGTACGTCAACGGCATCAACTTGCGCGGGCCGAAGGGCTTGCGGTTCTTGCTACACACGGACTGGAAAACGACATCGGGGGGCGTGGCTACCTTTTTTGATAATTACAGGACATATGATTTTCCCGCGGATTGGTATCCGGGGGTAGGGGAAGTGGTCGATGCGTTCAATGAAATGGTTATTACGACGGGGCCATCGGCCGAGTCTGGCGATACGTTTCCTACGACGTTGAGCTGGGAGGTTGCGCAATCGTCGGACGGCTACGTTTGCGTTAAGGCTTATAAGTCCAACCTCGAACAGGTAGAAATGTGGATTACACCGCTGTCGTCCGATACCAGCGCCGCAGTACAATGTCATGTTTTGCAAGCGATGGGCCTTTCGTCCGAGGATGGACGGACCAGGTTTCTCATTACGGACGAAAATTTCAAGGATGACGATTCCGTCGGCGTCACGTCCTTTGTAGTTGGCCAACAGCAGTGGGCCGAGGCGTATCATCCGCTGGATCGCCAGTGCAACGGCTCGCGGCTGTATGCGAGCGCCGACGCTTCGCTGTTCTGGACGGATCAGGGAGATTACGGCTCGGCTCGCGCCGCGCTCTACTTCGATGAGGCCAAGCTTGATCCGTACTGGGAGGAAGAAGGATACGCTGTTAGCTACTACTCGTTGCGGCCCAACACCGCGACCGCTTCGTCGCGATACTTCACTCTCGTCGCTGAGCCGGTCGATATGCCGACGAAGCACGTTGATGGATACGTTGTCGCTCGCTACGACGAGGACGGAGTTGAGTTGAAGCAAGCGTATGTTCCCTGCGCTGGAGATTCCAGTGGAACGCTGCGCGGCCCGTTTGAGTTGCTTCTTTACTCGCTCCTTTCGACGGGCACGTCGGCTTACAACGACGCGACCTACGACAAGTGCCCCGTCGATCTTTCGGTGTCGATTCCTGCGTCACTCGTCGATGCGACGTCGTTCACCGATGCTGATACCGTCGCGCTATCTACTGGGCTCGGACGTCGTGATGCCTACTTGATCTCGGAATCCGAATCGTGGTTCGAGCTCTTGAATCGCGAGTGCAAGCTCTTCGGCTTCGTGCTCGTCTGGAATCACCAGAAGCTGACACTTCAGTCCGCGCTCGGTTGGACGCAGCCAATAACGACACTTGACGAGCCGAATTCTGGTCAACTTCACGAATTCCCGGCATCGACGTGCAGCTCCGATACCGTCATCAATAGCTACGAGTTGACGTTCTGGGAGCCCTACGAGCAGAAGGAACGCGCGTCGATCACTATCACGGACATCAACTCTGCACTGTGTCTCGGTGAGACGAAGCAAGTAGAGCTTACCCATCCTGGCGTTACCAAAGGGATCAAGGGGAAAGCGGGTGCGAAGGCGCTTGCCGAGGCTTTCGTCAGAGACAACTATTTTGCGCTGTGGGTTCCGTGGCAAACGCTTGAAATTACCATCGCGCCCTATCTTCTAAACACGGTCTCGTGTGGCGATTGCATCACGTATACATCGACTTGCGTCCCCGACCCGTGGGGGGATGGAACGCTCACGACTTCGGCGGCGGCGCGCATCATCTCTCTGTCATGGGATTACGAGGATTGGATTGGCAAGGCGACGATCATCATCTACCAGAAGGGTATCCAGCCGTGGGCGCCTTCTGCGCTAGTCGATATCAGCGCGGCGAACGGTGGATGGGACTCCGTCAATAAGCGGCTAACGCTCATCGCGAAACAGTTTGGCAACAGCGGCGATTCCAAGGACGGCGCCACGATTGCGAGCGGCTACAAGATCCGCATTGCGGAGCGCTGTCCGACGAACTACCAGACGGGATACTTAGCATGGGCGGCAGAGGTAGCGTCGGCCTTTGAAACCGACGGAACGAATCTCCTCACGTTGACGGGAGCGCTGGCCGCGTGGGACAACGCGAAAGAGTATCTTGTTACGTTCGATGACTATGCGACAGCGGCCACCGTTTCCGCTGAGGAACTAGTGGGGACGTGGCAAGCGGACACGACGACGTTAAAGCTGAATACGAGCACAAAGGCAAAGAAGTACGGATAACGGATAGACGATGGCCGCCGAATCTTGGATCCAGCAATACCGCGCGCACACGCTCGGCGAGACGTCCGCCGATGATGCTCTGTCAGTCGGTTTCGTGCGCGACGCCTCGCTGAACCTCAACAACTCCTGCCGCCACGCTCTCGCCCACAAGCGATGGAGCGAGGTCGCGGTACCGATTGGCAAGTATCCATCCCCCGCCGAGAGTACAACCCAGACTGTGATCGACGGTCTCGTTTTCGCGCCGCGTCGCATACCGGAATGCTACGGGACACTGAGTTTCATCCTCGGCGCGCAGCGGACGGCCGGCATAGGAGACGTGACTTTCACCGTCTACGTCCACGAGCAGCTCTACACCGGGACGTCCACCTTCGCCACATCGGGACTTTCATCGGTCTACTACAGCCAGGCCGTCGTCTGTTCATCCGATACCAACGTCTTACTCGACCAGACAGTCACGCTCACGCGCGACAAGAACAATCTCGTGTGGGTAGTGATCACCGGAGCCAATAGCGTAAGCTTGACACGCGGCAGGTTGACGTCGTTCGACGCTTGGCCGGCCGGGTAGCAATATGGGAAACCAAACATCACAGGGGCCATTCACCGGGCTCGACGTGCGCGGTCAGTGCCGCAACTGGTTTACCGAGGCGGGCACCGGGACGATCAAGCGAATGTTCTGCCGTGCGTGGCCGCTCCGCGCCATCGCGACCGGGATCAATCATCTTCTCGGGCAGCATCCGCGGCTCTACTTTGCGCAGGCGCAATCGACGACGACTGCCTATAGCGGCAGTACGAGTGGTAACCCGCTATACCGATGGAGATACAACGATACCGTCGCGAACGGCACGGTGCGCGTCGTCCGTTTTCTCGCGTTGCCGCGCGTGAACGGGACCGGAAACGCCTACGTCGGTGTCAGCGATGGCGATGGCAACGAATACGCCACATCCTCTTTCGCGAACATGAAGCCTGCCTCGGTCACCTATCCAGATGATCTCTTCTACGGCGAGTTTTCCGTCTCGGCCAGGCCACAGAGTGGCGCAGCCCCCGGGAGTGACGCGGTCAAAAATATTGAAGTGATCGACGGGCTACGCGTCTACAACGGTTTTACGATGATGGATGTCGTAGTAGAAGATAAGGAACTTGATACGCTTATCGACGGGACACACACGCTCGTCGATCCATCGAAGGCCAAGCAGCATGGATGGTGCAAGGCCGACATCGCCGAGGATATCCGCGACGGGAATCACGAGGCCAGGCGCGGAAATCCTGGGATGGCTGTTCTGTGGTGTGCTCGCACTGTTGCCGGATCGTGGGGAACACCGACGACGTCGGATCACACCGGCATAGTTGTCGATGCCGGCGTTGTCGGTGATGCAACGTACGTCAACGTTTTCGATCAGTCCATCACGACGAGAGATACGGACACGATCGGCATCTCAACGCACGGGCAATACTGCGGCATCGGAGATGCAACGCAGACGAATGGGCAAAAGATCACTGTTGTATGCCAGGCGTTAGCTGCGATTCAGACCGGCGTCACACTGGCGAAGATCAAGTTCATCGGTCCCGATCATCTTGCGAACAACAACACCGAGATTACTGTTAGCGCGACATCTGCGACGTGGGTTGGTGGAACGGGAACGATCGTGTATCTGAATCCCGCCTCCGCGGATTCGGATGCTAACACGTCGCGAAACAAGATCGACATTCACGCGAAGTGCACAGCAGGCGGCGGCAACTCGAAGCTCTACATCTACGCGCTGCGCGGATATATCCTCTACCCGGCCGACCTGTGGTAGGAGAAGGGTGGATGCGGTGTTCTCCGCAGTAGTAGTAGTAGTGCTCCGTACTGGTACCACGGAATGAAAAATTGCATGGGGTGCAATTTTCTCCCTTGCTTTTCGTTCGTGGCTTAGGTATGGATGGGGGAGGAAGGGCAAGCTGTTGGGAAGGGCAAATTCCAATCAGCCTAGATTAACACCTCGTCTGCCTCGCCTCCCGGCTGCGCGTGCGGTGAACTGCCCTTCCCGCCGCTGCGCGGCTGGGGGGCGAGGCTATTTAGCGACGGGGTGTTCGCAGCGGCGGACCGGTCATGCGTCGCCCGCTGCATTCCCAACGGAGTTCCCATGGCGTCTCTACCGCGCACGGTAATCGCGCTCTTCGCCTACGGACGAGTCGAGGCTGCGACGGCCAGTAACCTCACTCGCGACGTCTGCCTGGCCGCCTATACCGCCGGTCAGCGCACGATGCTCAATATCCTGAAGGCGCGCGGTATCTCCATTCCGCTCGATCTCGACGCGCTTGTCGCATGGGAGGTCGGCGTCGGATGGATGGATGGAGACGCGCTCGTATCGCGAGCGCGCAACCGCGTCGTCGCCGAGTTCATCAAGGATTCGGGCTACGATGTACTGCTGATGATCGATCACGATCTTTCGTGGCGCGGCGCTGTCATCAATGCCGGCACGATGCAATACGAGGGCGACCTCTTGCGCCTCGCGCGCAAGGCGCACGAGATGGGCGGTATCGTTGGTGCCGCCGTACCGAAGAGGACGAAAGGCGAGGGGATCGCAAGCAAGCCCTTCAAGCTCGACATCGACAAGGACTATCCTTACGGGGGCATCGACGCCCCCGTCGTTTGCTTCGATTATTTGGGCGCCGGATGCACCGCGTACCCGCGCCGGGTGCTTCAAGCGATCTGGGATACGTTTCCGGCGACGGAGCTCGGGTATCGCTCCATCTTCGAGGCGATCGTCGTGCCGCATCCCGACTTCCCGCCCGACAGCGGAAAGATGCTGCCGCTCAGCGAGGACTGGGCCGTGTCGCATCGGGCTAGGCTGCTCGGGTTCGAGAGCTATGTGGACTTCTGTCCCGTTGTCTCGCACTACGGACCCTACGAGTACACCGTTCTTGGTGACGCGATTCCCAAAAAGGAACAGTCGAAGATGTCGGGCGAAAATGTGGGCGTGCCCGCTGCGTCCGTCGCTTCTTCTTCTCCTCGCCCGCGCCATTGCATCTCGCTCCTCCATGCGTCGCGAGGTCGCCCCGAGATCGCCGCCGGCATCGAGGCGAAGTGGCGAGCCGCCTCCTCTGGCCTGCACGACGTCGAGTACATCCTCTCCATCGACGACGACGATCCGAGGGCGTTGGCCTATCGTGGAGACTTCGACTCCTCCAAAATGCTCGGCCTTCGCCGCCTCCTCTCTGGCCCCTCGCGCGGCAACGTGGACGCCTACAACCGCGCGGCCTACACGGCGACGGGCGAGATCTTCGTCCAAGTCCACGACGACGTCGAACCGCTGCAGAAGTGGGACGAGGAGATCGTGAAGCGTATCCCCGACGTGTCCGCTCCGCGCGTGCTCTTCGTCTCCGACGGGCTGCCGGCGTCGGTGAACGCGGGTAAGGAGATCGCCTGCATCATGATTTGCACGAAAACGTGGGCGGTGCATCTCGGCGGGCTGTTCTACCCGGGCTACGTTTCGTTGTTCTGCGATGACGACGCGACGGAGAAGGCGAGGAAGGGGGGCGAGCTCATCATGGCGAAGGAGCTCGTCTTCAAGCATGACTGGCAGGGCGCGGATAGGGACGAGACCCAGAAGCGCAGCTACTCGAAAAGGAACAAGATCCTCGGGGAGGCGCTGCTAAAAATGCGAAGAGAGCAAGGATTCCCGGATGCGATGGGAATGTGGGGAGCGATCTAGGCAGGCAGAAGGAGAGAGATGATGACTTCGATTCCCATCCGCAGTGAGCACAAGGTCCGCTTCCGTCCCGCGCTCTGGGCACTCCTCGTGGCGAAGGCCAAGGAGGAGAGCGCGCCGAGCGTGGCGGAGTACGTCAGGAAGACGATGATGGGGGACGCGACGGGGATCGCGGACAAGGTGAAAGAGCTTCGTCGGCTGATGGAGGAGCAGACGTTCCCGATCCTCTGCATTCCGGAGACTCCCTCTCCTCTCGACCTCGCCGCAGTCCCCGCATCCGAGCTCCTCCGCCTCCATTTCATCATGGGGCTAGTGTGATGGCGCTGGATCCCTCCGCCCTCATCGCCCGCGTCGTTCGCGCGCGCGAGGCCGCCCAATGCGGCGAGGCCGACTCGCCCGACGTCCCCCTCGACCTCGAGCCGGCCATGTCCGACAACCGCGTTCGCCTTTTCCTCCGCGCCCTCGTGGCCGATGCGAAGACGTACCTGGAACTCGGCCTCTTCGGCGGCTCGACCTTCGTTCCGGCGACATGGGGGAGGAGGGATCTTCTCGACGCCATCGGGATCGACAACTTCACGACGCCGCTGGTCCCATCGGACGAATTGCGGGCGAAACTGAAGGCCAACCTTTCCCTCCTCGGCGCCTACGACTGGAGCAACAACGACCTCCTCCCGCGCCACCATTCCGTCTCCGTCTATGACATGGATATCTACGGACGCGAGGCGGCCACCCTCCGAGATCAGATCTCCAAGCGGGATGTTCTCTTCTACGACGCGGGGCACAGCGTCGAAGCGCAATGGCGCGGACTGGCATTCTGGGCTGCCGCCATGGCGGATCCTTCCATCATCATCGTAGACGACTACGCCGCGGAGAGCGTGCGAAGGGGGTGTTTGCTCGGCCTCCAGCGCTACGTCTGCCATCACGCCGAGGCGCTCTCCTTCTACAACGGGCTCGGAGTCTTCGTGGTGAGCCCGCGGGGCGAAGTGCCACTGAACGGATGCCCGTATTGTGGATGGACGGAAATGGAGCGGCTCGAGACTATCGTTATCTGCTCGAGATGCGGGCAAGCGATGGTGTGGAGATAACGGATGGAGTAGGCGTCATGGGGTATGGGATGCACATGGCCGGAAAGGCGACGTTTCGGGTTCCAGTGAGCCGTCACGCGGAAGCACTAAACGCCATCGCGAAGGCCGGGTTCAAGGCTGCAACGACGCTTGTGCATACGCTCGAATACACGTGTTGGTATCCGAAGCTTGACGCGGAATACAACATTATTGGCCTCTTATTCCATGGAGAGAACCTCCACGACGAGGATAAGCTGTTTGCCGCGCTCGGGCCGTTCGTAGAGGGAGGAGGTTGTATCGAGATGGTGGGAGAAGACGGCGATCGCTGGCGTTGGACGTTCGACGGGAATGTAATGCGGAAGATGATTCCGCGAGTCGCGTGGGAATAGACGGATGTCTTCTCCTTCCATCGTCGCCGTCCTCGGCTCCTACGCGCGCCCCGCCACGCTTGAGCCGCAGGTCAGATCCCTGCTCGCTCAGACGCACCCTCCCTCCGAGATTTGGTGCTGGTCGAATTCGAGCGGTAAGGCGATGGACTATGACTTTGCGCTCTCCGTGGGCGTGAAGATCGTCCGGCCGCTAGGACTGGGGTTCGGCTACTATGCGCGTTCCGCCCCCGCGCAGCTCGCATGGCACCATCCCTACGTCTGCATCATGGACGACGACGTGCTCCCCGGCCGTCGCTGGTTGGAGGGCTGCATCCGCATCCTTGAGACGGAGGGACCGCGCATCCTCTCCGCGGCCGGCTTCACCATCGGCGATCCCCTCGTTCTGAACGATCGCATCTGGCACGGATGGGGGCAAGGCGGCAATGACGCCGCCGTCGAGGTGGACGTCGGCGGGCACAATTGGGTGCTTCCCTCCTACGCGATCCGCCCGATGTTCTACGAGGCGCCGATCATCCCGCATAGCGATGACATCCACATGGCCGCGATGGCGAAGAGAGTGATGGGGCTACGCTCTTTCGTCGCCCCGCAGCCAAGGGGAGATCTTTCTCTTTGGGGGACAGATCCTGAGTTCGGGAGGAAGTGGGGTGAGGACGAGAACGCGGGCGGGAAGATCAACCCGACGTGGGTGGAGGATAGGGCGCGGCTGATTCATAGCCACGTTGGAAGAGGGTGGAAGCTCGTGGGGCATACGAGGTAAGAGGGAAGACGTAGGATCCTACTAATGCCACTCATCCCCCGCGATATTCCCGCCCGCGTCCTCGAGCGCATCCGCCACGTGGAGCGCTCCATCTCCCTGGCCGACGTGCAGTTTTCCGCGCTCTCGCGGGATCCGTCAAGCGGCGCGCTCTCCGTCGAAGGCTTCACGTCCCTCCGCGTCCGCCATCTCTTGAACAACCTGTGCGCTCCGCGTGGCACGCGGTACCTCGAGATCGGCGTCCGCCTCGGAGCCTCGCTCGTCGCAGCCTCCTACGGAAATACAATGGGGCGCGTCCTCGGCGTGGACGCATGGAAGGGAGACGGATTCGCGTACTGTGAGCCAGGCGCAAGAGAGAACGTGGCTCGATTCGTCCCGGGCGCGGAGCTTCTCAAGGGGGATGCTTTCGATCCGTCCATCATCGAGGCGGTCGCGGCGCGCGGCCCGTTCGACGTCTACTACTACGACGCCGATCACGAGATGGTCCCCACGTTGGACTCGCTGCGACGCTACCGGAGAGTCCTCGCGGAGCCGGCAATCGTCTGTTGGGATGACATGGAGACATTCACCGTAGCGTCCGCGCTGGCACAGCTCTACATCACGAGGGAGATCCCAATCTGGCGGACATGGATTCTGCCGGCGTTTAGGCAGGGCGATGAGGACTTGTATTGGAATGGGTTTATCGTGATGGTCGTGGGAGGGGAAGGAACAGGAACATAATGCGCCCCCCCTCCTCCATGTCCATCATCCAAATCGAGGTGACGAACGTCTGTTCCCATCGCTGTTCCAACTGTACGCGCCTCGTCGGCCACTATCGGAAAGACCAGAACTACTTCATCTCGATAGCAGACTTCCGCCGCGCCGTTGATTCCCTCGTCGATTTCCCGGAGATCGTCGGGCTGATTGGTGGCGAGCCGGTTTTGCATCCCGAGTTCCCCGCTCTCATCGAGTACTACAAGGAGAGGATTCCGAGGCGGCGCCGCGGTCTGTGGTCGTCTCTCCACCAACGCTACTGGCAACACTTCGATCTCATCTCAGCGACATTCGACAGGGATCGCCAGTTCCTAAACGACCACGCGACGCCGTCCATCCATCAGCCGATCCTCGTGGCCTCGGAAGATGTTGTTCCCGACGAGGAGGAGCGGCGCCGGCTCATCTCCGAATGCTGGGTGCAGAACCTATGGAGCGCCTCGGTCACGCCGAAGGGGGCGTTCTTCTGCGAGGTGGCCGCCGCTCTCGACCGCCTCTATGACGGGCCGGGGGGCTGGCCTGTCGAGCCGGGGTGGTGGAAGATTGGCGTCGAGGATCCTCGCTTCCAGGAGCAAGTCGAACGTTGGTGTCATCTGTGTGGGGCAGCCGTTCCTCTCCGTCGCCGGCTTACGTCGGATGGCGTGGATGACGTTAGCCCGACCCACGAAGAGATGCTCCGTAAGCAAGGCTCGCCGAAGGCCAGAGACGGAAAGACGTCCGTCTACGTCGGCGGCGTTCTTCCTTCGTCCGAATGGCAGCCTAACGCTGAATGGTACCTGGCCTCCCCGTCTTCGAGGATGAGCACGGAGCACGCGAAGGCGATGGAGGAGCGGGCGCCGCAGATCGAGGGGCTCGTCGTCTGCGTCGGCTACGCGGACTACCTCGCCCTCACCATCCCTCACGCGATGCGATGGCTCGACCGCTGCGTCGTCGTGACGGACAAGGAAGACAAGGAGACGAAACGGCTCTGCGCCTCTGTCCCCGGCGTCGTCTGCGTCGAGACGGATGCCTTCCATCTGGGCGGAGCTCCGTTCGCCAAGTCGGCGGGGATTGCGGGAGCGCGAAACTTCCTTTCCCTCGGCTCGTGGGTGCTGTTCTGGGACGCGGACATTTGGATGGAGCCTTCCCTCATGGATGGTTTGCGCGGCGCCCTTCCGTCCCTGGGCCGCTCCTCCCTCTATGCCCCCGCGCACAAGCTTCACTTGGAAACGTTGGAGATGGGGTCGAACCTGCACAACGGAGGGATGGCGGCGGCGGGCTCCTTTCAGCTCGTCCACACGGAGAAGCTGAAGACCGTTCCTCATCCTGTCCGATCGCCGCACGCGGGCGGGGACGATATCGCATTCTCCTTCGCCTGCGGCTGGCCGATCTACTTCAAGGGATGTTGCTGCATCCACATTGGAGTGGAGCATCAACAGAATTGGCGGGGGAGGAAGTCGGAGAAGTGCCGTTGGACGAAGGGGGAGATTGAGGCGCGGATCAGGGAGGTGATCCCGTGACTGAGCCTCGCCCCTCCTACTTCCCTGCTATGTCCCTCACCCACGTTAGGGCGATCTGCCGCTACCTTTCCGTGGCCCGCCCGTCGTCCGTCTGGGAATGGGGCGCGGGCGGCTCGACGCTCTACTTCCCGGCGTTCCTGGCGGCGCTCGGAGTGCAGTGCAATTGGACGTCCGTGGAGACGTCGCGGAGATGGGCGGACAGGATCATAGCGACGATGTCTGACGTGGAGTTCGGATCCGTATCCGTCGAGATCATTCGCCTGTCCTATGGACTCTCCGAGGCGGATGACTCGGCGCATAGGGTCGATGCGGTGAAGGCCGAGCTGAAAGGGTACGAGGGAATCCGCGGCCGACACGACCTCATCATCGTGGACGCGCACAAGCGGGCGCGCTGCATTCGGAGTGCGGCGGCGCACGTCCTTCTGGGCGGCGCCATCATCCTCCACGACGCGCAACGGGAGCAGTACCAGGGGGCCGTGGAGGAGCTCGTTTCCGCGGGGTGGCGCAAGGAAGTGGTGACGGATGAGGACGGAGAGTTGCTGTTCATCTTGAGGACTCCGTCATGATCTTCCGCTTCGACGACATCTCCCTGAACACGGACATGCCCGCCGCGCTCGCGATGGCAGAGCACGCGCGCAGTCTCGGCGTTCGGGTGTGGTTTTGCGTCTCGCCGCTTTGCCATTCCGACGCCGGCCGAGAGCGCGTTTTTCCCGCGATCTTCAAGGCGCTCTCGGATCAGACGTGCTTCTACACGGTGGACCGCGCCGGCGTCCCGGAGATTCCGTCGTGGATCGAGCGCGTCTCGCACGGGCTGATTCACCTCGACCATCGTCTTCTTGATGCGGGCGCGCAAGAGATGTCGATCGTCACGAGCTGCCGGCTCATCGGCGCGCGTCGTTTCGTGCCGCCGTTCAACAAGTGGAACGCGCCGACGTTGTATGCTTGCGAAAAGAACGGCATCGAGTTGATCCGTTTCGAGGACGGGTGGTATAGCATGGAGCACGAGGCGTACAAAGAGGGCCACGAGAAGTGGTATCTGCACCCGCGGGCGTTCACGGCGGGGGGGTTCAAGGCGTGGTTTAGGGGCGGGAAGGGGCGGAATGATCGTCTCGATACATCAACCTAATTTCTTGGCGTGGCTCCCATTCTTCCTGAAGATGGCCGCCTCCGACGTCTTCGTGCTCCTCCGCCATTGTCAATTCACCAATAGCGGATATCAGCATTATTTCAAGCTGGACAACAAGCGTTACATTATGCACATCGCTCGGAGCATGCAACCTGTTGTAGATATGATGTACGTCGCTCCGGAGAGGGACTGGCAGAAGATTCGCGAGGCGCTCCCGAAGTACGCCACGAAGCTCGACTCCTTCTCCTCCCACGTGGGGCCACTCCTCTCCGTGACGAACGAGGCTATCATCAGGGACATTGCCGTCCGCCTCGGCATCACGACGCGGATCGAGAGGGATTGGCCGACGGAGGCCAATGGGGATGATCGGCTGATCGAGATCTGTAAGAAGTTCGGGGCGACGACGTATATCGCGGGACAGAGCGGGCCACGATACATGGACATGGCGAAGTGGCGGGAGGCGGGGATTAGGGTCGAAGTGCAGAGCATAGAGGAGAAGGATCGGCGGGGGATACTGGAGGTACTAGGATGATGGCGCGGCAGGCACGGCGGGGCAAGGCCAGGCCAGGCTAGGCGCGGCAAGGCGCGGCAGGGCGTGGCAGGCAAGGCGAGGCCGGGCGCGGCTGGGCGCGGCATGGCAGGCGCGGCATGGCTGGGCTCGGCGCGGCGGGGCTGGGCACGGCGGGGCACGGCATGGCAGGCGCGGCTGGGCCAGGCACGGCGCGGCCAGGCGGGGCTGGGCACGGCATGGCAGGCACGGCGGGGCACGGCATGGCAGGCGCGGCCTGGCGAGGCATGGCGCGGAAAGGCGGGGCTGGGCACGGCATGGCAGGCACGGCTGGGCTCGGCGTGGCTGGGCGGGGCTGGGCAAGGCGAGGCCTGGCAGGCAGGCATGGCACGGCCAGGCCAGGCACGGCGTGG
>ERZ1292632.1114-Hain-H43-01um-R2-1114-length-27849-cov-14_pt1 | contig 27849 bp, 39 predicted proteins | sample MGYA00564407_ERZ1292632 | MGnify/ENA primary metagenome ERZ1292632 (study PRJEB36523, sample SAMEA6512637) | groundwater metagenome | collected 2019-01-08 | study: AquaDiva: Metagenomics assemblies of 32 groundwater samples | reverse complement strand
TAAATTCAATCTCTTTTGAAACCAACCATCTTGAGTCTAACTTTTTCGCATACTCTTCTACTTCTTCTCTTGTTTCAAAAATAAGAGCATTCTCAGCAAAGGAAGAGTCACCTTTTACCTTAACAGCTGCTTTCCATCCCATTCTATGTCACCTCCTTTTTCACTCTGCCAACAATATAGCAAGTTGGTGAAGTAACCAACACCATACCACTATTAAACAACCAACCCAAATAATCTCTTTTGTTAATCTCATAACCCTAATTCTTCTCTTGCTATCAAAATAATAACTCTTATTTCATCGTGATTTCAGAAAGAACTTCCTCTCCAAGCTCAACAGATAAAAGAGGAGCCATCTCTCTACGATCTTCTGGAGTCAGTGCTTTAACTTCTGCAACAAACTGACCAACTGTCTGTTCTGGGAGCAATCCAAAAAACTTTTTACAAGCGACTGCAAAACTCATAGTCATTAGAATCACCTTTCTTCTTTACTTTTATTCAAAAAAGAGACAGTCACCTTAATGGTGGCTGCCTCCCTTCTACTCTACTTCCGATAGAGATTCAATCCAAGATGGATGTCTGAGTGATCTGGAATCGAAACATTCCCAGAAGTGGTAGCAATGATGGTTGACTTCCCAGACTTGCTTCTACCAAAGTCTTTTGTTAGATTGATAGTGATGATTAGATTCTCATCTCCATCATTCTCTTTTACAATAACCAGATTGATATTCTGCATTCTTGCTCACCTCCCTTCCCATTTATTTGGATTGTTTAATGATATTAAAGACATCCCCAACCATTGTTAAGGCCATTATAAAACGAAACGAAAAGGAATGTCAAGAAGTATTTTCAATGTAACTTATTGAAATGACTAAGGAAAATAAATATTTTCATGGCAAGGAAGTTGCAAAGGGAAAGCCCTTCCCATCCTTTAATCTTCCTCTTTATTATCTTCCTTTTTACTGTTTTTTAAGTATCTTATCATCGCTTCTTGTTTCTTTTCTTGTTCTTTTTCTTCTTGCTTTTCTACTTTGTTTTCTTTGGGTTCTAAGTGTTCCTTTTTTTCTAAGAACCAATCCCACTTCTCTTTTTTATGCTGTTCTGCATCTTTTTTTGGATATAATCCCACTCTTAATTGTGTTTCTTTTGGTGAACTCAAAAGAACTGTTTCTTTGGCCGTTGTTAAAAAACTATCCATACTTTTTTCATTCTCATCCTTTAATATAAGTTGCTGAGATAAAGGTTTTCTTGGAATCTTTAACTTTTCTTTTTCATCTTTAAAAGAAAGTTGTATAATTTCTCCTGTTTTTACTATAAGAGCTACTTCAACTTTGCATCCTATATTTGTCAAGATTTGAAAACTTTTATATTGTCTTACTGATAACCTATCACCCAAACCTTTTGCTTCAATAAATAAAATCTCTTTTGTTTGAGGATTATAACCAAGGAAATCTGGCCAGGACGGTTTAACTATTTGTATTCCTTTCTTTTTATAAAACTCTTTAATTAATCTCTCGGTCATATCATCCTCCTTAAATTTAGTCAAATTGAAATTCTTTAATAATAATATAACACTTCACTTTAATTTTGTCAAGTTTTATTTTCTTTAATAATATTCAATACTTATAATATAGGATTTCGCTTATAATTTGTCAAGTGTTAAGTTTAATAATACTTTCAATAACTTACAAGAAAAAAACTTACCTACTTTCCTTCTCCCCGCTTTCTTCTTCTTTCCTTCCTTCTTTCCTTCCTTCCTTTTGACACACTTTCATCTTTTCTCTCCTCTTTACGCTTTCTCTCATCTTCTTTCTCTCTCATCCTCTCTTATCCTCTCTCATCCTCTCTTATTATCTATTAATAATATATAATAATAATAATATAATAATAAAATAATAGTAAAAATAGAAAATATGGAAAATATAGAAAAAACGGAAAATATGGAAAATATGGCAAAATTAAGAGTAAGAAGAGAAGAAGGGGGCAGAAGAAAAGAAGATAAGATGTTAAGGGGATAACTTGTTAATATTGTTAATGTTTTCCAATTTGACAACTTTTAAGAAAAAGAAGAGAAGGGATAAGTTATTGGAATTATTAGACAAAGTGATAGAAGGAAAGTTTAAGCAGACTCATCCAGCTAATCTCCCACCGCTTTTCCCTTTAAGGTTTGGATGATTGTTCAAAATTGAAAGGAAGATCATAGAAAGTTTGAAAGTTGGCATGTTTTGTGCAATAAAAGTATAAAAAAATATTTTTAAAAGATTGAAAAAAAGACTTGACAAACTTCTTGACTCATGCTATATTTAAATCACAATTAAATAGTGCATCATTTAAAAGTCTTACATTGTAAGACAAAGAAAAGTTTGAATGATGACAAAAAAGGAAAGGGCAATCATGCTAAACAAAAAGTTTAATATTCTAAACATGGAAAGGGGACAAAAGAATGGAAAAAGCGAAAGTAAACGAAGTTAGTAAGATGACATTAGAACAAGCGAAAGTGCTCCCTAATGATGGGAAACTTGTTAACGGAAAGTTTACGAGTTTAACTTTGAAGAGGGGACTTGTCAAGGACGACGGAAAAGACTACATTGAGAAACGTGTGTTCCGTAATGCCGACATGACCGACCCTGTCGTCTATGACTTACCGCTTCCTTTGTCAATGAAGCAAGCAATAGAAATGTACACAGAAGGCGACTGTCTTGACGCTATATGGACGGCCAAAAGAATTAAGACTGACGCTATTAAAGCGGGGAAGGGACAAGGCGATCCTGAAATAACTGCCCAAAAAGCAGGAGACAAGTTAGTTGTGAGTCTCCGTAAGTTAGGGCAGAACAAGGCCGCTGATGAAATTGAAGCTACGTTGAAAAGAAATGCGGAAGTAAAAAAAGGGTTAAAGGCTCACGGCTTTGCGAAGTAAACAATTAACATGAGGAGTGTTACTTTTATAGGACACTCCTCAAATTTAATTTGAAAGTGAGGTGGAAAGTATGGAAATTTGGGCAGGCTTAAAAAAGATTTATGGTTGTTCACTTTGTGGAGCTGTTGTCAAGCCGATAAAAACTATACGTTACACAAAAGACAATTCCAAAGCAGATCTTTGTCAAAAGTGTTGGGATGAAACAAAAGACTTTCCAAAGTTTCTACAAGGAATTACTAATAAGGAATTAATTGTAACAGATTTTTAACTAAACAATAAGTTTAATAAATTAAACAAGGGAAGCAATTAACATTCTTACTTCCCTTTTTTTCTCTTCATTCCTTCCTTCCCATCTTAATTCCTTCCAAAATAAAATGTCTCATTTTCAACACAAGAAAAAGGCGATCCTATCCCACGTAAAAAGAAGGTCTATAGTACCATGCTGAAAGCGAGGGCGGGATATGGCGGGAAATTACCCTCTCATCAAAAATTTTTTCCCCACCCCCAATTCTAACAGGATCATCCTCTTTAAAAAGGCTTTTGATTTTAATGGGTTAGAAGGAATGGCAGAGAGATGCCATTTATTTTTCTTAATAAATTCAATAACTTATGTCATTTTTAAAGGTTTAAAAAATAATTTACTTGACAAAGCTTTTTTAATATAGTATATTGAAAAGTAAAGGGAAGGGTCTATTCTTATCAGAAATTGGTGAAAGGGTTTAAAAATGCACTCACCCTCGATTGAAGCTTTAAGGGTTAAGAAGATAACTCCAAGATTGGTTGAGATTATGAACAGGATGGTATTGGGGCAAGCTTCAAAGGAGATTAGGGAAGAGTTTGGAATCTCTCCAGTTCGCTTTTCCATCATCATTAACTCCCCTCTTTTTAAATTAGAATTGAAAAAGAAGCTGTTGAAGAGAGAAGAGGTCATTCTTGACATCCATGAGAATCTTCTTGAGGGGGCAAAACTGGGAACTAAGCTTTATAGAGATATCCTTAATACCCCAGATGGCTATCCAACAGAGATGAAACTGAAAGCCGCTAATGCTGTAACGGGGTTTGCGGTCAAATTGATCATTGGAGCGAACGGTGGGAACGGTGGAAATGGAGATGGGCCTGAAGAGGGAAGAAGTTATGAGGAGAGGTTGAGAGAGGTAACAATCAAAGAAAGTATTAAACTAGTGACCCAAGCCCCAGAAGAGAATAAACAGATTAAAGATATCCTCTCTGAAAACTACCCTCAAGGAGAGGAAGAACCTCCAAATGAGACAGATCTCCTTTTTGGTCTGGTTGGGGAAGAAGAAACTTTTGAGCCTTTAAAGCAGATTGAAGAAGCTCTTCCAAAAGCAAAACAAAGCGAGTCAATGGTTGACACGGACTGAAGCAATGGAAGGATGGAAGTTAGGTTATCTTGCTGGTATGATTGATGGAGAAGGAAATATTTCTATTTTTAAAGCATTAGCACCAAGCAGAAATCTAACATTTCGACCTTCAATCCGTATTGGAAATACTAATTGTGATTCTCTCCAATTTTTACAAACAGAATTTGGTGGAACTCTTTATCTAACACCAAAACAATTTGGGAAAGATGCTTATATTCTATCATGGTATGGCACAAAAGCACAAGAACTTTTAAAATTAATTTCTGATAAATTAATTATAAAAAAGAAACAAGCTCTTCTTTTCATCTCTTTTCCTTTAAGTCCAACAAACAGAAAACAGATAGCAAAAGAAGAGCAAATTTTGAGGGAATCTATTTATCTCCAAATAAAAGAACTTAATAAACGTAATGTTTTAGAAGTTACATTTACAGATGTAGAGGAGCCTTTACTTGACACAGATTGATATAACAAAACTTTCAGACTTTCGTTATTATTCTGAAAATCTTCTCAAGATAAAAACAGAGAAACGTCAAATCCTCCCCTTCAAATTCAACGTTGAGCAAGAACGTCTTCATAAGGTATGGCAATGGCAGCTTAAAACAACTGGTATGGTTCGGGTGATTATACTTAAAGATAGAAGAATTGGATGTTCTACTTATGTTGATGGGAGACAATTCCACCAAACAGCCACCGTCCCTAATACAGGGGGATTCATTGTCACCCATGATAAGCCCAGTTTAGGAAAAATCTTTGGCATGGCAAAACTTTTCTATGATGAACTCCCTAAAGATTTCCGCCCGATGAAGCGATATTCCTCAAAGACGGAGTTAGTGTTTGAGAATCCCTCTGAGAAGGAACGTTTCACCAACCCTGGTCTCCGCTCATTTATGGAGGTCTTTTCAGCTAACACAGGAACAGCCTCTCGTTCGGGGGGATACTCTTTTGGGCACTTCTCAGAAGTTGCTTATTATGAAAATGCTGAGACACTTATCACCTCAACCGTCCCTTCCATTCAAGACCTTCCTGGAACAGTCAAAGTATATGAGTCTACAGGTAATGGAAGGCAGGGATTCTTCTATGAACAATGGAAAAAAGCAAAGAAGAGTATAAACTCTCCTCGAAAATATTCCAATTTCTATCCTCTTTTCTTTGGCTGGCTTACCTTTCCTGCTTACACCAAACCTTTCCGAAGTAAGCAAGAAAGAGTTGACCTCCTTGGTACTCTTGATGAAGAAGAAATCTATCTTAAACAAAAATTTCATGCTACTGATGAGCAGCTAAATTGGAGAAGAAGTAAGATTCTTGATTTTGATGATGATGTTAACAAATTCCATCAGGAGTATCCTTCTAATGATGAGGAAGCTTTCATCTCAAAAGGTATCCCTTATCTCTCAAAACGTCTCCTTCTCCGACTAAGGAATAAGTGTAAGCCTCCAATTAAGGTGGGAGATATTGGGGAGTTTGGATTTACAGAGAATGAAAATGGAGAATTTTCCATCTGGGAATTTCCTAAAGAGGGATATGATTATGTCATTGCTGCTGATGTTGGAGAGGGGCAGATTGGGAATGATCCATCCACAATCGAAGTATTAAAAGCCCCAAAAGGTTCCCCACTCATCAAACAAGTCGCAGAATGGAAGGGATTTATTGATCCTACCATGTTCGCTGGGAAGATTGCTGCTGTTGGGAATATGTATAATGAAGGGTTAGCAGTACCAGAATGTAAACATCCAGGTTTGACAACCCTTGCTGAGCTTAAACATATCTATTGGAACATCTACCAATGGGAGTATATTGATCGATTTAAAAATGCAAAAACGAACAAACTTGGCTGGGAAACCAATGTTGCGACCAAACCAATCGCCTGTTCTTATCTTGCAACCTGTCTTATCGCTGGCATCCTTGAGATTAACTCAGAAGAGTTAATTGATGAGATGCTTTCTTTTGTTCGTAACACAAACAGTAGTGGGGAAGCTGATTATAATTGCCATGATGATCTTGTTATGGCTTTTATGATTGGGGTGTTTTGTCTGGGAAATGCTTATAATGTTGGATCACTCCTTCAAAAGCTGGGACAATTTAAAGATAAAGAGACACCAAAAGAAGAAAGAAAATGGCTTGACCCCTCTAAGCATGACCTTGAAGCTTATCATTGGTCAGAGAAAGAAGAGATGGTTGGAGGAGAGGATAGAAGCTGGTTGAATTATTGATATGGCTGATTGGCAGAAAATTTTCAATTCCCTTCAAGAGATGGCTGTAAGGAAACCAGTTAAGGAAGATATATATGGATATAGCAATTTTCTTGAAAGAAATAAACCTATCAAGAAAGAGAAAACTACTTCTTTATTTCTTCCAGAAATTGCAATAGAGGGAACTTGGCCTCCACAGATCAGTACAGAATGGACTGTACCGATAGCTTCAAGAAAGAATAAAAGATAAAACTGTTTAAGGTAACAAAGAAGCGACCATCCAGAAAGCTTTCTTTCAGGGGATGGATTAAAGGAAAGAAAAGGGAAAGGAGAAAAAATAAAATGAAAGGACAACAGATTCTCTCAGAAGAAATTCTTGAAGGTGTAAAAGGAGGGCTCCCAAAAGCTCCCACCAACCCCCCACCCCCAACCAATGCTGAGGGAGCCACTCCTTTAATTGAGGAAAGCTTTCATGGATCGTTGGAGGATGCAGCTAACCTTCTTCTCTCCATCCTTCCATCCTCCATCAGAGAATATGCAACAGAGTTAGCAGACATCACCTTAAAGATTCCCAGATGGCAGCTTATCTTAGGCTCGCTTATGGCTCAACAGGAAAGTGGCAACCTCCCAGCTCCCTCCATCGACCCTGCTTGGAGACAGATTGAGTTGCTTGTTGAGAAAAGTATCTGCCAATATTGCAAGAAAGAATTCTCCCCAAAGAGATTTGGGCAGAGATTCTGCTCCAACCTCTGTGGTGATAAGGCAAGAGGGGAAGAGATTGCCAGACAGAAAAAGCTGAGAAATGAAGCAATAATTGGGTTATCTATATGAGTCTTAATGCTTGGTTAACTCTTAATAAAAGGGTGACACGATTGGAAAGACAGCTTCAAAAATTAGAACAAGATAATATCACTCTCATCTCTACCCCATTCTTAGAACCTTCCCTGGAAGAGGTTGAAGGAGAAGTAACAAGAGGAAGAGAAGTTGAAGAAGATGCTTCTCTCCTTGATGAAGAAACTGTTGAAGAGAGGGAATATCGAGAGGAACAAAAGTGGTTATCTCAAAGAAAACAGAAAGAGAAGATGGTGTGAGATGGCTCTAACAGAAGGCGAACAATCTCTTATTAAATATCTTAATAAACTTTATGTTGAGGGCTCTGAGGCTCGTGCCAAAGCCAGCAAAAACTGGGACAGAGCAATCAAGACAATCAAAGGAGAGACCTGGCCTGAGCGTCGACCTAAATATAAGATCAACGCTGTTATGAATTTCCTTTCTCAGATTGTTGAAAGGAAAGCTGCCCTTCTCACCGATTCCCGCCCCACCATAGCGGTGGCAAGCAGGAAGCAGAAAGATGACCCAGTTGCAGAGATTCTTCAAAAAACAATCGAAGGGATATTGGATGAGAAAAGCTTTGAGCAGAAGTTAACAGAATTCGTTATGCTGGAAGAATATTTTGGATTTGCTCTCTTTAACACCTGCTATGATAAGAGTCTCGATTATGGAAAGGGTGATCTCGATCTTGTTGTTATTGATCCTCGTTGCTTTATCTTTGACCCTTATGTAACAAGAAGCTGGAATCTCCAATATGCAGAATATTGCTGTTTGGAGACTGCTAAACCAACTGAATTACTTAAAGATCTCAATCCAAAAAAGGCTGATGAGATAAAAGCAGACATCACCTCTGAAGATGTTAAACCAGATTCTCTCATCCATAAAATGAGAGCTCTCTTTGGCTGGGAGAAAACAGCAACAGAGAAAACTTCTGTGATCCCTCGTTCAATCGTGAGAGATTGGTGGATTAGAGATCGAACAACCAGAAAAGATAATAAACTCATTTTCCCAAATTGGAGACATATTATCATCGCTGGTGGATGTCCAGTTGAGGATGGTGCCAACCCCTATCTTGATGGCAACCACCCTTTTGATGGAATGGAGTGGGGATTTAATGTTGATTCCCCTTATGGAGCAAATGAGATCGACCAACTTGAATCTCCTCAAATCCTCTTTAATAAATTGCTTGCAGGGATACTCGAGAATGCTATCCTTATGGGAAATGGGATTTGGATTGGGGATCAGGATGCTCTTTCAAAAGAGGATTGGGCCAAGCTTACCAATGAACCTGGTAGCCATGTTAAGGTGAGACCTGGGAAGACTCTTAGAAGAGATACTCCCCCATCCCTTCCAAATTACATGATACCCCTTACAACTATGCTTGTTAATGGGTTGGAGAAACTTTCTGGGATTACAGAAGTGACTGAGGGTCGTCGTCCTGGTCAAGTGACAAGTGGTGTAGCGATTGAGAGTTTAGCGATGATGGCTCAGACTACAATCAGATTGAAAGCCCGCCAGATAGAAGGGATGATTCAAAGAATCGGTCAAAAGTTAATCCCTCGCATTTTTGCTTACTACACCACAGATAGAATATTCAACTTGGTTGGAGGGAATGGGAAAATTGAACAATATCTCTATCAAAGACAGAAAATCAGAGAGGTCATCCAAAATGACAGCAGAGGGTTAGGAGCTTTTCAAGATTATCAATTTAAAGTAATCCCTGCCTCCTCCCTTGCAATGACCAAATGGCAAAAAGGATTGATGGCGGTTCAACTTTTCCAGACAGGATTGATTGATGAGAGAGCCGCTTTGGATGCTTTAGAGTTTCCTAACCGTGACGAGATTATGCAGAGGATGGCAGAGAAGCAGAAAGAGATGGCAATGATTGCAGCTCAACAAGGAGGCAGAGGTGGAAATGGGTTTGGGAGAAAGAGATCTCCTGCTAAACTTCCTGCCAACCTTTTAAGGGGAAAGAAACAGGAATTAGGTTTTCAGGAGCCGCAGGTGCCTTAATGAAAGGTGAAAAGGAGGAATAAAAAATGGCAGTCACTAATCTTACCTTAACCGCATTAGCTACTTATCTCTTTAAAGATACTGGTAGCACAAATTCAGCAGCTGTTGTTAAAGCATCAAGTGGAACCCTCTACGCTATCTATGTAGATAATTCCCTTAACGCTGCCGCTTCCTACCTTAAACTTTATGATAGTGCAGGAGCGATTGTTGTTGGGACAACAGCACCAGATTTTATATTCAGAATCCCAGGATTGTTTGTTGGGAACATCCTTATTGCAACTTCTGGGATAGCTTTTGCATCTGGATTACAAAGTGCAACGGTAACAGCTGGAGGGACAGCTGGGACGACAGCACCATCAGCAGCAGTTACAATTAATGTTGTTTATACATAAACGTAGAAAGTGGAAAGAAAGGGAGGTGATACAGATGGCAAAGAAAGGTGGAGGTAGAAAGTTAGGTGGCGGGATTAAGAAAGGTGGTAAGGGTGGAGTGATTCAGTCATAAGCGTTAAAAGAGAAGGAGGTAAAAAAGATGCCCAGAGACGAAAGTAGGCTTCCTCCAAAGACAGGAAAAGGAAGGATGGGGCCAGAAATGATGGATGAAGACCCAGCCATCGTGGGAAAGCTTTCCCAGCTTGCTGGGAGAGAGAATGAAATGATGGGGGGAATGATGGGAGGCGGAGGTGGAAATGAAGAACAATCTGCCAGCCTTCTTATGAGTGGTGCTCAGCAACTTATGCAAGCAGCTCAGATGAATCCTGCCCTTCAACCGTTTGTTGGACAGGCAATTCAGATTCTCCAGCAAGGAGTTCAGCAGATGGCTGGAGGGGCAGGTGGAATTGGAGGGATGGAAGAACTCGCTGGGGGTAGAGGCGGAGGTGGAGGTCGAAGAAGAGCAAAACCTCCAAAGGTGACTCGTGAGGCAGAGGAAGATCAATTTGCTTATTGATACCCTAACCTCTCCCTCTTCTATAAACCTTTCCCTTTCAAAGTGGGAAGGCAGAAGAACAAAGGAGATAACGATGAGAACAAAAGTGAGATCAATAAATTTCAAATGGAATCCTTTCACACTGAAAGGAGAAGCACCAGCTTCGATGCGATTCTTCCCAGACGATAACTTGGGAGAAACAGAGTTTGCATCTAAAGAAGATCTGGCTATCATCAATGCTAACCCTGAACTTCAAAAAATCCATAAAGCTATGCTGGCAGGGGTGCAGAAAAAATTTCAATCTTACAATGAAGAGAAGAAAAATCTCCAAACTCAACTTGCCACCCTCACAAATCAAGTCACTGAACTTGATGGGGGTCTGCAAGAATGGGAAGATTGGTCTGCGAACAATAAAGACCTGCTTACAGCATTTGTTAACGCTCAAGGAGAGAGTGGTGACACTGGAAAGAAGAAAGGGAGAGAAGCAGCAAACGATGACACCCGTTACAACAAACTGATCGAAGAGATCAACCGTGGGGCACAGGGTATGATGTCTCAATTTGAAACGAAGATGACCCAGATGAATCGGATGTTAAAACTTTCCATGCAGCTTAACGACCTTTATCGCAAAAACCCAACCCTGGACGCTGATAAAGTGCTCGACATTGCATTGAAGAAAGGATATGCCGATCTCAATAAAGCTTATGAGGATAAAGAAGCTTATGGAGAGGAAATCTTCAATAAAGAGGTTGAGACTCGTCTCAAACCACGATTAGCAGAGGAACTTGCAAAGCAGAATACAAACGTTGAATCAGGGTCAGGGGCTGTTCCAATTTCTTTTGAGCTCCCAAAAGAACTTCCAAAGAGTTTTGATGATGCTGGTCAACGCTTTCTTGCTGACAGGGAAAAAGAGGCTGCGAAACCTTGAGAGCGATCTCAAGAAAAAGTTAGCAATAAACCTCCTCCTTTAAGAGTAGATTGGAGTAATAAAAAATTTTGAAAAAAGGAGGATTTTAAAATGGCATTAACCTATGACGATATGGATGCTGCTGTCCTTAAGCAGTTTCTTCCCAAAGCCATCGAGTAAAGTGCTCGATGTAAAATCTTCTCTGATCAATGGGAGAAGCCTGAGATGGCCATCCCCAGGAAGGATTCAAGGAAGCAAATGACACCAGAACAGAAACTCATGAGAATGGTTCAAGTTAGTTATTGTGCAGGATTAGTTGATGGTGAAGGATGTCTTTTTGTTCATCATGCTTATAAGACACATCAGGTACTGATGCATCTGATTGTTTCTATGTCAGATTATGCTTCTGTATCAATGATGGCTGAGACATTTGGTGGAAAGGTTGCTCCACAAAATCGTCAAGGAAAACTGCACTATAGATGGGTTGCATGCAGTGATAAAGCTGCAGTTGCTGTTCAGGAAATGCTTCCTTATCTTAAAGGGAAAAATGAGCAAGCAAATTTATTTCTTGGCTATTATGAGATTTGGAAGACTGGAAAATATAAGCACAGTTCTGGTAGGGATTATGATACTTTAGATCTCATTGAAGCTAAGATTAAAGAGCTAAGAAAAGTTCCCTTTACTGATCCACCTGCAACGACTGAGCGAGAAGACTTTCCAGAAATGGAAGGATGCGACAGTCTGAACACCAGTGGAAATGAACCTGGTGAGTCTGCAGAAATGACAGACCGCCTCAATTGAGGTTAAAAAGTAACAGAATGCAAATTTTCATCTCAAATGCAATCCTAACTAAGCTCCTCGCAAAGAGTCAGGTTGTGTTTGATAGTGGGTTGAAGATTGCTCAGCCCATCATCTATGGGAAGCTGGCAAGTGGAAGTTACAAAGGGTTAGACACCTTTGATATTAGTTATAAACAGACTGATCTTAATTAGGAGATGGGTCCATGTTAGATCAAACCGATCTTGCTTATTTTGCTTGTCTTCTTGATGCTGAAGGAAGCATTTCAATTCTAAGGAATGAATATAATCGAAGTGTCAGGAGAGGCTTTCCAAGATATGATCTTGCCATTGCTATTTGTAACCAATTTTTACCAGTTCTTAAAGATGTTCAAAAAGAATTTTCTGGTTCTATTGGTAACAATGGAAATTCTTATTATTGGAGAACCTCATCCTTGAAAGCAAAAGTTTTTTTATTAGCTGTTCAACCTTATATTCGGATTAAAAAAGGACAGGTTGAATTAGCTCTTACATTTCAAGAATTGAAATCTTCTCATGGTACGACTAAAATTACTGAAAAAGAGTTAGAATTGTATCACCAGTTTCAAGATGCAATGAAAGTATTAAATAAACAGAACAGTTTGGTCTTTCATGAAAAATCGGGTGAATTGCTGGGACATCCTGAAAGGGACAATCAGCAACCAAGCTCATCGAATGAGACAAAAAGTGTAGATGAGAAGGCTCACAGACTAACAGGTGAAGAAGTCTCAACTAATAAACCTGACACGAGTGCCCGACCCGAAAGGGATGATATAGTCGGAACTGCATAGTGATATGCAGAACTAAGAGATAAAGAGCTCTTAGGATAACAAATTTGCAAACCTACGCGGAATGGGACTGGAAAAATCATTATGTGAATGTCACGATCCCTGGTGACGATTTGGCAAAGACGGAAGGGGATAGAAAGATCATCGGTTTGCTTGCGAGTAAGATGGAGACCGCAACCCTTACCGCTCACGATGACCTTGCAACCTTCTTCTTCTCAGACGGTACAGGAAATGCTTCAAAAGACCTTGATGGCTTACTCAATGGGATTGACAATGGCACCCTCTATGCCACCTATGGTGGGATTGATCGTTCCGCTTTAAACACATGGTGGCGATCTCAACTTGATTCCACTGGTGGAGCAGTCACCATCGACGCCATCAATTCGATGATTGGAAGTTGCACGATTGCTCAGAAGAAACCCGACCTTGCTTTCACCACCCAAACAATCTATGACAAGATTTGGGCAAGGATTCAGCCTCAACAGCGATTCCTTGATAGCAAGAGTCAGCTCGCCCAGGTTGGTTTTACAGGGATCAACTTCAATGGTCATTGTGAAATCATCGTTGACAATCACTGCCCAGCTGGTTACATCTTCTTCATGAACACCGATTATTGGAAGCTGGTTTTAAACAGGAAGAGAAACTTCTACTGGACACCAGAGAAGAACCCTGTGGATGCTGATGCTTATGTTAGACAGCTTCTCACAATGGGTAACCTGCTTAATGTCCAGCCCCGCGTCCAAGGCCAAATGAGTGGATTAAGTTAAAAAGGATGTTCTATGAATGAAACAGATTTTGCTTGGTTGGCTGGTGCTGTTGATGGAGAAGGTCATCTTGATGCTTCATTCAGGAATGTTGGTAAAGGTGCATTAAGATCTCCTGGAGCATTAAAATGCTTACAGGTAAGGATTTCTATCACAAACACAAAACCAATTTTTATTAATAAAGTGATAGTAATCTTTAAAGAGTTGACTGTTCCTTTCAACATCCATGTAGACACCAGAACAAGAAAAAATGCTGCTTTTACAGTTGCAGCTACTGGAAGAAAGAATCTTAGAAAGCTTTTACCAAAAATTATACCTTATCTAACCTGTAAGAAAGAGGAAGCAGAACAACTTCTGCTATTGTTGGATTACTTAGATTCTCGTCCAACAAAAAAACAGGGTGCATCTGAGTTTATTTTTGAAGATCCACAAATTCTTCAAAAGATGGAACAGATAAAACAGATAAAGTATAATGATTTTGTAAAGGTTGATGAGTTTCTTGCAGTTAAACAGGGGCAGATGAGTGGATTAACATAAGATGAGAGAAAGTTGAGGCTACTTCTTCTCCTTTCCAACCTCAACCCCTCCAACCTCCCTCGGAGGGATATAAGTAGAGGGAGGATTAACCCTTTTCCTCCACGTTTCAAGCCAATGAAACGAGAGGCGGACAAAGACCAAAGGAGGATAATATGGCTGGTGAAACAGTAAGAACGATGTATGGTGATGTAATCCCTGTTCACTCTATCTATGAAGAATCATCTTCAGCAAAGCATAGATTTGGGGATCGAGTCAAGGTGGGAGAGAGAATCTTCCATTATTGCAAGAACGCTGCTGTTACTTTGGCAGCAGGAAAATTAATCCAAGGAGCTGCCCCTCTTGCTAACCATCTCAACCGTGCTGTGGCAGCTGCAGTTGTGGCTGGTGCTTTAAAAGTTTCAGTTGCTATGGGTGCTACTGCAGCGGCTCTTAATTACTACTCAGAAGGATGGTTACATTGCAACGATGTCTCACCTGAAGGAAATAGCTATAAGGTGAAATCTCATCTTGCAATCGCAGGAAGCGATACTGTTTGGTTTAACCTTTACGATCCTGTCATAGTAACTATGTCAGTTTCCAGTGAGGTCACACTAACAAAGAATCTCTATGATTCTGTGATCATTGCCCCAAATGCAGCTTTAACTGCTGCTCCAGTTGGAGTTCCGATTATCGCAATCACAGCCAGTTATTATTTCTGGGCTCAGACCTGGGGCACTTGTGCAGTTTTAACTCAAGGGACTGTGGTAATTGGGCAGAAGGTTGGATTGGGTGGTACAGCTGATGGTGCAATCGGGCCAATTACAGCAGCCACAACCGTCTGCGTGGGGACAGTTATGCAAGTCAATGTATCAACTGAATACTCCCTCATTAATCTTACGCTTCAAGCGTAAAGAAAGGAGAGAAAGATGGCTATCACAAGAACACTTATTGATACAACAGTGATTGGGGATAAACGGATGCATATTTTTAGAGTGATTGATACCTCATATGCAACTGGAGGTATTTCAATGACAGCCGCTCTCTGTGGAATGTCAGCTTTAGATGTCCTCATTCCCATCCCTGCTGGAGCAGTCCCAACATGGAGTTGTGTGTGGGATTATACGAACAACAAAATTCTTGTTTACACAACAGCAGATGGGGCCGAAGTTGTAGCAGTAGTTGATCTGACAACTGGCCCAATCTATGCTATTGTGATAGGGTCATAAGTGAGTAGGTAGTTAACTTTTAACCTTTAAGAATATAAAAGGAGGATAAAGCTATGGCATCAACAAATGTTGTAAGGAAAAGTTTACCATCGGCGGTAGCAGATGGGAGTGAGGCAAGTAATTGGGGAGCAAGATATGGAGAACAGATCGTTCAGCCTCTTCATGGATCAAAACACGCTCTGGCTGAAGTTGGTTGTTATTTTGTAGCAACCAGCCCTACTCCAATGACTGGAATCGCTCTGACAACCTCAATCACAACCTTTGCAGAGACAGCTGGTGCTGTTGGAGATTCTTTGCTCATCAAGAATACTGAGACAGGGTCAGCGAACTCTGCAAAGCGAATCTATCCTGACTATCTCAGGATCAGAAACGTCACCCAAGCTCCAACCTCTGCAACAGATTGGTATATCTCAGGAGTGCTTGATTACTCAGCAGTCAGATATACCTCTGGGGGCTCACAGATTACCCCTATTAACGCTAATGGGGATTCTTCTCTTGCCTCTGTTGCTACTATCTATTTTGGGGCATTAACAACCGCCATCCCTGCAAGTAGAAGATTGCTTTTCAGTTTGATGGTGCTTCCAAGATTGATGATCATCAAAGACATGATCATCCTTCAGTTTGGTGGGATTAGTGGTGATGTGATTCCTCCAAACTCAGCAGCAATTATGGATGTGGCTTATAATGTTCCGCCCTGTGTAATTGGGCCAGCTCAGAATCTCACTTTAAAGATGTGGGGGACTGCGAATGCTGCTGCTGCACAGTTTGAGTTTGATTTTGGATATTGGGAGAAATAACACTTAACCAAAGGGGGGAGTCATTAAGATCCCCTCTTTCTTCTATTGTTATGACGAGTAACATTTCTATTATGATTGGTATGCCAGTTGGGAGGTCGATTGATATTGAGACAGCTGAGTCAATCTTTCAGACTCTTCTTTATGGATTTCCTTATCCAATCATTTGGAAATACAAAAAAGGAACTTATATTGATAAGAATAAGTGTGATCTTATCGAGATTGCAAAGAAAGCAAAAGTGACTCACATCATGCAAATTGATGCTGATGTTATCTTTGATCCCTTTGCAATCGAGACATTAGTTAATCATGGTAAGTTAGTGGTTGGAGCAAGTTATAACTTTAAAACATTCAGACTACCAGACGCAAAAGAGTGGGGTATTGCATCTGCTGTAAAACTGTTTGGAGAAAATGGTGAGCCTGTTAATCCTCCACCAAATGGTCTCCCAAAAGAATTATTTAAATGTTATGCTCTCCCAGGAGGATTTGTCTTAATTGATATGAAAGTGTTTGAGATGATTAAACCTCCTTATTTTGCTAATGTTTGGGAACCAACTCGTTATGTTGGAGAGGATGTTTATTTTTGTGAGAAGGTGAGGGCAAAAGGGATTGATGTGTGGTGTGATCCAAACATCCCTGTCTATCATGTAGGGCCGTATCTTTATTGAGAGGTAGTTATGCAACTTGAATGTTTCTCAGATAAAACTCATCATGGTTATCTTCCCCTTTATGAAAAATGGTTCTCGTCACTTCAGACTGAGAGCTTTAGTCTCTTAGAGATTGGTGTTGGAGGGGGAGAATCGCTAAAAATGTGGCGAGATGCTTTTCCTAATGCTCAAATCTTTGGAATCGATATTTCTCAGTATTGTTACCTTGAAGGTGAGCCTCGCATAACAACAATCATTGGAGATGCTGGAAATCGACATTTCCTTAAAAATATGATGTCAATTTCAAACCTTAAAATTGTTGTTGATGATGCTGGTCATCAATACGATCAACAAGTTGAAAGTTTTAAATTTTTCTCTCCACAACTTCCTGTGGGGGGATTCTATGTGGTGGAAGATTTAGAGGTAAGTCCTCAAATTATCCACTATTTAAGAGGGCAAGTGGAGAAACTGGGATTCTCAATTCATCCAAACAGAAATATTGTCTTTTTAAAGAGAGAGAAATGAGAGAATACGTTAAACTTAAAGGTCATGGAAAAACAGGAGAGTATTTTTTTAATTTTTATGAGGAGATATTCATACCTCTTAGGGATTATAAATTAAACCTTCTTGAGATTGGAATAGGAAATGGTAATTCACTTAAACTTTGGAAACAATATTTTATGTTGGCTGATATTTGGGGGTTGGATATAAGACCCGAATGTAAGAACTATGAGGAAGATCGAATTACTATAATAATAGGAGATCAAACAGATAAAGAATTATTGATAACCTTACCCCCTTTTGATATTATTATTGATGATGGTGGTCACACAATGGAGCAACAACAAGTTAGTTTTGAAGTTCTCTATCCTAAATTGAATAAGGGAGGGTGGTATTTTATTGAGGATTTAAATACCTCTTATGGAGGTGAGGAGCAAGATAAATATAAAGGAAAATCAACTGTTGAGTTTTTGAAAGCTTTGTTAGATAATGTTATTCTTCCTGTTGGTATGCTACTTCCGAATTATCCTGATTGGCAAGTAAGTGAAATGCGTTTTGTAAGTTGTTTGGTTGGAATTAAAAAATAGGAGGAGAAAAATGTCAAATAATCTTAATGTTGATCCTTGGATTCTTGACTCGGCTGGGTCAGGGATAGGAGCTTCACGATTGCACATTATTAAATCAGTTGAATGGGTCAAGCCCCTTGCAGTTGGGGATGAGGCTTACCTTCTTGATGCTGATAATGCAATCGTTTGTCAGTTTGTTTGTGATGTAGCAAAAAAGAATCAAATTAAATATTTTGAGGATAGAGGTCACCCATTCACAGGCCCATTTACGCTTTCTATCTTGGGTAGTGGAAAGTTACTTGTTCAAAAATTTTAGGGAAGGATAGAAGATGACTGATAAAAACTTTTGCCCTGACCATAAATGCCTTAAAGATAAAGTTGACAATTTAGGGATTGAGAAAAAGTTTTGGCACCGTATCTTAGACAGTAAGTGGTTCTTTTGGGCGGTGACAGGGATGATTGCTGGTTGCCTTCTTTTTGGTGCGTGGACTGTTCGTGAAATCTATGGTCAAAAAGCAAACGAGAAAGAGAATAAAAAAGTTATTGAGATCTTTTATAAAGAGACACAAGAGATTAAACTGGATATAAAAGAAATTAAACAGGAGATAAGCGAGGAAAGCCAGAAGAGAACTGAGCAAAGAGAGAAAGATCAAGAGAAACTTATGAATCTATTAATAGATATTAAAAAGCAGACAAAAAAATGATGGATGAGCTTATTAAGATTGCTTTTGTGGATATCAGGAAAGCTTACCATTCAGCAGTCAACGAGTGGGCATTGAATGATCGAGAAGCAATGCTTCAATTCTTAAAAGAGGCAAAAGAGAAAACAACTATGCTCATTGATCTTTTAGAAGGAGAGGAGGAGAAAAAATGATTGAAACCATCCTAACTGCGATTGCAAGGAAAATCTTATTCATGGCTCTTCTTTTTGGGGCTTATAAGGTGATCGATAATTACTACTTTAAAGCTTTTGACACAGATGTGGTCATCAAGGAGAATCCCATTGCGATTTCTATCCTTTTGGGTCTTTTTGCTATTGCTCTTGCTTTTGCTTAGCTGTACAGGTGAGAGTGTAGCATACACAATGAAATATGATCTTTCCTTCAAACGATGGGGAGAGTTCTATTTTCCTTTTGAAGAGTGGAAGTGGTTTAAGTCTCAAGGGATTGCAGAAAGCAATCTTGACCCAAACGCTATCTCATGGTGTGGGGCGGTAGGGGTAATGCAAATCATGCCAGCGACTGCGATAGATTTAGGGGTGAAGGATCGATGGAACCCAGAGGAAAGTATCCAAGGTGGGATTAAGTATGATCGAACTGTTGATCGATTTTTTAAATCAATCTGTAAAGTAGGGGAGAGACGAAAGTTTATGTTTGCTGGTTATAATGCAGGGATGGGAAACATCCAGAAAGCTCGAAAGCTGGCTAACTCAGATCGTTGGGAGGAAGTTTTAATTTCTCTTTGCTCAGTAACTGGGAAACATTGTAAAGAGACAATCGAATATGTTAAGAGAATTTACAGATTGAAAGAGCTTCTTTAAGAAGGAGGCGAGCAAGATGGGATGGTACCTTTTTGTTTGGCTTTTCGGAATCGCTTGTGGGTTGATCCTCTGTGGCAGATTGATTACAGGAAAGTGGTTTCGTTTTAATGGATAAGGAGTAATGATGAAACTACCTTGGAAGTGGATTATCTTTGGTACTCTTATTCTCTTTGCTCTTCTTGCTATCACTTATGGTGGGACTGGTTATAAGATGGCAAGAGATTGGATTGTTGGTGATCAAGCCATCATCCAAAGAGAGTTAGAGGCTGAAGTCACCAGATTGGATAATGAACGTAGCTCTCTTTTGAAAGAACTCTCAAAAGTGAAAGCAGAGCGACTCCGTTTGAATGGAGACTACCAAAAACTAAAGGACAAATATGCACAGCTTGAACATCAAATGGGTGAGATCATCGTTCCTACTGATCCTAATGATCTCGTCCTTGCTTTTCGCAAGAGAGACTTTAAGTCAGCAAACTTGCTTCGATCAAGATGATGCTCAGAAACTTTATGGGATTGTGGAAGAGCATCCTCTTTACAAGCAGCAAGTTGATGTGCTTAAAGATAAAGTTAAGAATCTCGAAAAAGAAAAAGAGCTTATGCAGAGGGAACTCGATCTCAAAGATAAACTCATCGAGATAGAACAGCATCAGGCTAATGTTTATAAGGAAGCTTTTGAGAAGGAGAAAGAGCTGACTGATCGAGCATTAAAGTTAGCTGATCAAGCTGAGAAGAAAAATAAATGGCAGACGATTGGGATAATTGGATCGATTGTAGCAATTATCGTTTTAGTTTCCGTCCTTTAAAGTAGGGAGGATCATATGTCACTTTCCATAATGGCGAATGATATCTTAAAATATGCCCCAGGGTTAAATCTCGATCTGGTTAAATCAATTATCCAATCCAGCTATGAGGAGTTATGCTCAAAAGATTGGTCACAGCTTAAACTTCAACGCCAAATCTATACGGTGGGATTATACTCAACAGGAACGGTTAGAGTGGATGCAAGTGGTGTTGTGACAGGCGTTGGGACAGCTTTCACCTCTGCAATGGTTGGGAGGTTTATGAAGGTGTCTTATGGAGATGCTTTCTTTGAAATCTCCTCCTTCATCAACCCTCTTGAGGTAACCTTAAAGGATTGGCCAGGAGAGGTGGTTGCTGCTGGGACATCTTTTTCAATCTTCAAATCACTTTATTCTGTTGATCCTTCCTTTGGGATTCTCTTTGATGTAGTTTATCAAGTTTCCCTTACTAAGAAAAGTCAATCTTATTTCAACAAAATCGATCCTGCCCGTACCTCTACCTCTTCTTCCCCTCTTTTTTGGGCTTATGCGGGGAAAGCAGGGAATGGATCGATTCAAATCGAAATCTACCCACCTGTCACCGCTGTCATCCCTTTAAGAGTTTATGGGAAGATTAGAGCTGTCACGCTTGGAGATTCAGACTCCCCTAAGCTCCCTGAGCCTCTCATCCGAGCTCATGCTTTGATTGATTGCTTTGAGATGAAAGATCGACAGCAACCCAACCAAGGATGGGATAAACAGGTGATAAAACAGATGGCTCGTTATTCATTACTACTTACACAGTATGAAGATGAAGATTTCCAACTTGATTCACATCAAGATAGGGTAAAAGATGTATCTGATGAACCTCTCATCCCAAGTGACGATAATTTTGCCCTCTCTCACGACATCGGTTAGATGATGCAAAGACAAATTGATAATTTTCCAGATTATTTTATAACAAATGAAGGAAAAGTTTATTCACAAAGAACAAATAAAGTTTTATCTCCTATTAGGGATCATTATGGATTCATTACTTATCTTTATGTTGTTCTTTATAATGGAAAGGAGCATAAAAAAATATCAATTCATCGATTAGTTGCTGAAACTTTCATTTCACAGAAACCTTATAAAGAAGCAGTTGTGAGACATCTTGATGGTAATAGTCTAAATAATAACGTTGAAAATCTTGCTTGGGGATCAAGGCTTGAAGATAAGGAGGATCAACAAAGAAATGGAAATATTCCTGTTGGGATTTATCATAGAAACTCTAAATTGACTGTTGAACAACTTTTAGAGATTAGAGAAAATTTTAGTCATCCTTGGAAAGAGAAATCTTTAAGATTTTTTGCAGAAAAATTTAATGTTTCTATTTCAGCTATTCAGAGAGCAGCAAAATTTATAACTTATAAAAAAGATGAGACCGTGTCAACTTTTGACACACTTTGAAATAAGGAGGGAAAGATGAGTTGGATAACAAGCTTACTAAGCCAAGGTGGTCAGGGAGCGGGTCAATTTATTAAAGGATTTGCTGGAGGATATGGAGAAGGGTTAGGGATACCACAACTTGCTGGAAAATTTACCAGAGCTGAGGGAGTGACAGGGAAGTGGGCTGATATTGGAAGGCAGCTGGGAGAGCTCCAAGGGAAACAGAGCCCTGCTGCAATCCCAGCAGCGGGTCTTTCCAAACTTTTTGAGCTCGCAAGAAGACCATCTCCTTCAGAAGAAGAGATAAAAAAGAGGAAAAAGAAGATGATTGGAGACTTTATCATCCCATCAGAAAAATCCTACATGGCAGGTGAAGAATGAGCAATTAAAGAAAAGGAGGAAGGACAATGAATCTTAGTGAACTTCGAGGTGAGGTTAGACGATATCTTGCAGAGACCAGTGTATCAGCATCATATTTCTCTGATATGGATATCAATCGATCAATCAATGAAGGTTTGAAAGATATGTGTATTAAAGCTGATATTTATGTCAAAACGCATACCATCACAGTTGCAACTGGACAAGCTGCATACAATCTTCCCTGGTATGTTCTTCCGAAAGAGGACAAAAATCTCCTACAGCTTAAAGCAGTTTTAAACGCTAACAATGTACCACTCGATTCTATCCCAATCGAATCTATTGGAAGAATTTTTACAGGAACATCAGGGAATCCTCTTTCATACTTTATCTCACAAGTTGCAATTGCCCCTGCTGCTTGGGCTGTAGCAACAGGGTATGTGGTATTTCCAGCAACAGGTCTAATCACCCTTACCTACATTAAACCTGTTACATCAAATGGTTATACTTATGAATGTATTGTTGCAGGAACTTCTCATGCAGCAACTGAACCAACATGGCCAACAGTGGTTGGGAATGATGTAGCCGATAATACTGTAACATGGAGATGCCGAGAAGGAATGACAAGCCTTTATACACTCAATCTCTACACCACCCCAACAACAGCAGGAGGAGGGACTGGAACTTATACAATTTATTATAATGCAATAGATGAGGGGCTCTACACTGATACAGATACCCCGAACATCCCTCCCAACAAGCAGCATTATCTTATCCTCTATGCCTGCTTTAGAAATGCAATGAAAGCAAAAGATTATACTCTTGCGATGGCTTATATTACAGATTATGCGAGAGGGTTAGGGTTGGAAACTCCTTCAATAAAAGAGATACAAGGAGGAGGAGCACAAGGTGCCTAAACTTAGGTATGATATTACTCCTAAAACTGATATAGGTAGTAAGATAGAAAAATTAGCAGAAAGCCTTCCTTATAAGGAGTGGTATCTCCCTGATCCATATGATCCAACCAGCTATATCATGCCAATTGGAGGGATAACAAAAGAAGCATTTGCTAAACAGATTACTAAGCTTATTGGAGAAAATCCTAAAACGAAATCACTTGCAGAAATCCTACCAAGAAAGATTTTACAGAAGATTAGACAGATTAGGTCTACTGAAACGTTACCAGAGGTATTTAGGAAAAAAGTATTAGGGGCATGGTGGCCAGGAGAAAAAACGTTACATTTAAATCCTAAAGCAGGTCTGGATGTAGCAGCTCATGAAATAGGTGAGGTCGCAGGAGATCTCCTTTCAAGAGGTAAAACAGTCCCAGATCAAATAAGTCAAGCTGTTGCTGATTATGTTGGTAGTTCTCTTGGAGAAAGGGTTGGTTTGTCTCGGAGACCACGAGTTACTGCAGGGAGGGATCTTTATAATGAAGCTCTTGCTGAATTGGGAAAAATGAAATCAGAAAATCCTTGGATGAACATTTATAGATATTTTAAAAAGATAACAAAATAAGGAGAATAAGGTGCCAGCTAAGATCACTCCTCGTCTTCTTAAAAACATCATTGGGATGAACAGCTATGATGACCCAACCTCTCTCCAACCTGGAATCATCAAGCTCATCCAAAACATGATCCCCAGAAAAACTTCCCTTGATACGAGAGAGGGATGGGCAAAATACAACTCTACTGTCCTCCCCAGTTCAAGTGGTATCTTTGGGGCTGCCTATTATGCTCCAAACCTTTCTCTTAATCTCGACCTTGCTGTCTCAAATGGAAAACTTTACTCTGGAGATGCTGGTGTATTCACTGAGAGATATTCAGGCTTATCCATAAATACTCTTTGTTCCATCATCCCATTCGATGATCTCGTCCTTGTTTGCGATCAGACCAATAAAGTAATCGCTTACCGTTACGGTGACACCCCTTTTGAGATTGGGATTAACTCTCCAAAAGATTACAAACTGATTGAAAGTTTTGAGAATGATGCTGATTGGACGATGGCAAATGGGGCGGTGACAGATGATAAAGTTCATCAAATCTATGGCACCCAATGTCTCCAATTCCTCTCCACTGTTGCTGGAGCAATGACAGCAAGTGTAACTATCTCAACTAAAGATTTAACCCTTCATACTGATGGGTCAGCTTCCTCCACCTCTGATTATATCTCATTTTATTTTATCAGGGGGGTGGCTGCTAATTTTACTAATTGCTACCTTGATTTGGGTGAGCCGACCTGGGCAGCTTATTATTCCATCCGTCTTGACACGCTCACAGATTGGACAGGCACCTCAGCCCCAAATGTTGCTTTTGAGTTTAAATTAAGAAAGAGTGCCTTCTCAGCAACAGGTGCTCCAAATTGGAACGCTATCACAGCGGTAAGGTTTAGGGCACAAGCAGCTGGTGGGGTGCAAGCCCAAATGATTGTTGATTATATGAGGTTGGAGAAAACCGGCCCCATCCCAGCTAATAGTGGAGTGGCTGGTAATCTTACAGGGACTTATTGGTATCGTGTAACCTATATGACGGTTGATGGATGGGAGAGTGATCCATCAGTAACCTCTGATCTTGTCACCGTAACAGCAAAGAAGGTTAACCTAACTCTAATCCCTGTCCCAGGATCAGCAAGAATAGCTTCAAAGAAGATTTATCGATTGGGAGGGACTTCAGCTGAGTGGCGTCTTCTTACCATCCTTTATGGTACGTCCACCACCACCTATACAGATAATACAGCTGACACAGCTATAGGAGATCTTCAAGATACTGTTGAAGGTTATCCTTTCATCCCAAAAGCAATCTGTCGACATGATAAAGCTCTCATCCTTGCTAATCTTACCGATCCTGATGGCACCCAATACCCTTGTGGGGTAATGGTGTCAAGAGAAGAAAGCTATGATATCTTTGATCATCTCGACTTCTTCGAGATTGAGCCTGACTTTGGAGCAGCAATCAAATGGGTGGTTTCTGCTCTTGACTTTGTTTATGTTGGGAAGAACAATTCAATTTGGAAATTTGATCCAAAAGACCTCACCCTCCCCCCTCGTTGTGTTAGTCGTGTTTATGGAGGAGCAGGGCCTCTCTGTGTGTGTGCAGGAGAAAATGAGTTTTATTTTCTTGATAGTGGGAAGGCGGGAGTTATTAGCTTCAATGGGTCTTATGCAGAGGTGATTAGTGACTCTTCAATCGCAAGGGGAGCCTCAGTCAAAAATTATATTGATAACATCCCAGCAGCTTATATCCATACCTGTTGGATGCTTTATTATAATCAATTTGTCTTAGTGGGGATTCCCCAAACTGGAGATACCGCTCCAACCCTTATCCTTGCTTACTACGTCCCAAAGAGGTTTTGGGTTGTCATCTCAGGATGGAATGCAAGATGCGGATACTCAGAAAAGATTGCTGGAGTTAACACCCTCCATCTTGGTCATTCCTCAACAGGATTTGTTTATAATGGGTTTAGTGGGAATACTGATGATGGGACAGACATAACCTCAATCGTTCAAACTGCAGATGATGATTTTGATGATCCATCAAGCAGGAAGGATTATGCTAAGTGTATCTTTTGGGGGAAGAAGCTGACAGCGACAGATGTCACCTTACTGATTGAACCTTACATCGATACTGTGGATAGTGGGAAAGATGTTTCAGAGACTTTGAGTGATCTCACCGTCAAGAGAAAAGAGTTTCCTGCTCCTCAGCTTGGTTATAAAGGGACTTTTCTTGGGATGAGAATTTCTGCTACAAAGAGATGGAGTTTTAGCAGTCTCCTCCAACATGCAAGATTAGAGCCACCTCCAGTGGGAGGGGGAGGATGAGATGAAACCAATCGCTGACATCATTATGGTTGACAAACAGGCTGAGGCCACCGCTAAGAAACTGTTTGAAGACCTCTATAATCGTGTCATCCCTTCTGACTCACTTAATGCTGCTTTGAGGAGTGGAAAATTAGATCGCCCTCATATTGATAACACCCAAACAGGAACAGAGTTCTCTTATGCTTGGATTTATGCTCATTCTTTCCCTGTTGATAATGCTGCTATCTACGTCTGGGCAATCAGAAGGACAGGGACAACAAGATGGACAACCTTTTTCTCAACTGATAATGAGATTAAGATAATCTTCCTTTATTTTAATGTAAGTTATGATATTAGAGTGATGGCAATAGGTAACCTCTTAATTAAATCAGCTTGGTCAGCAATTGTTCCAGTTCTTACAGCTACTGCCCCTAAACCTTCTGTTGTTACAGGGATGGTGATTACTGATGAGATTCTTTATATTGATCCAACAACAGGAGTAACCTTAGCAAGTGTTAAGGTTGAGTGGAATAATAATGCTGATGATGAGCTTGTAGATACTTATGAAGAGTTATGGTTTGAATGATGCCACTTTATAGATCGAAATTAGATTCACCTTTGGAAGCAAATCCAACCAAATATAGAGGTGGAGGATTGTCACCTTTGGATGCCAACCCGATAAAGTATCGCTCACGAGAACACTCTCCAGCTCTAATTGCTGAGTGGACTCCACCTCCAGGATTGTGGGCATGGTTTAAACATAATGAGGGATCAGGAATACCTATAATTGATTATAGTCCAAATGCTGCGAATGGAACACTTGTATCTGATGGTTCTGGAGGCCCCATCCCTACTGCAGCTGAGCTTAATTATTTCTGGAATACAAATCCTGGATTCGGAACTGGGAATCCTAATACAAACTTTGATTGTAGAACCTTAAGAATAGTTCCTCCTGCAAACACAACCTATGCTTCTATATTAGCCTTTATAAAACCAATGGGGGATGGAGCATTCAATCCTCAACAATGTGTTCAGCTTGGAGAAGGAGGAGGACATTTTATTCAAGTGGGTTATAGATTTGCTTCTCCTCATTATTGGATAATTGGATTACCTGCAGGTTCTTATCAGGCAACTGTAGAGGCTGCAGTTTTTGGTACGTGGTACTGTGTTTATGCCTTCTCTCAGGTCAATACAACTAATACTGGTATTTATGTTAGAAAGTCTGGTGACTCTGGTTGGACATTGGCAAGAGGGGGAGATTCCTCTGGGAATATTGGGGTTACCCAAAATGGGGTCTATATGTTTGGAGGTACTAATAACAGTGTTTATGTGATTGGGGGGGATGCTCTTTATTTTGCCAGTCTTTACTCACTTGGAATAATTGGATTAGCACAGGCAACAAGCGTTTATAATGGTCTTCGATCTCGTTATGGGATGAGTTAAAATGGCTAAATCTTCACGCATTATTGATGGTCTTAAAACTGACACTCTTTACTCTTTCCACGTGAGAGCTAAGAATACGATGGGAGTGTGGAGTGACCTTAACACTGTTGGCACTCACACAACCTTAAAGGATACAACTGCTCCAGCAATCCTCTCATCAATTACCTTGCTTATGCTTGCAGGAATTTTTAGCTTAAAATGGGCCAAACCTTCCACTCTCGACTTGAGAGGAGGGGGTTATAAAATTTATGTTTTCACCCCTAATACCCCAGCGAGTGCAGTTCTCATCCGTGAGGTTGGATATACTGCTGACTCAACCGAGATCTTCGTTGGAGAGAAATCTCAAGACCTCTCAATCACAATCACAGCTGGTGTGACATATTGGTTTTGGGTAACCACCCTTGATGCAAGTGGAAATGAGAGTGCGAAGGTTGCAACAACCCCAACTTCGGGGAGTGTGTCAGCGGCAGGGACAGGGTTGGATCATGGCGTTCTTACAGGATTGGGAGATGATGATCACACCCAATATAGGCTGGAATCGGCAGATCATTCTCATCAATCGGCTGGATTACAGGCGGGACAACTTGATCACGCCCTTGCTCTTACTAACTTATCCTATGCGGCTGCCGGTCATACGGGATTCGAGCCAACTGTCACAAAGGGCAACCTCACAGCAGGTTCGACCAAGATTACGATTGGAGGAACTGGGACTGGAGCATTGATTGG
>ERZ1292632.1112-Hain-H43-01um-R2-1112-length-27880-cov-7_pt1 | contig 27880 bp, 30 predicted proteins | sample MGYA00564407_ERZ1292632 | MGnify/ENA primary metagenome ERZ1292632 (study PRJEB36523, sample SAMEA6512637) | groundwater metagenome | collected 2019-01-08 | study: AquaDiva: Metagenomics assemblies of 32 groundwater samples | reverse complement strand
AAGTAGTTAAAATAACAGAGGATTTAGTAAGTGAGGATCTCCACGCATCAGAAAAGATTGTTGATATTCTTATTGACATGATATGAAAAGAAAAAAAAATTCTAAAACATATTTTTCTTTTAATCTAAATATTTTTAAAATACTTTCAATTATTTTGGTTGTAATTTTTGTATTTTTAATACCCCTTGTGGTTAAACGATTAATCAAAATTGACAAAATTGAATGCAAATCGCAATTCGGAAATTGCAATGAGGTTATAGGTGATAGATTACAGGTGACAGGGAATTACAAAGATTTAAAAAAAACAATAGAACAGAGATTAAAACAAGATATTCAAGTTAATTCATATTTAATTCAATATAAAATTCCAAGTACACTAAAAATAGAATTAAATATAAAAACAGCAAGAAATGCAATTTATTCTAGTTTCCTAAATAAATATTATTTAATTAGTGAGGACGGATTAGTTTTATCTCTTGGTGATGATACTAATTTACCAAAAATTAAATATGATAACCTTGAACTTAAGGTGGGGAATAGTATTAGTGAAAATCAAAAGTTTGCAATAGAAATCCTCAATAATATGACTTTTTTGTATTCAATTAATGAGGGTCAAATAGAAAAAAATAGTTTAAGATTTAAAAATACTGAAGGCGTAACTATTATTTTTCCAACAGAAGGTGATGTAAACTTATTAATAGGAAGTTTAAGGCTTACAATTTCACGCTTGAATGATGAGGCAGAAGGAATTAGAATGAATGAAATAGCTGAGATTGACTTAAGATATAAAAATCCAGTCCTGAGAAAGATATAAATATGAACAGAAGTAAAATAATTGCCGCAATAGAACTTGGAAGTAGTAAAACTGCAACAGTTATTGCTCAAATAACAACTGATGAGGGGTCATATCAAGAGAGGGTAAATATAATTGGAGTAGCATCAGTTGTCTCAAAGGGAGTAAAAAAAGGACAAATTGTAAATATTGAGGAAGCTGTGGAGTCTGCAATATCTTCAATTGAAGCAGCTGAAAGAATGGCAGGTCACAACCTTGATTCAGCCTTTGTTTCTTTAGGTGGAGCCCATATACAATCTCAAAATTCTCATGGTGTTGTTGCTGTTTCTGGGCCAACTGGGGAAATTGTCCCAACAGATATTGACAGGGTAATTGAAGCAGCCTCTGCCATTTCACTTCCAGCCAGTCGTGAAATAGTACATGTACTTCCCCGTGAATTTGTTGTTGATGGAGAATCTGGAGTTAAAGACCCTGTAGGTATGAGTGGCGTACGGCTAGAGGTTGAAACACATGTAGTAACTGCAAGTAATGCGGCAGTTAAAAATCTATCAAAAGCACTTTCTGAAGCAGGAATTAAAATAAACGACATAGTTTTTTCAGGTTTAGCATCTGGCTATTCAGTTTTAACTGAAACAGAAAAAGAATTGGGTTGTGTGTTAATTGATATTGGAGCTGGTACTACCTCAGTTGTTGCCTATGTTGATGGCTCACTTAGCTATTCCGGCGTTATACCAGTTGGAGCTAAAAACGTAACTAATGATATTGCAATTGGACTCCGGGTTTCACTTGATACTGCAGAAAAGATTAAACTTTCACTTTCCAATACTAAAAAACAAGATAAAGACTCAAAAGATGAACTTGATTTATCTTCTTTAGGAATTACTGAAGTAAGTAAAGTTTCTAAAAAAACATTAGTTGAAGGGATTATAAGACCTCGACTAAATGAAATCTTTACGATGGTTAGGTTAGAACTTGAGAGAGAAAAAATCATAAATAGAATTCCATCCGGAGCAATTGTTACTGGAGGGGGAGCTAAAACTATTGGAGTAGTTGATTCTGCAAAAAGAATGCTCTCTGTGCCTGTAAGAATTGGAGTCCCATCTGGCGTGAATGGCTTAGTTGATGATTGTTTAGATCCAGTGTTTTCAGTACCCCTTGGGCTTTTGCTTTACGGTGTTAAACAGGATGGGGAGGAGCCAACCGGAATAAGATTCCCAATGAAGATTAATTTACCTGGAAAAGGATTTTTACATAAAATTATAGAAAGTGTCAAAGATCTTCTGCCCTAATTAGTCATTAGCTTTTAGCCATTAGCAATTAGCCTTTTGACAAGTAGGATAAACTGTATATAATCAAGTCAGATATTAATTGCCCCATAATATCTTTTATAAAATATAATAAAGTATGGCTTTAGTTAAACCTGATTCTGCAAGAATTGCAAAGATAAAAGTAATTGGTGTTGGTGGTGGCGGTGGAAATGCCATTTCTTCAATGGTCGAAAATGGGGCTATTTCAGGAGTAGAATTTATTGTTGTAAATACTGATTCGCAAGTACTTCTTACAAATAAAGCTCCTACTAAAATTCAAATTGGTGAAAAAATAACTAAAGGTTTAGGTGTTGGTGGAAATCCTGAAGTAGGAACTCAAGCTGCTGAAGAATCAATCGAGAAATTGAAGGAATTAATGATTGATACAGACATGGTTTTTGTGACAGCAGGAATGGGTGGTGGAACAGGAACAGGTGCAGCACCTGTAATTGCAAGACTTGCTAAAGAAGCTGGGGCATTAACTGTTGGTATTGTAACTAAACCATTTGCATTTGAAGGAACAAGAAGAACTGTTGCGGCTGAAGATGGAATCGAAAAACTCAGGGAAGTTGTTGACACTTTAATTGTTATTCCAAACCAAAGATTAATGGATGTCATTGACAGGAAAATGAGTTTGGTGGATGCATTCAAAGTAGTTGATTCAGTTCTTGAACAAGGGGTTGGTGGAATTGCTGAAATTATTACAACACCAGGACTTGTTAATGTTGATTTTAATGACGTCAAAGCAATTATGTCGTCAGCTGGCACAGCACTTTTGGGAATTGGGACAGGAGTTGGTGAGAATAGAGCTCAAATGGCAGCTCGTGCTGCAGTTTCATCTCCTCTACTTGATCTTTCAATTGAGGGTGCAAGGGGAGTCTTGTTTAATATTGCAGGTGGAAAAGATTTAACAATGTATGAAGTTGATGAAGCTGCAAAAATTATTTCATCTGCCGCAGATTCCGATGCAAATATAATTTTTGGGGCTGTAATTAAAGAAGGATTATCAGACCAAGTTAGAATCACAGTAATTGCTACAGGTTTTGATGAAACAAGGTCCCGTATTGCACAAATGAGACCTTCTTCAATGCGTCAAGTTGTTACAGGAGTGGTTTCTGAAAAACCACAAGAGGAAAAGAGTATTGAAGATATGAGTGATGAGTCAGAAAAGTATGAGGCAGATGACAACAATAATGATGATGTTTTTGGGGAAAAATTCGAAATCCCTGCATTCCTCCGCAAAATCCATTAATTATTCCCCTTAATAATTTTCTGTAGTACAATAGCTTCATGGCCAAACAATATTTTGAACCAATTGACCCGAAACCTGATTTTCCAAAAATGGAGAGGGAGCTTTTGGACCATTGGTATTCTGATGGAATTGTTAAAAAGTATCTAGAAAAAAATAAAAAATCAGATAAATACTTTTCATTTCAGGATGGCCCAATTACTGCAAATAACCCAATGGGAGTTCACCATGCATGGGGTAGAACCTATAAAGATTTGTGGCCCAGGTTCAAAAGTATGCAAGGGTTTCGCCAAAGGCATCAAAATGGCTTTGATTGCCAAGGCTTATGGGTTGAAGTTGAAGTTGAAAAAGAACAAGGCTTTAAAAGTAAAAAAGACATTGAGGCTTTTGGCGTTGCTAAGTTTGTAGAACTTTGTAAAGAAAGAGTTAAAAAGTATTCAGGAATCCAAACAGAACAGAGTAAACGTTTAGGATACTTTGCAGACTGGGACAACTCCTATTACACATTATCAGACGACAACAATTATATGATTTGGCATTTCTTAAAAGTTGTTAATGATAATGGCTGGTTATACAAAGGCAACGATTCAGTTCCATGGTGCCCAAGGTGTGAGACTGCAATAAGCCAACACGAAATGCTGACTGAAGATTATAAAGAAGCAACTCACGAATCAATTTATATGAAGTTTCCAATTGTTGATTCTGATGAAAACTTACTTGTTTGGACAACAACTCCATGGACAATTCCTGCAAACATTGCAGTTGCTGTTGATAAAAAACTTGACTATGTATTAGTAGAATCTGGCGGAACTAAGTACTGGCTTGCAGATGAGGCTAAGGAAAGGGTATTTAAAGATATCGATTTTAAAGTTCTTAAAAAAGTAAAAGGTAGTGAACTTGTTGGCCTTAAGTATTCTGGTTGTTTTGATGACTTGCCAGCTGTATCTGCTGTTGCGTCTACGTCACAAAAATTTCATACAGTTGTTGCTACAAATAATCTTATCATGCCAATAACTACTACTGACGGAACTGGAATGGTACATACTGCAGTTTCTGCAGGAACTGAAGACTTTAAGTTGGGTCAAAAGCTGGGATTACCAATGATTCCTGTAATCAATGACGATGCTTCATATATAGAAGGTTTTAATGAACTTTCAGGTAAAAACGCAAAATGGCACCCAAGAATAATACTCGATATTATGGAGACAAAAGGATTTGCTTTTAAAATTGAAAAGTATACCCACAGATATCCTGCATGTTGGAGATGTAAAACTGAACTAGTTTGGAAAGTAACAGATGAGTGGTACATCAAGATGGATTCTCCATCAAACTCTAAACTCAAAACTCTAAACTCTAAATTAACACTACGGGAGAGGATGAAGGAAAATGCAAAAAAAATTACATGGATACCAGAATTTGGACTTAAAAGAGAACTTGATTGGCTTGAAAACATGCATGATTGGCTGATTAGTAAAAAGAATAGATATTGGGGCCTAGCTCTTCCAATTTGGGAATGTGGTAAATGTGGCAACTTTGATGTTATTGGTGGAAAAGATGAATTAAAAGAAAAGGCTGTTTCAGGATGGGACAAGATGGATGGAAATTCTCCTCACAAACCGCAAATTGATGAAGTTAAAATAAAATGTTCATAGTGTGGAGAAATTTCATCAAGGATTGAACCTGTAGGTAACCCTTGGCTTGATGCTGGAATCGTGCAATTTTCAACAATTTCATCAAACAACAAAGCTAGTAACTTTGTTGTCACAGACACCAAACCTCTTTATTTAACTGATAAAAAAGAGTGGGAGAAGTGGTTCCCCGTTGATTTTATTACAGAAAGTTTTCCTGGACAATTTAAAAATTGGTTTTATTCAATGATCGCAATGAGTACCGTTTTAGAAAATAAGAATCCATTTAAAACAGTTTTAGGTTTTGCAACCCAACTTGGCGAAGATGGCAGGGCTATGCATAAATCATGGGGTAATGCCATAGAGTTTAATGAAGCAGCGGATAAAATAGGGTCAGATGTTATGAGATGGATGTTTGTCAGACAAGATCCAGCCCAGAATATGCTTTTTGGTTACAAGTCAGCCGATGAAAATAGACGCCAATTCCACTTAAAACTTTGGAATATCTATAACTTTTTTGTAACATATGCAAATACAGACTCATGGAGCCCGACTAATCACCAATCACCAATCACCAATCACCAACATGTTCTTGATAGGTGGATCATGATTAGACTTGATGAAACAATTAAATCTGTTACTCAGAGTTTAGAGAAGTTTGACCCGTATAACTCAAGTGGAGAATTAGATAAATTTGTTGATGATTTGTCAGTTTGGTATATCAGAAGATCAAGAGATAGAAGAGATAATGATTTTTACAGTACTACATATAATGTTTTGGTTACTTTAGCAAAATTACTTGCACCATTTATTCCATTTTTGAGCGAAACAATTTATACAAACTTAACAAAAGAAACTTCTGTTCATCTAACAAAGTGGCCAGAGGCAAACTCTAAACTCCAAACTCTAAATCCTAACTTACTTGATGAAATGCAAAAAGTAAGGGAGATTGTAGAAATTGGGCATAGTTTAAGGAAAGAAAATAATATTCCAGTTCGCCAACCACTTAGTGAATTAAGAATTAAGAATGAAGAATTAAGAATTAAAGAACTCGAACAAATACTTTTGGACGAACTTAATGTAAAATCTGTTAAATATGGTCAAATAGAAAACAAACTGGATTTAGAAATTACACCTGAATTACAAGAGGAAGCGGATACAAGAGATTTGATAAGAAAGATTCAAGGCAGAAGAAAAGAAATAGGAACTGCACTTGATGATAAAGTTAAAGTAACTGCAACTTGGATACCAGAGAATAAAAAAATGCTAGAATTATTAAAATCCAAAACATTGTGTGATGTTATAGATTTAGGGGAATTCAATGTCCAAAAAATTTGATCTACTTTTAATATTACCAATTTTACTTTTATTAGTTTTTAGTTTTTTTATTTTAAAATCAGTAAGTCCCACTCTTTTCCCATCTTATTATTGGTATTTTGGTTTAGGATTATTTGCCTTTATATTTTTCTCATTGTTTGACTTTGAAATCGTATCTGCATTCTCAAAATACTTTTATATAATCAGTATTGTTTTATTGTTAATTACACTTGTTATTGGACAAGTAACAAGAGGAACAGTCAGGTGGATTCCAATAGGCTTGCTTTCACTTCAACCATCAGAAATTGTCAGGCCATTTTTATTAATTTTCTTTGCAAACTATTTATTTGAACAAAGATTAACATTTAAAAGACTTATTAATGTTTTAATTTTAATGGCAATTCCATTGTTATTAATTTTAGTTCAACCTTCACTAGGGGTTACTGCACTAACTGCAGTTGGTTTTTTGGGTCTATTTTTAGCCTCTGAAATAAGCAAAAAAAGTATATTGTATATAGTATGTAGTATATTGGTAACCATACCAATAGTATATTTGTTGCTACAACCATATCAGAAATCTAGAATTTCAGCCTTTTTAGATCCAACTAGTGATCCATTGGGTGTTGGTTATAATGCTATTCAGTCAACAATATCAGTAGGTTCTGGAATGTTTATAGGTCGTGGACTTGGAAAAGGTGTTGGAACACAGCTTTCATTTTTACCAGAACGACATACTGATTTTATTTTTGCTTCAGTTGCAGAAGAAATGGGTTTTGTTGGTGCTATTGTACTTTTATTATTAACTTTTATTTTACTTTATAGAATAATTAGTTACTCAGAACATTCAATAAATATCCCAGCCAGAACATTTTTATCGGGCCTATTTTTGACACTTTTTGCACAAGTTGTAGTTCATGTGGGTATGAATATGGGCCTCCTTCCAATTACAGGTGTTCCCTATCCCTTAGTTTCTGCCGGCGGTTCCTCCCTCCTCGCCACCATGACTTCACTTGGGATTGTAATTGGAACAAAAAGGGAGTAAAATGCGCGTATAAATATGTCACATCAACAACCGAACATGGAATTGAGGGAAAATATTTTAAGTGCGCTGTCAGAAAAACCACTTCATCTAGAAGCTTTAGCCCAAAGATTAGGTATAGTTGATGACGATAGTGATGAATATCGCAAATTAAGAGAGGAAGTTTCATCTATGCAGGTAAAATCAAAAAATATAAGGCCTATTTTAAAAAATGCAACTGCTGATTTAGATGGTAAACCAGTTTACCCTATATATATAGCTTCAGAAGAAGAAAAACTTGTTAGAGAAGGTAAACTAAGTGATGAAATTGAAACTGACCTTACTCGTTTCGCAGGAGATAGTGGATTTAGTCTAGACGGATTATTAAATTTATTTAGTGGTAAAGGTAGAGATAGGAAATAATCCTTGTGTTTAAACCCCTTTGGCTTTAGAATACAACATATATGACGAACTTGGATAAATTTGCAGTAATTAGAATTGGTGGGAAACAATATAGAGTGACTGAAGGTCAAGAGATTTTGGTGGATAAATTAACCGATTTGAAATCTTTACCTGAAGTTTTACTTTTTGTTGATGGAGAAACCGTCGAAGTGGGGACTCCAGTATTAACTAAAGCTAAAGTAACTGTCAAAGTTTTGGCTGAAGTTGAAAAGGGAGAGAAGATTGATATTTTTAAGTATAAAGCAAAATCAAGAGAAAGAAGACATGTAGGTTTTAGACCACAATACACAAGACTTCTAGTGGAAAAGATAACAAACTAATACTTTCTGGTCTCTTGACAAGCGTGAAAATGTAGTTTATATTGCATCTATGTCAACACATAAAGCAGCGGGAAAAGCAAAACAACATGTATCACCAGCAGGTAAAAGACTGGGAACAAAAGTTGGTGGAATGCAAAATGTAGCTTCAGGCGAAGTTTTGGTTCGTCAAAATGGAACTAAAATTGGTGCAGGTAAAAATGTTAAAGTCGGTCGTGATCACACATTATATGCGATTAAATCTGGGGTAGTAAAATTTTCAACGAAATTAGGGAAGAAATTGGCAAATGTTTTACCTAATTCCTAATATCTAATTACTAATAACTAACCATATGGCCGAAGAAATAATACAGTTTGATATAAATCAACTTCAACCAAATCCTTTACAACCTCGTGGTGCTATTACTCCTGAAAGCTTAGTTGATCTTGTTGATTCAATCAGAGAACATGGAATTTTAGAACCTTTGGTTATAGCTAAAACTCCTGCAGGTTATCAAATAATTGCAGGCGAGAGAAGGTGGAGAGCATCAAAGCTTGCAGGATTAACTCATGTTCCTGTTATTGTCAGAGAAACCACTCCAAAAGGAATGCTTGAAATGGCAATCGTTGAAAATGTTCAAAGAGTTGATCTTAACTCCCTTGATCGTGCCAAAGGCTTTGAAAGATTGATGGATGAATTTGGACTAACAACTTCAGAAGTTGCAGTTAGAATTGGTAAATCAGTAGCTTATGTCAGTAATTCTTTAAGATTATTAACTCTTCCAGATGCATTAAAAGATGGACTTCTTTCAGGACTTATCTCTGAAGGTCACGCAAGAGCCTTAGCAGCCATTGATGATGTTGACTTGATGGTTGAGGCGTATAAGATAATTCTTCGTGAATCAGGCTCTGTACGACGTGCTGAAGAATTAGCTCGTAGAATGAAAGCAGAGAATAACCAACCATCAAAAGTTAATTTGCCTAAAATGCATGTTGTTTCTGAGGAAATTGATAAAATGAAATTAGATTTTGAAAAAGCACTTGGAGAAAAACATCAGGTAAGATTGGCAAGGTCAAGGCGTGAAACAAGACTGACATTTATTCTCAAAGGTTCACTTGATGAAACTGAAAATACACTGCAGGAAATCTACAAAGCTATCGCTAGTAACTAGAAACTAGGACCTAGTAATTAGGAGCCTTAACAACACCTGCAAGATTGAATGGGAAGTAAATTACCCAAGCTTTGCCTGTTATAACTTTCTTGGTAATTGGCCCCCAAGCTCTGGAATCTGAAGAATGTGGTCTATTGTCACCCATTACAAAATAATTTCCCGCAGGAACTGTGTATCTTTCTCCTTCAGACAAAAAGCTACTTGGATTTGTTTCAACTTCAATATAATCTTCTTTCAGTTCCTTTTCATTAATAAAAACGCGACCATTTAGAATCATTACAGTTTCGTTAGGTAAGGCAATAATTCTTTTGATAAATTCATCTTCTGAAATTGGTGGTTTAAAAACAACAACGTCTCCTCTTTGTGGGTCATCACGATAATAACTAACTTTTTCAGTTAATAGATATTCACCATCAGGAAAGGTTGGATGCATTGATTGGCCTTTAATTTTGTGGGGTCTTAGGATTAATAAGTAAACTATTAAAAATATACCAATTGCAAGAACTATAACTTCTAAAATATCCATAAAAAACGCCCCAAGTTTCGAAAACATAATAGTATTAATTATATTTATATTTTTTTAAAAAAGATACAAGAAGTATTATTTTCTAGGCTTTAGCTTTATATACTTTGGGTCAACCGCTTTAGGTTCATTTGATCCTAAGCTTTTTTTCCACTCACTTTCGGTTCCAACAAAAACCTGATTTCCAATTCGAATAATAAACTGATTGGATTTTTGCCAATTTCTTGCGTCACTGGCTTTATTTTGCGAAATTTCTTGCATAATCGTATATTCTTATTTTCTATATTGTCTGTCAAGTGTTAAAATAATGATGTTTGGATTCGTAGCTCAGTTGGTTAGAGCGTTGCATTCACATTGCAAAGGTCCCCCGTTCGAGCCGGGGCGAATCCACTAAACTTAATATGCCGGATATACAAACAATTAATTTAATACAAAGAATTACGGGTTTGACTGCCTTCGTTTTAATAACTCTTCAAACATCCTTAAGTTCAAACATAAAATTTACAAAATTACATAAATTAAATGGAATTTTGGCTTATACTTTTATTTTTATCCATCCAATTTTAATGATTTTATATAGATATTCATATATGGGTAAATTTGATCCGTTCTATGTATATACTGACTTTTGTGTTTTGTGTGATGGAACTTATGAACATTTAGTTAATTTAGGCAGGATTGCATTTTACATAACTACATTAACTGTTCTTACTGCAAAGTTCAAAAACTACCTGTCAGAATGGATAAAAAATAACTGGAGAAAATTACATGTATTAAATTATGTAGCTTTTTATTTAGTTTCAGTACACGCATATAATTTAGGTAGTGACACCTCAAAACCTTGGTTTATCTATCTTTTCTGGCTTTGCCAGATTATTGTTGGAATTGTAAGTGTAAAAAAAATTAGACCCTTCTTTCAAAAGAATTAATTCTAGGAAGAAATATTTTAAGAACTTGCCCAAGACCTTTAAGCGCAGGAGATAATTTTGTACCTTCGCCATTCATAACAACTGGATTTTCTTTTAAACTTTGTTTATGTAATTCATCAAGTTTTTACGAACATCACTCTTAGATATAGGTTTCATATCTGTATTTTATCACTTGAAGCAAGTTACCTCCAGTTTTTCCAAAAATATTTTTTGAAGAATTTGCAATATGGTTTTTTGTCAGCCTCTTTTATTTTATTTTTACCTTCAAAACTTATATTAAATGAATCTGTATCATTACCATTTAATCTACCATCAAAACTGTTTTTTGTAACTTTACCATCAGTGTTATATAAATAACTTTCAAGATTATATTTTCCTTTTGGTCCAGTTGCTTTTAATGCATATTTACCTGTTTCTGGTTTTTCAAAAAGATAAATTTTAACAGGATTTCCACTTTTCTTATCAAAGTTCAATAAATTTGTAATTGGATCTTCTACAAAGCTATCAATTGGCAAAATTAACCCCGATGAACTAGCAATTTCTAAATCAATATCAGGATCAGTTACAAACATCATATATGAAAGATCAGAATCAGTTGGAGTATATGAATTAATTTTTAGAAAGCTATTCCCATATGAAGAAAGGTCGGTTCTATCAGAATACCCTGGATCATTAATTAAATAACTATCTGTTGTTTTTCCAGTAGCTACAACAAAATGTCCTGGCTCTTTTAAAATTGCTGGGCGGTCATTATTTAATTCATTATCTAAGTTCTCAGTTGTTGGATCAAGCCCTTTATATTCAAGGGTTCTAGACGAGGGAGAATAATTTTCTTTTGTATATCTACTAATTGCTAACCAGTTTATTAAACCATTTTTAAGATACCCATCAGGCTCATTTTTTAGCCAGTTATTTAAATCATCAGGCATAATATTATGTCCATGATATTGCAAAACCATGCTGGCAGCAGTTAATGCACAGCCAAATTTTTCAATTGATGCATTTTTATGATCATATATTTTATTTTTCCACGGAAGTGAATACTGTTTTAAATCTGGAACAGAAAGAACAGGAAAAGGAGGGGCAGTTACTTCTTCTACTTTTGACATATAAACATCAGCCACATATGAACCTGTATATCCCCCAATCATATATAAATAATCATTCCATGAAGTAAGAGCAAAACAACAAGTTGGAACAGGGAGTTTATTTGGACTTGTTTTCCATTCAACTATGTTTCCGTCATTATCAATTTCAGAAAAATTGACAGTGTCAAGTATTTGTGAAGAATTACGACCTCCAGCAGTAATAACTAAATTACCAACTTTAGTAACACCTAAACGATTAACAACATCTGGAAGTGATGGTAAAACAGTCCAGGGTCCAATCTCACCTGTTGTAGGATCAATTTGAGCCTTTTGTACATCTGCCATATCCAGATCATCAGAATTTTTTCCACCCATGATAATTAAATAACCGTTATGTTCAACCATACCAAAACCCAGAGTTGGTTGAGGCAAATAACCTGCCAAGGACCACTCTACAAGCGTTCCATCTGATGAGTTAATATCAGACATCCATATTTCAGATTTTGTTGCGTATGTTGCCTCGCCTCTTGTTGATCCACCTGCAAAATAAATTCGATTATTATAAATAACACTTTGTCCCAGACTTAATGCATAAGGCAGTGGTGTCGTTTCACTCCATGAGTTTATATCCCCCGTGGAATCAATAACTCCTAATAACACACTATTTGTATTACTCCAATTTATGTTTGCACCTCCCAATAAATAAACAAACTGATTTTGATTAGCTCCAGAATGCCAATATCTGCTTGGTTTTGAGTCTAAATCTATCCATAAGTTTAAATTGCCATCCAATTGTATTTGTGATGCAGATGCGTTGTATAAAGTACTATTGTTGGCACCACCAATTGAATAAAGGTTATTTTCCTTGCTTAATGCGTATTGACTTGCAATTTGATTGCCGACTGGTAATTTGTTTGTCCAGTTGGTAATATCGAATGAACTCAAAGAATTTTGTGGATGCAAAAGCTTGCCCAAAAATAGTAGAGATACGAAAAATAGTACAAGATTAAATCTTGCAAACTTAATCACTATAAGTAAATATGAAACAAAAGACACAGACTTGTCAAGGAGATGATTTGTTTGATCCAAACACACCCACATTTTGGGATAAAAAAATATCTTTTCACAAAAATAATATTTTTAAATCTCCAATATATCGACACAAAAACAAACTTGTATTTCATATAATTAAAAAAATAAAAGGAAATATTTTGGATATTGGTGTTGGTTATGGGTTTATAGAAAATTTGATTCTAAAACACAATCTAAGCCTCAATATTTATGGAATTGATATATCTAAATATGCAATCCAAACGGTGTCAAAAAGAATTGAAGGAACTTTTCGGGTTGGAAGTGTATTAAAAATACCATTCAAAAGCAATTTGTTTGATGTAATTTTGGTCCTTGATATTTTAGAACATATTTCAAAATCAAATATTCAGAATGCATTATTTGAAATTTTCAGAGTATTAAAAAATAATGGAACTCTGATAATTACGATTCCTATAAACGAAAATGAAAATGATAAGAAAAATAATGGTCATTTAAGAAGTTATAAATTATCAGTAATGAAGTCAGAATTAATACAGGTTGGCTTTAAAATTGTTAAAACAAGAAGTTTATATGCATTTAAAAGTAATTATGTTATAAAAAGTTTTGTAAATAATATACTTAGTATCAAAAAACCGAACTTATTATTTTTAGTGGTTAGAAAAAACATATGAAAATATTATTTATTGCAAAACATAAGTGGCCGAGTATCGGTGGGGTGGAACGGCACGTTCGTGCCGTAGGTGACAGGTTACAGGGGATAGGTTATAGGGTAAATACAATAAGTGAGGAAGATATTAAACAACCAAAAATTAAAATAATAGGTCTTTTGTATATTTGGTATTGGTTGTTTAAAAACAGAAAGTTAATCACAGGGTGCAACCTTGTGCATATTCACGATGTTTTTATATGGTATTTACCTTTTAGATTTCTATATCCAAAGAAAAAAGTTTTCATAACTTTTCATGGTTGGGAAGGAAAATGGCCAATTCCAATGTGGAATATTCTTAACAAGAAGTTGGCTAGCTTTTTGTGTAATGGAAGTATTGCAGTGGGGAATTATATTGAAAAATGGTATGGAGTGAAGTCTAATTATGTGATTTACGGAGGCATTACCCGCCTTCGTAAAACTTCGGCGAGGCAGGCAAAAAATACAATTGTTTGGTTGGGGAGGCAAGATGAGGATACTGGAATAAAAGAATTCAGACAATGGTTAATGGTTAATGGCCAAAGTCTAAAAGTTACATATGTAACTAATGTTAAAAATCCTGAAAAATATTTAAAAACTGCAGAGTATTGTGTTCCGTCTGGTTATTTATCATATTTAGAAGCTAAAAGTTATGGTTGCAAAATTTTAACTTTTGCAAATAATCCATTAAAAGAGGACTATTGGAAAGAGGTTAAATCACTTAAGAAAATACCTACTTGGGATGAAGTCACAGAAGTTTATAGAAAGTTATGGGAGAAAAAATAAGCAAAGCTTGGCCAAATAAGAATTTGGTAAAAATATCTATTTGTGTAACTATTTTTGGTGAAAAAGAGGAAACAGTAAGGTGTCTCCTTACTGCATTAAATAAACAAACTTTCAAACCTGATGAAATTATCATAATAGATGCGAAAGATTATAATAATTGTTCAAGATCTGTTGGTCGTAATATTGCAATTAAAAAAGCTAGAAATGAAATTATTGCCATTACTGATGCAGGGTGTGTACCTCATAGAGATTGGTTGGCCCGCCTTTGTTCAAGTTTTGAAAAAGTCGAGGTAAAAAATCTTGTAGTCGTTGGTGGATACAGAATGATTGCAAAAAATGATTTTGAAAAAGCGGAAAGTATCTTTTTAGGAACACAACGAAAAGATATAAATAATAATTTCATGCCGTCAGCAAGGTCAATGGCATTTACTAAAAGTATATGGAAAAAGGTAGGTGGATTTCCGGAAAAGTTAGATAATACTGCAGAAGACACATTGTTTAATGTCGAACTAATTAAAGCAGGTGCAAAGTTTGTTGTTGCCAAAAATGCAGTTGTTGATTGGCAAATGCCTGACTCAATTAAAAATTTCTACTTAAAAATTAAAAATTATGCGCGTGGAGACGCAGAGTCAGGTATTTGGTGGCACCCAGCGAAAAAATGGAAAACTCATAACTTGAAAGTGATGACAATTTTTGGTCGTTATCTTTTAGCATTTATATTTTTAGCATTTGGTTTTTATGGGATTTTATGGGGATATATAGGAATTTATATGCTATATGGTTATTCCAAAGCAAAACTCTGGGGAATTTACTTGCAATTCATCTCAGATTTTGCGTGTATAATTGGTTTTAGTCATGGGATATTTTCATACTGCTTTAAGAGGACTTAGTTGGATGGGACTTCTACGTGCTTTTACTCGTAGCTTGGCTCTTATCAAAATTGCAATACTTGCCAGAATTCTTTTGCCTTCCCAATTTGGTATATATGGTATTGCTACACTTGTTTTGGGTTTTTTGGAAATGTTGACTGAAACAGGTATCAATATATTTTTAATACAACAGGTTAAAAAAGTTGACGATTATATTAATTCTGCCTGGGTTGTTTCAATTATTCGAGGAATATTGATTGGAATTTTAATATTTATTTTTGCTCCATTTATAGCAATTTACTTTAAGAATCCTAACGCAACTTATATATTATATTTAGTTTCTATTGTTCCTGTTATTCGTGGGTTTATAAACCCTGCCTGTGTTAAATATCAAAAGAATTTAGAATTTAACAAACTTTTTAGATATGATGCAGTAATTTTTGTAGTTGACGTTTGCTTTGCAATTGGACTTGGAATTATTACAAAATCAGAAAATAGTTTAGTATATGCGATGATTATTTCAACACTTTTGGAAGTTTTTCTTTCGTTTGTTTACTTCGCCCCGAAGCCTAAATTTATTTTTGAAAAAGAAAAAACCTTGGAAGTTATCAATCGTGGTAAATGGATAACAGGGGCTGGAGTATTTAATTATATTTTTCAAAACATTGATGATATTGTAGTTGGCCGAGTATTAGGAATCACAAGCCTAGGTATATATCAACAAGCCTATAAAATATCAACTCTTCCAGTTTCTGAAGTTGGAGAAGTATTTAATAAAGTTACTTTTCCAATTTATGTAAATTTGAAAGATGACAAAAAAAGGCTTAAAAATGCGTTCATTAAAACTTTAGTAATTATTATACTTATAGTCGTCCCATTTGGTTTTTTTGTTTTTAAATTTCCAAGAGAGATTATTAATTTTGTACTAGGTAGTAATTGGATTCCTGCTGCGCCTATTTTACAACTTTTGGCAATTTATGGCGTAGTTAAAGCGATTTCTAATTCATTTTTTTCATTATTCCTAGGAATTGGTAAACAGGAAATAGTAACCTATATAACACTTGCTAGTTCTCTATGTTTAGTCGTAATTTTATATCCTTTAATCAAGATTTTTGGAATCTTGGGTGCAGGATATGCAACAATTATTGCAACAATATTTTCACTGCCATTATTAACCTATTATTATGTTAAGTATTTTGACACTAAATAAGCCTAATATTCGTGACTTTGCAAAGGAACGAAATGAACTTCTAAAAAAATCCAAATCTGAATGGGTGCTTTTTGTGGACCAAGACGAAATTGTTCCAGAAAATTTAAAAAATGAAATATCAAAAGCGATATTAAATAAAAATTACAATGGATATTTTATTAAAAGAAAAATATTTTTTTGTGGGATTCCAGCTGGAGAAGATAGGATGTTGAAGTTAGGTAGAAAAAATGCAGGTCAATGGAAGCGGAAGGTACACGAGTATTGGAATATCAAAGGAAATGTTGGAATTTTAAGTAACTATATTATTCATAACACTGCTCTAAACTTGAAAGATTATATACAAAAAGTAAATGATCATTCAACTTTACATGCCAACGAGGTTTTGGGTGAGGGTAAGAGGTCAAGTTTAATTAGGATTATTATTTATTCTATTGGGAATTTCGTAGTTTATTTATTTAAATCTAGAAATATTGTATTTAGTTTGACGAAATCGTTACACTCTTACCTTTCATGGACAAAATTATATTTTTTACAGCACTAGTAGTTTTTCCCTTTGGCCAGCTTCTGAAGCTTGGTATTTTTAATTTGTTTGATGCATTAGTTTTATTGCTTGCCGTAATTACTTTTTTTAAAAAACCAATTTATCCAGAGTGGTATAGATATTTTATATATTTTATTATTTCTTGTGTTTTAGGTTTAATTCTTAATTATCCGTTGTTAACTATTAATTCTGTTTTATACCTAGTCCGCCTTGTTTCATATTCTCTTGTAGCAGTTTATATATCTAATTATTACAAAAAAACAATTATTAATTCTTATTTATTAATTCTTAGTTGCACCGCTGCGGTGCTAGGTTGGCTTCAGTACCTTCTTTATCCTGATCTAACTTCTCTAAAATATCTAGGCTGGGATGATCATTTACTTCGTATGATTGGAACATTTTTAGACCCTACCTTTTTAGGTCTTATCTTAGTATTAGGAATAATAATAGCTATTCAGTATAAGTATAAGAAAATAGTTTATTTTTTGTTGTTTAGTCTAGCCTTTACATACTCTAGATCTTCATATTTAGTTGCAAGTCTTTTTCTGTTATTTAAACAAAAATATATAGCTCTTATCTTTTTTGTTCTAGTAATTTTAGTGCTTCCTAAGAACATCGGAGAGGGAACAACATTAACCAGAACAGTTGGTGGAAATAGTAAACTAATTAATTACCAAGAAACAATTGAAATAGTTAAACAATCTCCAGTGTTTGGAGTGGGATTTAATAATATTTGTTCTGCAAGGCAGAAGTATTTAAATGACACTAATAGTACTTCACATGCTTGTAACGGAGCAGACTCATCAATATTATTTATGATGGCAACAACAGGGATTGTGGGGACAATCCTATTTTTGAGTTTCGTGTTACAGGTTACGAGTTCTCCAATTCTTCTTTCTTCATTCCTAATTATTATTTTGCATAGTGTGTTTTCAAATAGTCTATTTTACCCACACATAATGTTCTGGCTATTTACTCTTGTTGGGTTACAAACTAAAACTGACAGTCAAAGAAGTTGAAGTTTCATTTCCTGCTGGGTCTACTGCAATAATTTCAAATTTATTTTCACCCTCAGAAAGAGTAGTTGCATAGGAAAAAGTATTGTCATCTTTTAAGGAAACTACTTTTCCGTTAATTCGTAAATCAACATATTCATCTACACTACCTTTGATTGAAAGTTGCCTTTGACCACTGCCAAAAAAAGAAGAACCATCCTCTGGATTTGTTATTTCAAGTTTTGGTTCACTATTATCATAATTAACTTTAACAGTTTGAGTTTCTGTGCTTTGATTTCCACTCAAATCAGTTGCTGTTACCTTAATAGTATTTTCCCCATTCAATAAATTAAAAGTAAAACTAAATTTACCTTCACTATTTGCAACTACTTCGCTGTTGTGTTTATTGGCAACTATTTTAATAACAGCTGCATTTTCAGATTGACCTGTAATTTCAATAGTTTCTTTATTAGTAAATTCGGGGATATCATCAAATTGTGGGGGGGCAGGTGGAGTTTGATCATTAATCTCAACCGGTTTATCAGATTTTGAAATATCTCCAATAAAGCCAGCAAAACGAACAAGTGTTGGAATTCCTAGGAAAACTAAAAATACTAAGGCTAGAACTGATAAAAGGATATAGAAATAGGCTCTTTTTATATTTTTCTTCTCCTCAACCGAAGCTAATCTAGAATATCTTTTAGTACTCATTGTATAATGCAATATTACTACCTAAATCTATGAAAGACAAATACAAAGCTACTTGGGTAAGTCATTCTTCAATTTCAGATTTCATTGTGTGCCCAAGGGCATATTACCTTAGAAATGTATACAAAGATCCAAAAACTGGGAACAAAATAACAGTTACTAGTCCTGCATTATCACTAGGTTCTGCAGTTCATGAGGTTATCGAGAGTTTATCAGTCTTACCTGTTGAAGAGAGACTAAAAACTCCACTTCTTGATAAGTTAGATCTAGCTTGGCAAAAAGTTAGTGGAAAACTTGGAGGGTTTAAAACAAAAGATGAGGAGGAGAAATATAAAGAAAGAGGAAGGGAAATGCTTAAAAGAGTAGAGAAACATCCGGGACCATTACTAAATAAAGCTATTAAATTGCAATCTGATTTTATACCAAATTATTATTTATCAGATGAAGACAATATAATTCTCTGTGGAAAAATTGATTGGCTTGAGTATTTAGAAGAAACTGACTCAATTCACATTATTGATTTTAAAACTGGCAAAAATGAAGAAGGTGATGATTCACTTCAACTTCCAATTTATTTACTTTTAGCTACTAATTTACAATCAAGATCTGTTTCAAAAGCTTCTTATTGGTATTTGGACAAATCAGATGAATTAGTTGAAAAGACATTGCCAAATTTGACAGATTCAAAAGAAAAAGTTTTAACGGTAGCACGACGAATTAAACTGGCTCGCCAGTTTAAACACTTTGTTTGTCCTACAAATGGTTGTATGAAATGTAGACCATTGGAAAGAATCCTAAAATCAGAAGGAGAAAAGGTAGGAGTTTCAGACACAAAACAGGATATTTATATATTAAACTAGTAATATAATTAATCATAACGAATATATTTGATCAAATAAAAAAAGTTAATGAATTTAGCCAGGAATTTTGGAGTGCAAGAGATTTATATAGGTTATTGGGTTATACAGAATATAATAAATTTTTACCGTCAATTGAAAGATCAAAAAAAGCATGTAAAAACAGTAAACAGGATGTAAATTTGCATTTCGCTCAAGTGAGCGAACCCCAAAAATCAAGAAATCAATATGGTGAGATTATAGGACAGGTTGTATCTGACTATAAACTCTCTCGTTATGCTTGTTATTTAATTGCTCAAAATAGTGATCCCAAAAAGGAAGCTGTTGCTGTAGCACAATCTTATTTTGCGATTCAAACAAGGCGTCAGGAAGTAAATGAACTTCAAATAGAAGATAGTAAAAAGGTTTACTTGAGGGGCGAAATGAAAGTTCATAATTCAAATTTATTTAAAGCTGCCAAAAAAGCTGGAGTATTTAATTATGGAAATTTTCAAGACTTTGGTTATATGGGTTTATACGGTGGTTTAAGGCAAAAAGATATTCATCAAAGAAAAAGACTAAAAAAGAATCAAGGCATTCTTGATCATATGGGAAGCGAAGAACTAGCAGCAAATCTTTTTAGAGCTACTCAAACAGAAGCAAAACTAAGGAGAGAAGGTGTATATGGACAAGGCAAGGCAAGCCAAACTCATTTTGATGTTGGTAAAAAAGTTCGTCAAACAATTAAAGAAATTGGAGGAACTATGCCTGAAAAGTTGCCAACACCTGAACATATCAAAATTTCTTCGAGACGATTAAACATAAATTAAAATTCTGATAAATATTTTTTAATTTTATTTTCATCTAGCAAATCCAGTTTAATTTTGAATTTTTCCTTAAAACTAAATACTGCTTCATATTCTCCAAATTTATTAAACTCAAGTCTTGCAGAAATATTATCCTTAAACATTTTTGGAAAATCTCCTAGTCTATCTCCAATTAAGATTAAATGAATTTTTACATATGCACCAATTGAAGAAAGTCTTTTGATAGAGTATTCAATATCACTGCTATAGATATTAAATATATTTCCAATGTAAATAATTGTTGGCAAACTAGTTTTATCATCTTTATTCAAAATCTCAATTCTCTTATCCATTTCTCGACTTAGCCAGCGAAGCGCAGAAAGTGATTTGTCTAAGTTGTCTATAATTGGAGCTAACAGATGAGGGATATTATTAAAACCATTAAGCACCCCTGTATTATCATCAATTATTAATCTAACATCATGTAAATCAAATTTTGAAAGTAAATATAGTAAATAAGTTTTTATATATTCATATTTTTTACTGATTACATTTCCACAAACAATTAAATTTCCAATTTTTTCCAAATCTGTTTTTAAATATGGCAAATCAGTAGGTTTGACTAAACTTTTAACCTCTTTTGGCAAAAAGTCACAACTATTAGGAATATATTCTTTAACAGTTAAAATTTCATCATCTTTAGATTTTTGACTTAATAGTTTTTTATTTTTCTCTTGAAACTCTTTGAGAGATTTAATTAAAACTTCACGAGGTTTACTACTACCATCTGATTCCGCAATAACTTTATATTTTTGAAGTTCATCAATTATTCTTGCAGCTCTTGCATAACCAATTGAAAGCCTTCTTTGTAAAAGTGAAGCCGATGCCCTGTCATATTGAATGCAAACCTGAACTGCATCCTCCAACAAATCATCCATAATTTACTATATACTTATAAAAAATATTTTGCAAGAGTAGGGGAGTGGTCAATTATATAACGCATATGGAAAAATAGTCAAAATTTATGCTACTATAAACTTAGTATATGAAAAATGATCATTTAATACTTCAATTAGTACAAACTTATGATATTAATACAATTTATGCTCGGAGAGTGGTTCAACTTGCATCCCAAAACAGTTTTATTACAAGTGCTGAAGAAATTATTTCTAACCGCCCAAAACCATTCGTTAAGTGGGTCGGGGGTAAAAGACAACTATTAAGACAATTTAGAGAAAGGAAATTATATCCGCCAGAAAAATTTGATCCTTCTAAGAATAGTTATTTTGAGCCGTTCGTTGGTGGTGGAGCTGTTTTCTTTGATTTATTACCTGAAAGAGCATATCTTTCGGATTTGAATAAGGAGCTAATTATTACTTACAAGGTCATTAAAAACTGTGTTGAATTGTTAATAAACTTGCTTAAGAGACACGTAAACGACAAAGAGTATTTTTTAGATAAAAGATCCCAAAGTCCTGATAATTTATCTGATTTAGATGTTGCCTCAAGATTTATTTATCTTAACAGAACTTGTTTTAATGGAATGTATCGAGTAAATAAGTCTGGAGAATTTAATGTTCCATTTGGCAAATATACAAATCCACTCATTTGTGACGAAATTAATTTAAGAAGGGTGTCACACTCATTACAAAATGTTGAACTTGTAAATTCTGACTATAGAGAAATATTAAACAAAGCAAGTAAAGGAGATTTTGTATATTTTGACCCTCCATATTATCCCATTAATAAAACATCACAGTTTACTTCCTATACAAGTCAAGATTTCTTGGAAAAAGAGCAAATTGAATTAAAAGATACTTTTGTTAATTTAAATAAACGTGGTTGCTATTTAATGTTGTCAGATTCAGATACTAAGTTTATAAAAGATTTGTATTCAAACATAAAGGGAGTTAATATAAATGAAGTTTTTGCAGGCAGAGCAATTAACTCTGATGCAACTAAACGAGGAAAAATAAAAGAGGTACTAATTACTAATTATTAGAAAAATGGCAAATAATAATTCCTGGAAAAAAATATTTGATGATTATAAAATCCTGGGTCATGATTTTGGAAAAGAACCATATTACCTAACTGCTAAATCAATTAAAAAGTCAGTTCAAGAGTTTAAAAATACGACTGAAAAAGAGGTAAGAATATTATGCAAAATCGATAAACGTGAACATTTACCAGAAATAATGAAACAGAATAATCTCATACTTTTACCCGTTAAAAACGGAGAATATTTAATTACTAAAGGAGAAGGCTTTATAGATTTACCAGTAATATTAGGCGAGCCAGAAATATATTATTCGAAACTTGATTTTGCCTTAGAAACATCAAAAGTTGGGAATTCTGAAATGCAGCATTTAGATTTTGCGTACGCATCTAGTTTGATTCGTACATTCATGGAAGATTCATCATTGGTATTAACTATACGAGGGAGAAAATATACACCAGAATTTGAATTTTTTATAAATAATCATAAAGTGGTTGTAAAAGGTGTTCAAACAGAAGTAGACGCAGGATATGAAGGACAGAATAAAGTTGTATTAATTGAAGCTAAGAATTCGAAATCTATGAATACAATAATCAGACAACTTTATTATCCATTCAGACAATGGAGTGAACATACAAAAAAGGATATTTATTTACTATTTTTTGAAAAAACAGGAAATGAATATTTAATTTGGCAATTCAAGTTTAAAGACAAATTTGATTATAACTCGATTGAGTTAATCAAAAGTAAAAAATACAAAATCGTATAGTCTTAATGTCTAAAACTGTAATTAAACTTCATCCAGATAATTTTCAATTAGAATGTACTTCAGTTTGGCAATTTCCCCGACGAGGTGACTGGGCTACTCATACATCCGACTGGAGAGGTAATTGGTCGCCAGAAGTAGTCCGAAATTTAATTGTAAGATATTCAAACGAGGGCGATAATTTGCTCGATCCAATGATCGGTGGTGGGACTACTGCTATTGAAGCAAAGATTTTGAATAGAAATATAACATGTATCGATGTTAACGCAAAAGCTGTTGAGAGAACTATTAAATGCCTACAATTTGATGTACCAAATTCATCTACACAAAGTGTGATGGTCGGAGATGCAAGAAATTTAAATTTAGTAAAAGACAATAGTATTGATTTTGTATTAACCCATCCTCCGTACGTAGACATTATAAAATATAGTGATGGCAAATTAGAAAATGATTTGTCCAATATTCATGATATTGATAAATTTATTATAGAAATCACAAAAGTAGCTAAAGAGTTTTTTCGCGTACTAAAAAATGGAAAATATTGTACAATTTTAATTGGTGATACTAGACGAAACAGATTGTATCAACCACTTGCCTTTAAAGTTATGGAAGCATTTATGAAAGTTGGATTTAAATTAAAAGAAAATATTATCAAAAAACAATTTAATTGTGTTGCGACAGGTTTTTGGGTTAAAAAGTCAAAAGACTTAAATTTTTTATTAATTATGCATGAACATCTTTTTGTATTTCAGAAATAATAATAGTAATTTACTAATTGACCTCTGTAATATTTAGAATTAATTTGAGATATGAAACAGAAAATTAGGGAGGTTTTTAATAATTTCAAAAGATATATCAAAAGACTTTTGTTTCCTTTATATTTATTTCCAATTAAACTTTTAACTTATTCTACTTATTACATTCTTAGATTCGTTTGGAAGGTTATATCTTGGCCGTTTAGGAAATGGTCGAATTTTGGAAAAACTATTTTGTGGTCTATTATTTTAACTTATTTTCTTTTCTCTCTTCTTGTTATTTTTGATTATTTAAGTCGTGAATATGGGAATTTAGATAAAGTTTTTTGTGGGGCTGGTGTTAAAGATAAACTTCGAAGCTCTGTAGTTAGAATTATCGGTGGTTATGGTGAAGGATCTGGATTTTTCATAACCCCAACTGAAGTTGTTACAAATTTCCATGTAATTTCCGATGAACCAAGTCCAAAGGTTGTTTTTTCTGATGGACATTTTGAAACACCTGAAAAAATAGTAGGAAATATGAAAATGGATCTTGCTGTTTTAACTTTAAAAAATTCATATCCTGATTATGTATATGAACTTCCTATTGGTTTTGAACTTGTTGGTAATGAACCCTTGCTTTCTGCTGGTTACCCTCTAGGTTCTGAAGTTACAGGTGACGTTACAATTGTTAAAGGGAATTTCATAGACTTTAGAAGAAGTAGAAAAGATGCAATTGGATATTTACAAACAAACATTAGCTTAGTCAAAGGAATGAGTGGAGGGCCACTTGTGGATCAATGTGGTAGTGTTGTGGGTGTTAATACTCAAAGCCTTGCAGGTATATCATTTTTTATAACTGCGTCTGATGTTAAAAATAATCTTGGTAATTTAACAGATCAAGAAATTACAAAATTGAAGTAGACCCTGCAAAATCTCCAACTGATGCGGTTTTTGCTTTTTATACATATTTAAAAGCAAGACAAATGGAAAAAGGATTTGAATTATTAAGTAGTAAATATCTGGAAAAAACAAATTTTACAGAGTGGACAAATAGATTTACTGATATTTTAGATGTTGATGTAATTTCATTAAAATTGCAAGACAATTCAAATGATACTGTTTTTGTTAAATTTGGAACAACTAATTGGGTGGATAATGAAGCAGAGTATCATTATTACGAGGGAACTTGGCAAACAGTTTTAGAAGGTGAAATGTATAAAATGAATAAAAGTAAAATAATTGAAGTTAATGATCCGGATTATTCTTGGTTTTATGAGTGAGCCACCTCTCGGCCTCGAACCGAGGATCTTTCCCTTACGAAGGGATTGCTCTACCAACTGAGCTAAGGTGGCGTTATCGTTTATTATAGCGAAGTTGGCCAAGCTTTGCTTACCTTTGAGCTACACCAGCGTAGTAGTATTATATTACAAGTTGTTCAAATTCTTTAACCCTATCATTAATTAATTCAATTCCAGCCTCCCAAAACTTTTCATCTGTAATAGTAACACCCATTGTTTTTGTTATTTCAGTTGGTGATTTTGAACCTCCCAAACTTAAGGCCTTAACATATTTTTCCACAAACTTTTGACCTTCCTTTTTGTAAATTGCATAAAGTGACATTGCTAAAAGTTCTCCAAAAGAATATGTAAAAACGTAAAAATTATAGTGATAAAAGTGGGAAATTATCATCCACATATATTTGTGATTATCTGATAATGTTAGACCTTTACCAAACATTGGTTGCAAGTGCTTTTGATATAAATTATTTACTGTCTCAAGTGATAGTTCTCCATCTTTTCTCCTTTTTTCATGTAGCTCGCTTTCAAATTTAAAAAATGCATTTTGGCGAAAAACAGTTGCAAATGTTTCTTGTAATTTATTTCCTAGTAGATTTATTTTTTCTTTTTTAGTTTTTGCTTTTTTGTAAAGTTCATCAAAAATAATGGCTTCGCTAAAAACTGATGCAATCTCTGCAGTTGCTGTAGATGGTCTGTATTCTAATACACTATTTTCTTTTGATAGTACTCCATGAACTGCATGGCCTAACTCATGAGCCAGAGTTCTAACGCTTGAACTATCATTGGTAAAGTTCATAAATACGTAAGGGTGAATTGAATTTGAAACATAACTACAATATGCTCCGCTTGTTTTACCAATTTTAACTTTTGCATCTATCCAGTTAAAATCAAAGAAATCTTTAGCCATTTTATAAAATTCATCTGAAAAACCCTTAAAAGTATTAAGAATAATTTCTTTTGACTGATCCCAATCTATTTTCTGTTTTATATCTGGGTAAATATCGTTATATCTGTCCCATTCATAAAGCTTTGAACCAATAATCTTTGATTTTGCCTTGTAATATCTTTCAGATATTGAGTAATTTGAAGATATGACTTTTGACATTGCATCAACAATTTTTTGATCTACCTCATAACTAAAAAAAGTTGCCTGTTGAGGAAAGTTAAAATTTCTAATTTCATCATCAATTTTTTTGTCAAGTAAAAGTGTATTTAAAATAAATAAATATGAAGAAAAATTATCTTTCAAATTTTTTGCAATTTGGAGACCTGCATTTTTTCTTTTGTTTCTGTTTTTATCATTTTGAAATATTGCAGCAATTTCTGAATATGTTTTCTTGTCAAATTCCATTCTGGAATCGATTTCATCGTAAAATCTGACAAAGGCAGAATTACTTGTTTGATCCTTCTTTTTAAGAATTACTTCACTTTTTTCATCTAATGTAAAGGGTTTAAATGATCTGACTTTATTTAGGTAATGTTTATATTCATTTATTTGAGTGCTGCTTTTTACTAATTCAACTTCAAACCAAACAATTTTACTTTCAATTGTGGAGATAAATTCTTGTATTTCTTGGTAAAAATGTGAAATTTTATAATCTTTTGTATTTGTTGAATAAATTAAATAAGAAAAACCTGATAGTAAATTTAATTTATCTGTTATTGTTTCGATGTCTTTAATGGCTGGCAATAGAAGTGAGGATAATTTGCCTTTATATTTTTTATTAAAATTATCAACTAATTTATTAACTTTATCTTTGTCGGTTTTTATTTTCGGATCAGTTGTTGATTTATAAATATCAGATAAATCCCAATTTGGTATCTTATTATTTATCATTGACATATTTTACATCATTTCTGTAACAGAAACCTCCTATATAGGGGATTCCATTTTTTACCATTTTCTACATCAAATTTTTTGACAATTTTAAATCCAGAGTTAATAAATAAATTGCTGTAATAATTTTCTGTATAACAAAATCTTGTTAAGTTCTCTTGTGCTTTAAAGGTCCAAGGTTTACTTCTATTTGTATTATATCTGGGATCAATTACCACTGAAACGATACATTTACCATTCTCTTTTAAAATTCTATACATATTTTTTATTGAATTAATATTTTGCAAATTTGTTGTATTAAAATTTAATCTAAAGTCATTGATTATTAAATCAAATAAGTTATTATTAAAAATTGAATCTCTGATATCATCTTCAACTATTTTAAAATTGGTTAAATTAAGTTCATCAATTCTTTCCTCATGGATTTTAAGTGCTCTTTTATCAAAGTTTGAGAAATAAACCTCACTGTTTTTATATATTTTAGCTACAGCATCAATATTGTCAAAAGAATAAGAATTAATAACTAATATTTTTTTAAATTTACCCTTTAAATTAATAGATTTAAATAAATCTTCTAATACTTTTCTTAGATTTTTTGTATTATTCATATATTCCAAATAGTTTTGTGTAGGAAGAGTACCTTCAACCCAAGTAGATTTTATTTTTGGAATTGATTTATCAGAGGTAGATAAAATATAACCGCTATTTCTTAAAGTTTTAATTTTATACATAGTAGGTAATTTTTTGCGTAATAGATAAATCAGACGGTCAATTTGCCAATCTGAGTATTTTGAAAGCCAGTTATTTCCCCAAACTGATTGGGCAATTTCATCTCTATTCGTGACTGAATCTGATTTTTGAAGCAAGATATCAAATGTTTTTTGTTCAGATTTGGTAAGTATTAAATTTTCCATGCTTGTATTAGACCTGTTGCTCAATAACAATTTGTGATATAGTTTGTGCATGAATGTTGTA
>ERZ1292632.1111-Hain-H43-01um-R2-1111-length-27893-cov-4_pt1 | contig 27893 bp, 17 predicted proteins | sample MGYA00564407_ERZ1292632 | MGnify/ENA primary metagenome ERZ1292632 (study PRJEB36523, sample SAMEA6512637) | groundwater metagenome | collected 2019-01-08 | study: AquaDiva: Metagenomics assemblies of 32 groundwater samples | reverse complement strand
CAAACGGTCAAACTCGCCGCGGCTCAGGTCGGTTGTCGCCAGGTCGCCGTACTCACGCACCAACGCGCCACGGCCGTCTGGCAACTCAACGTAGATCGTCGTCGGCACCACCCGCACGCCGCACTCTTGCAGCTCGTTGGCGATCCCGGCCTCATGGCGCATTTCCTCGCTGGCGTCCTCTGGGCTGCGCGGCTCGCCCCAGCCGCGCCTGGTGTGATAGGTCTGGATCGAACCGATCTTGACAAGCCACGGTTGGCCGTCGTCGTCGGTCACGCGGTAGGCGTCGCCGAAATTGCCGCTACCCAGCAGTTCACCCGCCGACTCAGCTCGCAGCGCGATGGCAGTGGCCGCTACAACCTTGGGATCGGCAAAGTGCGCCTCCGGCGTCGGCTCAAGTCGAGCTGGCTGGCGTGGGCGGTCGACAGTTTCAGGCCAGGGGCGTCGTCGGGCGATGGCGGGGTTGTTACGCATCCTCACCCTCGCCATCCGCGCTGTCGTCGGCCTCCGCGATCAGTTGGGCCGTGAATTCCAGCTCATCAGCAGCGACCTTTGCCGGGTCAAGGTTGAACACGGTTGGATCGCCGCGACGCACCCGCGCAATCCAGTCGGTCATGCGGCCACCGCGAGCGATCCCGCCGCCAGTGCCCTTGACCCCGCTGCGCCACAGTCCGTTGCCGACGTTGCGCATCTTGGCTTGGGCGCCGGCCTCCATCGCGATAATACGATCGGCAAGGTCGGGGTGGTCGATTGTCAAAGCCGTTAGTTCATGCGGCTTTGTTGCGGGACAGTTTCCAGTCATTAGGCCATCGGCCAACCCGAAGGCTTGTGCGCCGGGCACGACAGCGCAAAATACAGGCTGCGGTTCAGCGACCGCTTCAATCGACTTGACCCGCCAACCGGCGTCCTTATCCACCCGATCCCGACCAACAGCGCGGTCGCGGTGATGGGTGAGCCGATAAAACCAGTCGGGCAGATCGTAGCCGCGCAGGCTCAAATTGTAGAGCGGTGTCGGTTCGACACCGAACCCAAGCCGCATTTTGGTTCGCACATCTCCGCAGCCAATACCACAGATAGCCGCAACTTCGCGAACAAATAGCAGATTACTCTTGACTGCCGACGCAATGCTTGGCGATCCATTGTCGTCAACCGTACCATCTGCGGCAAAGTAGCCAGCGAGCCACGACAGCAAGAATGACCTCGACTCAGCGAGCGGTGGCAAGTCCTTCCAAAATCGCGGAAGTCCGTAAATACGTTGAAATGTCCCGCCGTTGACTTTGACGGATGTGACTTCGCCGACAAACAGCGGCAGCATCGCGGTGGCTTTGGCCTCGCTGTAAAAGACAATGCTGGCCGGTTGCTGCTCTTTTTGGGTTGTGCCGTCGCCGAACACAAAGCCTTGCGCAGCGGCCACAGCGCACCAAGACTCTCTGGCTGGCGGTGTTGCCAAAAGTGGCCGAAGGTGGTCGCCTACCGCCAGTGTCGCTGTGGTGCGCTCAAATTCGGTTGGCAACTTGTGTTGATCGCCAGCGGTTGCCGACAAAACCCAACGATGCTCAAGCGTACAAACAACAACCTTGTCCTCGCGCTGCGGCTTGTAGAGCGTAACCTTACAAACGCTTTGCGTTCCAAACTCTTTGACTTCGACCGACACAAAACTGCCACGATGCGACAAGCCGCCTTTCGTGCCGACTTGCGGCACAAGCAAAGGCACGGTTTGTCCGGCCAGCGTCGAAATCGGCCTGATCCCGGTGCGCGTTACAACCTCGGTATCGCCGCTCAAGCAAAAGAAGCAAGCTGACTTCGGCGGCACAGGTAGGCCCGCCGCCTCAATGTGTGCAATGCAGTCAGGCCGCATCCAACCCCAGTCGCGCAGCGGATACCAGTAGCGGTACTCCAAGTCGCCGGGCAGCGTGCAGCGGCGGCTGTCGGCCGGGCTGCAATCGTAGCCGATGGCGACCACGCACCGCCGGCCCTGCGCCCACTCTCGGCGGGCCTTCTCAAACTTACGGCGGTAGGCGTTCTGTGGCGCCGTTTTCCATTTGAGACTGCAACCCTTGCCGCCAAAGGCCAGACTAGGCAGCGTGCCGTTGCTCAGGCAGTTGCCCTCCAAGTCGTGATAGGGCGTGTTCTGAAAAGTCTCGGGGACGTAGCGCACCACCGTCACCGCCGGGAAGCCAACCGACTTGAGCCACGCCTGCATGATCGGCAAGTAGGCCATTGTCTCGGGCTTTTCGTTGCCCGTGTCCGCGAACGTGATCAGGTCTGGCCGGATGCCGCGCTGCCACAGGCCGACCAGCAGCGCCGTGCTGTCGACACCCAGACCGTAGCTCACCATCAGCAGATCGCCGTCCAGGTAGCGTTGGGCGCGCTTGCGATTCTCGCTGTGTTCTTGCCACGCCAGCTTGCGTGCAAGGTCGGCCTTGCGCTTCTGTGCGGCTTCCCAAGTCCTGACCGCGGCCTCGCGCTCTTTGCCCGCCAGCGTCGCCAGTTTGGCGTGGTAGGCGTCGGTCGCCCGCTTTGCGACCTTGGCGCTCTTGGCCTGCGCCCGCACTTCGTCGTCGGTCAGCGGGTCGTCTTGGCTGGGCGGCGGCTCTGGTGCGAAACTGCCCTGCGGCAAGTCGAGGTCGAAAAAGCTGGCTTGGGCCGAGGCGTTGCGCCGCACCGGGTTGCCTTCAACGTCGTCGTCGGTCGCCTCTATCGCGACAAGCGCGGGCAGCGTTTTGACCCCAAGCAAAAACAGCGCCTCTGCGCGGTGCCCGCCTTCAAGGATGTAGGGGCCGTTCTTGTCGATCACAACGATCAACGGTGAAATCCAACCATTGCGCTGAATCGCGCCCGCAAGGCTGGCGATCCGATCGGTTTCTGCCTTGCTGTAACTGCGCCCGGTCAAGCCAAATTCCGACAGCGGGACTTCGCGGATGCCGTCCATCTCAGTCCAATCGTCCAGCGTAGAGCCAAGCGATCGCATGTTGGGAACGTCCTCTGCGACCTCAAGCCCTGAGACTTGAGCGCCCGCCAGAGGGTAGTTGGGCGCTGCTGGGTTGCGCCGTACCGGGTTGCTGTGGCAAGGATCGCGGTACATGCCCTCCGATAGTGTGAAATCCTTGTGCTTGCCCTTGTTGAGTACGAACCTAAAACGCTTGTAAAATTCAGCAAGCCGCGCCGCGCTTGTGGCTCCAAAGGATGTTGAGGGTGTCAGCAGGATGCGTTTTCCTGTCTGGTCGGCGTAGGCCGTCAGCAAACTCATAGCCTTCGACCCTATGCCTTGCCCGCGTGACAACTTGGGCAGCACGATGGCGCTTACCGTGATCCCCTGTTTGCCCTCATAGACGCTGTGCCGTTCGACGCCAAGAGCATCCCACTGAGCCAACACGTCGGCAAGGTTTGGCGTCGGCGGGTTGACCGTCACACCACCAGCACCCTTCAACTGCTCCCACGCCCAAGCGTCGCCACCGTCTATCATGCAGTTCAGCGCGTCCTGCTGCTCCAACGGCGTGAACATGGCGCCCAACTCGTCTTGGGTCACAATCTCGTCGCCAATCCAGACTTGGCCGGGCGTGTCGGGCGAGTAGCGCCACGGCCAGTGTGAGCCGAGGTCGTTGGGGTGCGGACGGGTGCCGATTGGGGGTGGGTTTCTCAAGACAAACTCCGTGTCGCCCCATTGGGTTGCCATCGCCTCGGCAATGCCGGGGTAGGTTTTGCTCCGCTCCTGCCACCGGGTCGGACTGGGGGCGAGTCGATTTTGCCCCGAGTCAGTCTGATTCGCCCACCGTGGCTTGCCGTCGACAATGCGCGGCGGCACAGCCGGGCCAGTCGCCACCAACAGCGGCAGACCACGCAGCCACAGCCCAGTGGCCTTGCTGGCGTCGTCGCCAAACGAGTACGGCTGCACAAACTGGCTGGCCTTGCGCAACCGGGTGCCGATCAAGCCGGCCGGGTTCTCGGTGCAGACCCGCGGGATGTGAGCTGCGGCGTCCCACAGGTCGCGCACGAATTGTAGCGCCTGCTCGGTCTTTTCAGCGCGCCCAGGCACACGATGGTTCCAGTGCAGGCCGGAGCTGGCGAGATAGGTGCAGGGCGGGTGCAAAATCGCCAAATCCCAATCGCGACTGCGCAGCGCATCGAGTACGTCGCCGACGATGTGCTTAGGGTCGCCGTCCTGAGCCGGCAACAGGTCGCACGACCACGCATCATGCCCGCGAGCAGCAAAGGCCCGGCGCACAGTGCCGCTCGATTCGCAGCCAACTAAGACCTTCACGCCGCCCTGCCTTTGCGCCGCTTGCGCCACCACCAGACCCCGCCGCCAACGACGGCAAGCACGGCTAGCGTCGAGATTATCGGCCTTTTGGCCGCGGCGAGCAACAGGTTGAGCGACCGCTTGTGCGGCACGCCGTCGATTGCCAACACCGCCTGCCCGCTCACGACGAAGTGCAGATCGGGCTTTGACATCCACAACGCCTTGCCGTTGTCGCTGTAGCGGATGGCGCCGCTGTGAGGCTTGGGGTCGGTCGAGCTGCTGTCCAGTGTCGCGAAGTTGCCGCCGCCGACTGCGACGACCATGCCCGCGTGGCCGTTGCTTTGACCGGGCAGCGCGCCGCGACGCACTGCACAGCCAGCGACCGGGCCGGGAAGCTCAAACCAGTTGTCGCTCGGAGGCCATAGACCACTGCCGCCGCGGCTGCGGTAGGTCGCCCACCAGCAAAACCCGGTGCAGTCGATCTTGCTGTTGCCGCCTAATGGCGTGTCGGGCAGCCAGTTTTGACCGCTCATACCGAACTCGACGCCTGTGCCGTAGGCCGACGCGGCGCGGTCTATGTAGGCGTTGAGCGCAGCGGCGTCCAGTGTCAGGTTGCCGACTCGGATCGTGTCGGTGCTGTAGCGGTCAACGATCATGCCAGCTCCGGCCACAGTTTCGCGGCGATGGCGCGGCGTGACGCGCTGTCGGCGTCCTGATTCTTGGGCCGCTCTACAAACCGGCACCACGCCTCAGTCAAGTCGCCAAGGCTGCTCGCCGGGTTGTCAGCGACCTCGCGCCAATTTCGGCCATGCTTACTGCCGCTGCGCAGCTCACGGTCGATCAACGCCTGCGTCGCCGTCGCAACGTCGCTACGCTGGGCGTGGGTCATGCCGTGGCCGCCGCCCTGGTCGTGCAACTGGAACACGCCGACGCTGTGGCCGCTGTCGCCAACCGCATCTGGGTTCAGCCCAGACTCTCCGATGGCGTTGGCGATCGCCGCGCCCACCGTGCGGTAGTCATAGCCGTTGCTGCGCAACACCCGCTCGATGGTCTGCGCGTTCTTGCGGCGCTTGGCCACGGTAGGCGAAAACTGCGCGGAGTCGGCCATGGGCGTCGCGCCGCCAGCAAACGCCTTGGCGGCGACCAGCAGGCCGACACCGCCGGCCAGCGCCCATTGCCATGCTTTGAGCCTGATCACGCCGTCCGCCTCTTGCTGGCCGCCCACAGCAGCGCGCCGACAATAACAGCGCCGACCGCGAGCATTGCGCCGTTGCCAGTGTTTGTCGCAGCAACACCAGCGCCTCCAGTTGCGCCAACTGCTTTGATTGAGGCTGGTTTTCCCTGCTTGCCGAACACTATAGACCCGTCAAACTCTAACCGGAGGACTCCGGTGCCGTTTGCTGCGTGCTTACAGTCTTGGCCAGCAACGCCAACGGCAAGGATTGGCACCCACTCTTGGTATCCCGCCGATCCCTTGAATGACGTAAATTTTCCTGTGGCTTCGTCGTGGATCATCTCGCCAGCCGTAACCAGCCCCAACATTTTGCCTTTGGGGTAGTCCGTCCATTTGATACCGTTTTTTGTGTATCCGCTCATACTGTCCTACCTTTGCGCCGTCCTGCGCGCCACACTGCGTAGCCTAGCGCGGCGGCACCGATTGCCGCCAGCGCCCAACCCGCACCACTACTGCCACTTGCCGCCGCGATAGCCTCTTGCGCCGCCGCTTTGCTGGCCGCCGATCCCGCGCGCATGTGGATGCTGTCTGCCGAAAACTCAGAGGCGTTAGCCCGGTTCTGCACCACGGGAACCAGCGACTCAAGCCCGGCCTGATTGCCTGTGTTCTTAGCGGTCTGCGCGGCGAGCTTGGCCGGGTCGCGGTCGACGTTGATCGGCGGCAGGATTAGCACCGTGCGCTTGGCACCAAGCGCCTGCACCAGCTTTTTCAGCGAGGCCACGGTCGGCGCGTCGCTGTTGCCGCCGCCGTACAACCACACCCGGTCGAAGCCCGCCAGGTCGCCCACCGCGGGCAGCAGCGCCAACAGTTCGCCGTCGTCGGCGCCGTTGTGAACCACGCGCTTGACCTTCCAGCCCCGCGCTTGCAGGGCCGCGCTCAGGTCGATGCCCATGCCGCCGGTTTGGCTGTGGCCGTAGAGCAGCGCCCTTACCGCCATCGAAAATCCTCCATGCGGGCAGCTTTTGCTCGCATGCAGTCCTCGCACTGACAGGTCGACGGGTGCTTGCCGTAGCCAGCGACAATGTTGTCGGCGCTGTTGATTGCCGCGGCCGTCAGTTTGCGCATCCAACAGTTGTTGCGCGGCGACCAGTGCCAACCTGACCCCTTGAGCGACCGCAACTGGTCTTGAGTCGGGCGACCGGGGAAGAAAATCTGCACGCGGTCAATAGCAGTGTTGGCCACGATGCGGATCGCCGACTCAACCGGGCCGACCACCGTTTCTTGGCGGCTGCCGGTGGTGATGTGTTCGCGAGCTGCGGTCACCACCGCCATGTTGGTGTAGCCGGTAGGCGAGTCCTCATGCCAGACAATGTGCGGTATGGTGGCGTTGTTGTAGGTTAGCGCGTAGATGCCAAACAGGTCGGCAAACGGCTCTTGCGGCTCGGCCAGGAAGTACAGCCGGAAGCCGTCAGAGTACAGCCGCGCGTCTGGGCAGCCATCGTAGCGCAGCACGGCGACTTGGGGCGTCTTGGTCCGCCAGTTGTCCAGCGGCTCAGCCTTGCGCACGTCACGGATGTAGGTGCGGTTGGCGTCGAGCAGCGCCTTGCGGTTGGCAATCGGGGTGCCTGCCTCCATCTCCACTGCCTTGCGCACTGGCCGCACAGGCGGCTGGCGCAGCCGTTCAAGGCTGGCGGTCCAGACTGAGTTCTGCGGGCCAAAATTGGTCATGCGGCCGTCGTTGTCGTAGCGACGGTGACTGCCGGACCAACTCTCCTCCAGGTCGGCGGTCGACTTGCTGGTCTTGCGCCAAATCTGCCAAGTCGGCGCCTCGTTTGGCCGGGTCGGGATTTTCTTGCCGGTGTGGAAGTAGTCGCCGATGCGCAGTTGGTGAAACACACAGGCGACCTCGCGCTCGAGGCCGACCGGGACCGCCGGTGCCGGTGCTGGCGCGGGTTCAGCGACAAAACCACCGATGCGCCCGCCGACTGGCGACTCGATGGTCCACCGTTCGGCGGCTGGTGATTCTTGCGGGTGTACGGGCGGCGCCGCACCCATCCGCTCGGCCAGCGTGCAAACGTCGCCCCAATGACCACCGGCCGACTCGACCGCCATTGCCAGATTTTGGATCGCCTGGTCTGCCGGCGGCTGCTCGTTCCACACTTCGCGCTTGCGCCGCCACTCAAGATCGTCGCGCTCAACCAACGCCTGCTTGTTCAGGCTGTTCAGTTGCGCGGCCCAGGCGTGCAACTGCATTTTGCTTGGCTCCGCTAGATTCCCGACATAGGGCGCAATGTTTGGCGGCTGCAACTCTTGAATCAGCAACCTAATTCTACGCTCAACGCCCCGCACTTGGTCGCTGTCGATCTTTAGACCGTATTGCCCAAGTTCGTAATTCGCAATCGTCAAAAAGTCCTGCGCGTCTAATGTGCCGTTGCCAAACGTGCTTGCTTGCTTAGACTTTTTCACAAGAATTTCCGCAGCCTCTTGATCTGTGACATGCAAAATTACCCGCTCTTGAGTTGGGAACGGATCGTTGTCGGCTCCAACAGGCTCGGTAGCGACAACCGCGGTCAGCACCGCAGTCTGCTGCCCGCCCCCAAACTGCAACGCCAAGTCCCGCAGCACCGATTCGTGGTTGTCAGGCCGCTTGCCGCAGACCTCAAACGCCTTCTCCGGCTGGCCGTTGGGCTTCTTGGCGCCCGACTTAGACGACCGCCACAGCGAGCCGTCTGGCGCGGTCCACAGTTGCAGGGGGCCGATCTCGGCGCGGGGTGTGAGTTTGGGCGGGTTAGCCTGCACGCCACGCCGATCCTTGGCCGCCAGCTCCACAGCGATCCACGCCTTGCCGATGTGATTGCGGGTCGGCTCGCGCAGGAACCGATTGACCGCCTTGATCACGGCTGCTGGCGTTGGCCCAGGCACGCTGGCGTCGACCACCGCAAACCCGCGGTCGAACAACTGTTGGAAACCGCCGATGTTCTTTTGGACTTCGTTCCAGATGTGTTCAACCAGCTCCGGGGCCAGCGAGCGGGCGCGCTTAGTGTTGCGCGCTTGGGCGACAGGTAGGCTGGTGTTGACGAACACCATAAAGGTGTCGTAGCCAAGCGCCTCCAGTTCGCGCTTTTGCTTGGTGATCTTGGCCAGGTCGTCGCCGGTGCCGTCGATCACAAGCCCAACTCGGCCGGCAAGCCACGCCTTGAGCCACGCTTGGTTCACGCGCTTGGCGTGCTGGCGCGGGCTGTCCGGCGCCTCGCAGACCCGGTAGTTGTCCTCGGCCGACAGTTGCCCAAGCGTCTTGGGGTCGATGCCCTGTTGGCGCATGTAGTGCTCAAAATACGGGTCTGGGTTCACCAGTTTCAGCCCGCAGGCCGACGATGTGACGATGGCCGACGTTTTGGGCACGCCAAATAGCTGCTCGGACTGGTAGCTCTTGCCGCTGCCCGGCCCGCCGGCAAGGAACACGGCCTTGAGGACGCCGGGATCGTAGACGCCGTTGGCTTGCACCGCGCTTTGCGCTTCCGGTTCCTCAAAAGTGACCCACCGCCTAAGTTTGGGGTCGTAGTCGCCGCCCCACGACGGATCGTAGTCGTCGCTGTAGTCATCGTCGTCGTCGTAATTGCGCTGGACGCCGGGGTTGGCGCGCGGGTGTCGCTCCGACAGTAGGTGGCCGTATTGATCGCGAAGTTCGCTGTCGTGAACGACAATGCCGCGAACCGAGTCGAAGTACAGATCGCTCTTTTCGGCCAACGCCGTAGCTGTGGCGGGCACGATTTTGCAGTCGCGGTACTTGCGATCTGGATCGTCCCATCCTGACATTTGCTTTTGAATTTCACGCTTGGTTGCGGCACAACCGACAACGTGGCCGTGGTGGTTGACCGCCGCCAACCCTGGCGCGAAAGGGTTGGCGGCCACCCACTGCCCGCGGTGGCGGTCGTGGATGTGGCAACTGCCATCGGTTGCCGCCCAAATGCAGCACGGTTGGCGGCTAGGTTGTGCAATCGGCGCGGCAGCGGCGCCGCCACGGCCCAAAAGGCGCATGACGGTGCCGCCGGCTTTGCGCGCCAGCCGCTCTAGCTCAGGCATGTCGTTGACGGCGGTGCCGGTGGCGACAAGTTTGTTTTTGACGACGACGGCCGCAAAAATGGGCGATGGCATGGTCTAGTACCGTCCTTGTTGGCGTGCCGTGCTGCGGCCCTCTCGGGTCCACCACTCCACCGGCTCGATGCCGTAGCGTCGGCGGGCGTTTTCGTTGCTGGCCTTGAGCCGCTTTCGGTTGCGGGTGCGCGACCAGTTTTCCCAAATTTCCTTACCGATCCACAACGCCGCGCCGGCCAGTGCCAGCGCGCCAAAGTTGATCGACAGATCGGTTTTTGCGGGTGGTGTCGGGGTGTGCCCATCGCCCAAGCCGCGCAGCGACTTCTCACGCAAGCCGTGCGCCCAACCGGCGCCTTGCAACTGTGTGACCTCGCGGCACAGGCACAGCGCGGGCGTGTCAGCTCCGCACTTGAGGCACCAGTGTTGCTTCTCGATGCCGCTGTTCATGCGCTCGCTCATTGCGATTTCCTCGAGCGGCGACGGCCGCGGTTTGCTGCGATGGCCGACAACGGCTTGCCGCCAGGCCGGTTGCGGGCGAAAAGCCACCAGCCGGCGAACAGCGCGATGCCGCCCAACAGGATGCCGCCTTCAAGGCCCAAGCCCTGCCCGACGCCCTTGATTGCTGCGCCAACCGTCTGCCCCAGCGTCTTGGCGAGTTCAGCCAAGCCGTCAGCAAAGCCGCGCCACGCTTGACCAGCGAAGTCTTTGAGCATCCCGCTCAGGTAACTCTTGTCGAGGACCGCGGCGCGAGCTGCGCACAGGTTGGCGATCGCGTCGGCTGCGGCCTTGTCGGTCTGCGCAACATGGTCGAGCGCCTGAACCAAAGTCCGGTTGGTGCCGCAAATGTTCTGGATCGTCTTGCCCGTCTGCCAGTTGGCGAGAAACGTGACCGCTCCAGCAATCGGCGCGAGCGGGAACAGCACGATTGAAGTCAGCACGGTCGCGCCATAGCCGGCGCCTGCCGCCTTGACGATGTTGGCGATCCCACCGTCGACATAGCCGTCCATGCCGAGCGACAGCACCCAAATGTCCTCATTGCCCACAACGTCGTATAGGCGGTCGAAAACAAGGTGGCGGCTCAAAACGTCGTTGTCGGTGGTCTGCAACCCGAGCGCGAGCAACTGCCCGCCCAGTGTCGGCAGGTTGGCTGCGACAAGTTTGCGCTTCAAGGCTTCGGCTTGCTGCTCTTTGGACAGCTTTTCAATGACCCAATCGCTCTTGATCGGTGGTGGCACAGGCACGGTTAGCCTCGCTTCTTGCGGGTGAGTTTGTAGACGACAAAGCCTGCCAGCGCAATGCCGACTGCGGCCATCCAGCCGACCGGCGCGGAGCCGTCATTAGCCGGCGAGTCTGACAAGCCGCCCACAGGATCGGCTAGCGGGTTGGTGGTGGTGATCCAAACCTTCGTCGGCTTGCCCTTGATCTCGTCTTGGCTGATCACCCAACCGCCAGCACAGGACTCTGGCATTGACAGTTGCACCCAAGTTCGGCCGTCGATCACCATACTGCCAGTCGCCGTCACTGCGCGACCGAGCGACAGGCTGTACGTCACTTTGTCGCTACCAGGCCCAACGTGGACATTGAGTACGGTGGCCGCAACAAAGCCGGCAACTGGGGTCGCAAAAGCGGTGTAGGGTGTCGTCGCCATTAGTCTACCACCACTTCAACGCTTTGGTCACGGCCGCAGCGACCAGTAGGCCGCCAACAGCCATGATAGCGCCGTTGCCGCCATCGTCGGGCAGCGACTCCAACGGCTCCTTGGTCTTGGGGTTGGCCGGCACGATTTTGGCCGTTGTCGGCTTCTTGCCTGAAATGTAGGCCGTGCCCTTGTAGTCGGTCGCGAAGTAGCCGCCCAGCGACTTGCTGTAGGCCCACTTGCCGTCAGCGCAGATTTGGGCGTCAGCGACGTGCTGGCCAAACTTGAGTTTGCCGATGATCTTGCCAGTGGTGGCGGGCGCACCGCGCAGGTTGAGCGAAGTCACGGTAATGTAAAGCGGTGTCGGCGCAGCGACGCTGACAGGCCCGCCCGCGGCCGGCGAGTCGGCTTTGATCTTGTGCAGGTCGTAGTCGTACAGGTAGCGGCCGATCAGGTTGCTGCCGCTGGGCGCCGACACGATCTGATAGACCGCCTTGGTTCCGCCGACCTTGAACATTTTGCCGACGACAGGCCCGACCTCGATTGCCGCGTCGCTGCCAGCGCCGTCCCACAACGCGAAGTCGGTTGCGTTGAACGGCTCCAGCAAGCCAGGATCGCTGATTGCGGTGTTGTCCCATAGAATTGCTTTAGTACCCATGATCTTGACCTCTGCGATTGAACATGCTTGGCCGCACTACCATCGGGCGGTTGCGGTGTGGGTTGCTGAACAGCGCCGGGCCATCCGGCTCGGCGAATTCTGTGAAGGCGGCTGGCGCTTCTTGCTTGGGCGGTCGCTGACCGCCGAACTGTGTGTCACCGGCCCGCTCACGCTTCCACGCCTCGGGCAGAAAGCGCCAGACCGACTCGGGCAAATTACGCCCAAAGGTTGCGATCTGAACTGGGGTGGTCTTGTGGTCGCCAGTCAACTCGGCGGCGATGGCTTGGCCCGCCAGATCGATCGGCTCCGGCGGGTCGACAAGGCCAAAACCAGACTGCCCGACCGGTTGCCGCATTGCCAGCGCGCAGTAGCCGCCGATGGCGTTGCCCAACCGCACCGCCTTGGATTTGCCGGTGGCGTACAGGCAAGACACCCACTCGCGGGCCATCGTCGGCAGCGCAAATTCTTCGCCCGGCAGCCGCACGCGGTTGAGGTAGACCAGCGGTGCCAGGTCCAGCGTTTGCGCAGTGCGAACGACGCCAGCGCCATCGGATAGCGACCGGGCCGGATCGTAGACTGGGTTGTAGTGCCCCGACAGCGCGCCGCCGTGCATGACCGCCACATGGGGTGCCGCCAACAGCAGCGCGTGGCCGTAGTGTTTGATCTCACTGTCCTCAAACTCGCACATTTCAGAGATCAATTGCTTGCCGGCGTCGTGGTACGCATAGGCGAACACCGCCATCGACACCCGCGATTTGCCCTGGGCTGACAACTGGCCGCGCTCGTCAAACATTTGGCCAGCAGCTTGTTGGCCCGCCACAATCTCTGAAAATGCCTTGATGAATCGCGCATTGTCGTTATAAGGTTGGTTGGGCACCAACTCCCGCAGCATTTCTGGCGTGATGCGCTCGGCGTCGGCCATCGCCTGTTCGGCCGCAGCCATGCCCTGTTGGCCTGCCGTGTTGGCGACGCGGGCAAACTCGGCTCGGTCCATTTCAGTCAGCCGCACCCGCACCAAAATCGGGCAGGCAACGTCGGCCGGCTGCACGCCCAGCACGCCAGCCCACACTTGCAGCGTGGTCAGATACCTGTCGATCTGCTCGCTGTACTGCTCTGGGTTGGAGTACATGACCCGCAGCGCCATGCAGCGCCCGTTGCCCGACTCGACCACCAAGTCGGGGCCGACAATCGGGGCGCCATCGGCGACGTTGGCGCTCCACATCAGCAGGCTTGGGTTCAGGCGCCGCGCCAGTGTCGCCACTTGGTCGCGGTAGGTGTTGCGCGAGCGGTCGCGCGGCTGAATTTCCTGCGGATACTCAGGATTGGCAACGTAGTCGGGCAGCAAGTGCGACACAACCAAGTCGGCGGCGTCGACAATGCGCCACGCGCACTCCAATTCGTCGCCCTTGGCGGTGACGGCCATGCTGACCGGCGTGCCGTCGTCCAACGTGCCGGACACCAGCGGGTAGCCAAGCGAGTTGGCGGCGCCACCGGGCACTTCGCTTGGGGCCGCCACCGGCACTTCGATGTACCGCTCGATGATAGTCGGCGCCGTGTCGGTGCCCACCCGCGACAGGATCGCTTCGGCTTCGGCCAGTTTGGCGGCGGTGGCTGCGCGGCGAGCCTCGGCTGTCTTGGCGCGGTCGGCGCGAGCTGCGGCTTGGGCCGGCGTCGGCGTGTGTTCGCGGCCGTCGCTGGCGTCCAGTCGCAGCGTCAGGCTCTCTAGGCTGGGGCCGTGGCTGCCGCGGTTGGATTGCACAGATGCGGCCTGGCTTGCCCACTTGGCCTGAATCGCCGCAGCAATTGTGGCGACGCTGGCAAGCATCGGCTCCAAGTCGGAGTCGCGTAGGTTCCACATGCGCTCATTGCCAAACCGCTGCCGGACGCCGCCCGCCCGCAGCAGTGCTGCCAAGCCAGCCAAAGGCTCTCCGGTGCCGCGCAAGGCATCGCGGGCCGCATCAGTGACGCAATCGTAGCTCGACTGCGCTTGGGTTTGCGCGCATCGCTGGATGGCGTCGTCAAATTGGCCTTGGCTGTCGTCAATCACGCTGTTGGTGCGCAATTTCTCGTCCAAAAAGACACACTCCAGCACCATCTTGTCGGGGGCCGGCGACGACACCACCCGCAGCCAAGTGCGGTCGCCAAAGCGAGTTGGGTTGAACACCACGCCGTTGCCGGCCATGTAGACCGCATAGACCTCGCCGCGCTCGTCAATGCTCAGCACGGCGCAGGCGCGGGGCGACACATGCGGGTCGTCCAGTTCATCTTTGAATTCGCAGACGCGACCCTTGAAGCCTTGCGCCAAGTCTGGGTTTTTGCGCAGTTGGCCAACCGATGTGTAGCCGCCTGCTTGCAGTTGCTCGGCGCGGGTGGCGCGAGCTGGCGCTGTGACTGGGGCGGCCGGGGGCGGGGTGGTGGCGGCCACTTCGTCGGCCATTTTGTTCAGTTCATCTCGCAACTGATTCGGGTTGGTCCACTTCTGGTCACTTGCCAGCAACCGCTCGGCCCGGTCGGTGTTCAACAGGTGGCGTTGATCTGGGGTCAGAAATTTGGCGAACCCAAACTTGCCCACCAGGTACTTCGCTGCATAGCCGGGCGCCAAAAGTTGGTACAGGTGGTGATCCTCTTGCTCCACGCTGCTCAGCATGTGGTTGTAGACCACGATCGGCCCGCCAATGCAAAACTCTGGGCTGATCTGCACAAAGCCGTCTTGCGGCAGGTTGTCGGTGCCCAGTTTGGCAACATAGCGCCACTCTTGCGATGGTGCTGGCGGCTTGGGCGCACGCCGGGGAGGCGCCTCTTGAGCTGCCAAGCGGGCGATCTCGGCAATCGTGCGGTCGGGGTCGGCCCACACTTTGCGCTCAAAGGCGTACTCGCTCAGCGATCCCTCGACCAATCTGCCGGTCATGTTCTCGCAAACCGCAGCAAACTCGGCGTCGTCGCGGCACTCAGCGCGGTAGTAGGCCATGAAGTCTTTGGCTAGTTGCTCGGGTTGCACGATCTCGCGCAGCTCCCAATCGTACAACTCTTTGTCGGTCAACTTGCGGTCATAGGCGATGATGCCGTGCCAGAAGTGCGGGTGCTTTTTCTCGACGTAGCGCCAACCGGGCGGCACTGAGCCGTAGCCAGGCGGCCGACTGCGGCAGCCGTAGTGGTGTTCGGTGCGGTCGGTCGGGTCAGACGCTTGGCCCTCGGCGAGCGGTTGCAGCTTGGTCACAGCCCGGCTGGTGTTCGGCTTGGCCAGCACCACGATCCGCGTCGCCACGCCGGTCTGGCGGTCGGACGACTGGAATGTGCCGGGTGGCAGCTTTTCGTCACTGCCGTTATTGTCGGCCAACCAGCGCCGCCAGTCCTTGTCGGCGGCCTGTTCGCGAAAGAATAACCCCTCGGACACGATAGCAACCAGCGTGCCGCCGGGCGCCAAATTGTTGTCGTAGGCGTAGCGAACGTGTGTAGCGTCTTGGCCGCGCTCAAAAGGCGGATTCATCAGGATTTTTGGCCACTGACCCTCGATTGCCAGCGCGTTGTTGCCGATCAGGTTGTAGCCCTTGTCGGCTAAAATCTCGCGCAGCGTGGTCGACTGCTCGCACACGTCGACTTGGGCGCCGGCGGCCTTGGCCGCGTCGGCAATGTGGCCGGCGCCGGCGCTCGGCTCCAGCACGCGGTCGCCTGGCTTGATCTCTGCCCACTCGATCATCTGCTCAATCACGGCTGGCGGGGTCGGGAAGTAGCCCTCGATCCGCATCAGCGCCGCCCGCTGCTCGCGCCCGCGCATCGCCGTCTTGGGGTCGATTGCGACCTGTCCGGTGTAGCAGGGCACAAATTGCGCGAGCGCATCCCGCAGGCTGGCGGTGTCGGCGATGCGCAAGCCGGCCAAGCGGCGCTGCTCAGCCCGATCCTCATCGCCCCAGCGGTCGCTACGGGTTTCGCTGTAGTCGGGAAATTCGGCGAAAGCCACGGTGTCTGGCGTGATCTCGCCGTCGACGGGGTTGCCGTACCGATCGCGCTCCGTGCGGTGTTTGGGTTGCTTGTAGGCAGCTCGCTTGAGCAACTTGGCCAGCGTTTCGACTTCGGCCGCGCTGTTGACCTGAGCCAGCAACGGCGCGTCGCCCGCTTCGATGGCGTCGGCCACCCGCTCAATCGTCTTGGCCAACCCGAGTTGGGCGCGGGCGTCGGCGCGAATACCGGCCGCCATGTTCTGCCGGCGGTGTGTGTTCTCTTGCCGATCGGCGTTCAGCTTTTCGTTGGCGCGCTCCGCGATGCTGGCCGCGACCTTTCGCAGTTTGGCGGCGTTCTTGGCGGTGTCGACTGCACGGATAGCCGTCGTCGCACGCTGAGCTGCTGGCTTGGGCGCCATGCCGATAGCGGTCGGGTCGACCACGCTCTGCGCCCAAGTCCTGCCGGCAGCGATCTCCGACAGGCTGTAGACCTTGCCCTGCTCTGGCCGATCGGTCGTCGCGGGTGTGCGGCGCGGGGGTGGTGTTGGCTCAGGCGTTGGCTCTGGTGACGGCAACGCCTCGCTCAACGGCCGCCAACCCAAGCCATCGCGGCTCCAGTAGCGGTCAGCGATTTCGCCGCGGTACTGCGGCCCAACCCGATCCAGCGCCTCTTGGGCGGTGTCAAAGTCCTTGGTCACGGGCGAGCCGCGGTAGACCACGCTCCACTTCAAGGCGTCCGATCCGCTCAGGTAGCAGCGCGGGGTGGGTTGCTCAATGGGTTCCGGCTCTGGCTCCGACTCCGGCTCGCTGTGCTGCGCCACTTCCGGCTCGCTCAACGCCTCGACGGCGGCCTGCACATCTGCACGGGTTGCCGTCGTCGCACGCTGATCCGCTTGCGCAGCTCCGATCGGCTCTCGCCGAAAAGCCTGCTGGTTGTACGCTTCCTCAGCCAGCATCGCTGCATGGTTGTCAGGGCGCTTGTCGGCGACGAAATGCGCCTTGACCGGCTGGCCATTCGCTTGCCGCCCCTTGCCGCTGCGCCACAACTCACCCTTGGGGCTGTGCCAGAAGTCGACCGGGCCGATGGTGGCAAGGTGCGTGAGTTTGGGCGGGTTGTCGAAAATCGCCTGCTGCTCGACAAACACCGGCTGCCCGCCGCGCCACTGCAACACGCCGCGCCGGCCGTGGGGGTCGGCAATCTCGTAGGCCGTCACATGGGCGTGCGTTTGTAGATCGGCGGCGTGGTGGTGCTGCGCCAGGACGCGACACCCCGCGAAGTTACCGCTGGCGACAAGACCGTCCCGCACCGGCAGTGTGCCCAACAGGCGCATGCGGTCCTTGCTTGCCTTGTAGCCTGCCCATGACCCGGCGGCGACCCGGCCGGCAGCGTCGACCGGCACCGGGAAGCGCGGCGGTTGTGGGCCTGCCGACGCGGAGCTGGTCTGCGGGCGGGGCGCGGCTTGACGATGCTCTGGCGCAACGTAGCCGTCGTCAAACATGGGTAGCGGCGGGTTGCCGCGCACAACCACCTTCACGATCTGGATTTTGTTGTTCGGGTTACCGTCGTTGAGGTTCACCACATCATCGGCCAAACGATTGGGGTGGCGCCCAAACCAGACTTTCTTGGTCTGGCTGTCGACGCCGTACCCGTTGACGTTTTCCAAAACCACGCGAACGCCGTGGCTGTAGTCGGCGCCCAACTCTTGAATTTGGGCAATCCTGGCGGTGGCGTGCATCGGCATGTTGCGGGCCTTGCAGCCTGCGACAACCTTGATCTTGTCGCCAACTTGCAGCGCAACGCCACTTGGATTGCCAAACAACCCAACCTGCCGCACTGACTGGCTCAGGTCGAGCATCGGCCCGGTCGGTGTGCCGTACTTGGGTGTCTGGGCTGCCAGCGCAAATCCGCCGTCGTCCTCGCCAAACATGCTGTCTTGGTAAGTGAACTGCGGTGGGCCGCTGCGCATGACTTGCAGCACGCCCTTCTTGCCGCTGTCGTTGATCACCTCGTAGCGGTTGCTGCCAAGCGTGCGTACCAGCCGATAACCGACGCCCTGGGCGCCGATCACTTGGGTCATGGGGCGCATCGGCGCATTGGCGCGCACCTCAGCAGGCCAGCCGACAATCTTGGCGACAATCTGAGCTGCGGCCTGGCCGTCCTGCTCTGCGTCGGCGGTCGGCGGCACCTCAGTCTCGGGGTAGTCGCCGTCGCGGGGGTCTTGGGTCAGGTCCAGCACCCGCAGGCCGCCGTTGGGTGCGCCCAAGATCATTGCCACCGTGTTGCCGCGGGTGTCAAACACCGACAGATTGTTGGTCGCGTGGTCAAAGTCGTGGTCGACTGCGTGATCAGAGTCCTCAGCCAGCGGCAGGTTGGCGATGGCGCGCATGGCGGCGCCCAGCCGCTCGCCGCGCCAAAACTGCTCGTCGCGGCCGTTGGCTTGCACGCCACCACCAAACCGCGCGTCCCACGCCGCATCGAGCAACTTCCGTGCCCGCCGACGCCACTGCGCCGCTTCGGCTTCGTCTAGGTCGTCAAGCTCGCAAGCCGCCAAGTCAGCCAGCAAGTACGAGTACGAGTCGTCGGGCAGCGACAGATCGCGCAAGGTGTCGGCCATGCCGCCCAAGCCCATTGCTTCCAACTCGGTCAGCGGATTGGCGCTATTACGGCGCACGCCTGCCGTCTTGCTGGGCAGCGTGAACACAGTGCCGCCACGCTTGGCCGCGAGCGCCTTGAGTTTGGGCAGATCGGCCGCAGCGGTGCCAGTGGCCACCACTTTGCCGTTCTTGACGATCGCGAATTTGGGGGCGGCGCGCTTGCTCACTTCACACTTCCTTTGGCGTTGGCCTGCACGCCTGGCGGGCCAACCACTTTGCCGCCCTGCTGCCGTGCAATTTCGCACAGTCGCCGCAGATCGCGCAAACTTGTGCCGGTCGCCAACACCTTTTCGCCCTTGATCGTGGCAAAGCGAGCGATCTTTAGTGCCTTGTCGGTCATGTGCTGCGCCTGCAACGCTTGCAGCGCCACAATGTCAGTGATTGTCTCGGCTGCGGCCAACAGGCGCTCGTTCTTGTGCAAGATCGCTACGTAGCCGCTGCACAGGTTGGGGTTGCCGAACAGCGACATTTGCAGGCCGGGTTCGCGGGTTGGTTTGGTTGGCCGACTGCGCCCGCCGACCGCAACTAGGGGTCGCACTGCGGGTTGCACTGGGGGTGCAACTGGGGGTGGTGGCGCGTAGACCGGCTCAGGGGCCGGTGCGGGGCGTGGAGTCGGCGGCACATAGACCGGCGGCACATAGACCGGGGCGGGTGGCGCAACAGGCCGGGGCGGCGGCGGCAATTCGTCGTCCTCAAAGCCAGCGGTCAGCGGGATAGGCCAGCGCGACGTTGTGATTGGTGGGCGCGGCGGCGCAACGATTGTCTGCACTGGCACAACAATTGTCTGCACTGGCACTGGGCGCGGCGTAGGGGCAACTGGCGCGTGGGCAACTGGCGCATGAATGACTGGCGCCACCACCGGCTCAGGCTGTGGCGGTGGCTCGCTGTCCACCGCTTCGTCGTCGTCCTCAAAGCCGACTGTAAGCGGGATAGGCCAAATGTTGTCGGCGGTGGCGCTAAGCGGCAGCGGCACGCTGATTGCCGGGGCATCTAGGTTGCCAACGTCTTGCCAAGCCGGCGGCTCGATCACTGCTTCTTCGTTGGCCACCCGGTCAGCCGCCAACGCCTCACGCTCTGCCTGCTCGGCCGCCAACCGGCTCTCAGCAAACTTGGCCAACTGCGCGCCCAACTCTTGCCGGTCGGCGTCGTTGGCGCTGGTCAGCAAGATGCGCAGGCCGACAAAGGCTTGGGCGCCAGAAATGGCGACGCGCGACGGGTCGGCCAACACTTGCACGGCTTGCAGATCGAAGTCGTTGAGCAGCGGCAGCCGTGAGCTGTCGGCCGCCAGCCGCTTGAGGGCGGTGTGGACGGCGAAAATCTGCGGGACCGTGATCCATTGCAGCACGCGCTGCCGGGTGCCCTCTTGCACCGGGTCTTTGAGCGGCGGCGGTTGGTCGCTCTCGTCGTAGATACTGGCGCTGCTGTCCGTGCTGTGCCGGTCGAGTGCAGCGTCGCACAACTCTTGCTTGCTCAGCACCACTTTGATCATCTTGGAGTCAATGCTGCCGGTGACTACCAGGTGGTGAACAAGCACATTGTTGCGCTGGCCGATGCGATGGCATCGATCCTCGCTCTGACTGATCGCTGACGGCACCCAGTCCATTTCGACAAACACCGACGTATCGGCGGCGTTGAGCGTTAGCCCCACGCCCGACGCCTTGATGCTGCCGATGAACACGCGCACGGCCGGGTTTTTCTCAAACGCCTCCACGGCGTCGTTGCGGGCCTTCTCGCTTTGGTCGCCGGTGTACTTGACCGCACCAAACTCCTTTAGCCCCTCGACCATGCCGTTGATCACGTCGCCGTGGTGGGCAAAGACAAGGATTTTCGGCCGCTCGGCCAGCAACCCGGCGCAGTAGTCGACGGCGACCGGCACTTTGGCCAAGGCGGTCTGGTGGCGCACGCGCGACATGTCCTGAAAGGCGATTGCCGGCGCATTGTTGAGCTGCTTGACCTTGCGCTCGTACTCGCGGCGCGACAGGGTTTTGCCGATCCGCTCCAGCTCGCGGCGAATCTCGGCCTGCATGTCGGCGGCCTCGGTTTGGGCGCGCTGCTCAGCTTCCAGTGCGTTGACCAAGCCGCGGCCTGACGGCTCGATCTCGATCACTTGCCGGCGCTTAGGGGGCAAGTCGGTCAGCACTTCGGCCTTGGGCCGCCGCACCATGAACGCGCCGCGCATGCGGTTTTGCAGCTCGACCGGGTTTGTGATGCCACGCCCAGAGCCGCGCATACAGGTGTTGCGCGGGTCGCAGTAGGTGTTGACGAATTCGCCGTAGCTGCGGCCCAGGCCGTCAGGGTCAAGCGCGTGGATCAGGGGCCACATGTCGATCGGCGCGTTGCTGATCGGCGTGCCGGTGATGAAAATCTTGCGGGCGGCGGCAATCGGCGGGTGCTGCCGACCGCGAATGTCGCCGCCAAACACCAACTTGGTGCGGATCGCATCCTCGTTTTTGAGGATGTGGGCCTCGTCGCAGATCAGCAAATCCCATTGGGTTGTTTCGATTTGTTCAGCAAACTTGGCTAGCCGATCGTAATTGAGAATGACCACATCGGTGGTGGGCCAGCCGGGCGCAGCGTCCCAAATTCTGGCGTAGGTGCGGCCGTGAACGTCCCACTTGGTGAATTCGTCCAGCCAGTTCTTTTTCTGCGATGCTGGCACGACGACAAGGATTTTGCGGATCGATCGGCCAAGCACGTTGGCGACGCCGATCGCTTGCAGCGTCTTGCCCAACCCTGGCTCGTCGGCAATCAGGCAATTCGGCTGCGCCAAGGCGTACTCGACGCCAGCCACCTGAAACGGCCGCAGCGCCAAGCCGACTGGGGCTGGCACGTCGATCGAGCCGACTTTGCGCCAACTGGCGGCGATCCGTTCCTCGGCTGCGGCGTCGCGGCGAACCTGCTCAACCTCGGCGGCGGTGATCGCCAAAATGGCTTCGTCGTTGCCGTGTTCGGCCAGCTCCTTTGCGGCCTTCCAGTTCTGCGTCGACCAACGCAGGTTGGCGCTGCCGGCCGCAAAGCCGCGCTCCGTCCACTCAGGGCTTTGGCGCAGCGGGCGGGACAGTGCGCCAAAGGCGGATGTGGTCGCCCAAAACTGGCCGTCCTCAAACGTGAGCTGCAAGCCGGTCATGGGTGACGGTGGCAGCGGCACGTTCGATGGCCCGCGACCGCCGGCAAATACGTCGATGGCCTCCTGAGCGTAGGGCGTCAGGTTGTTGGGGAAGTCTCGCTCAAGCGTTTCGTGGCTGTAGTAGCTGATCGCGAGTAGTTTTGTGCCGTAGGCGCCCCGCTGCCAAGAAAAGCCTTTGGCTAGAAATTCCTTGCGCCGCTTGTAGAAGTCGCCGCGCACATAGAAAAACTGCTGCTGGCGGTAGTAGTCAATCCAAAACATCAGCGAACCTCGAAATGGCCGCCGCTTGCGGTCATGCCCACGGCCTCGACGGCGGCCATGCCGGCAATCGTCAAGGCGTCGCTGTCCAGGTACGCCGATTCGGGGCCGGTCATTTGACACACCTGGCCAAAAGCGTCGGTGAAGTAGCAGGCCCGCGGGCGCGGCGGCGGGTTGCTGCGTGCCCGGTTGGCGTGAACCTGGCCGGCGTGAGTTTGGCTGGCGTTGGTCACGTCAGCCACGCCATTGCGGTCGATCCACTCGACCGGGCCAAACACCGCCACTTGCTGCGCCAGTGTCTCAGTGCAGGGCATGGCCTGACAGGCTGGGGCGCAAAACGGCGCCACGCCGTCAGCGAGCGCCGCTTGCGCCGACGCGCCGACGCCCATGATCTGCCCGTTTTCGTTGTACGCGATGAACATGGCGCTCCTAGTCAATCTCAAGCGAGCTGTACGCTGAATGGCCAGCGCCGCCCTGCCACACCGGCACGCCAAAGCCTGGGATGTGGTGCTGTTGCTCGGGTGGCGCGGCGGCAAGCCCGCTGGTGTTGGTGCGGTCCTGCACCGCCTTGGCGACTTGGCTAGCCGGTAGGTCAAGCAGCTTCTCGACGGTGGCAGTCACGTCGCCGGCCCGGTTGAGCGCAAAGAAAACCACGCTGTAACTGCCGCCGCGACCCTCGGTGATCTCCAGTCGCATCGGCTTGGTTGTTTCCTCATTGTGGCAGAATTCGGCTTGCAGGCCGCCTTGGACGGCCCACAGCCCGGTGGTGGCCACGGCGTCGCAAAACCGCTTCGACCCGCCCAGCAGGCGCACGATTTTGGCGGCGGCGGCCAAGTTGGGATCGTTGTCGGCAGCCGGATTGGCTCGCACGCGGTTCATGCGCACGCGGCCGGCTGTGCGCTCTCGGCTCAGATTGCACTCGGCTTCACTCTCGATCACGTCTAGCACTTCGTCGGTGGCGATCTCTATCGCTTTGGGCGTAAAGCGGTCATTGTATGACGGCTGCACCTCTTTGGCGTAGGCTTTGACCAGGCGCTTGACCGCTGCCCGAGCAAGCGGCTGATCATACTGACCAGACCGCATTTTGCGCTCAATGCTGGCCTGTAGGCTCTGTCGCTGCTGGTAAACCTTGTAGTTGTTGATCAGACCCAACGCCAAATCTTCCCCCAAGAATTCATCGCTTGCAGGTTCCGGCTCCCACTCTTGCTCCGGCTCGGCCTGATACTGGGTTTCGGGCAGGCTCACCGGCGCGACAAACTGGGCGGCTGGTTGCCAGTCCAGTAGGGGTTGTCCGGCAAGCTTGCGGCGCGGTGGGTTGCCCGTGATCTGTCGCTCGGCCGCAATGTGCCCGCCGAAGCCGCGGCCTTGGGAGGTGTCGACACGACGATAATCCGCAGCGTCACGGATCGCTGATGCGTGGTCAGCGCGATGAATTGAGTCGGGATAGCGACTTCCATACTGTAGTGCGTACCGCGTCCACCCGGCTTGAAGCGTGTTGCGCGCCTCCGCTGTTTGCAACGGCGGCTCAAACCCACGCACCCCCCGCTCCCGCTGGCGGGCGCCGCCGGGGTTGGTGCGCGGAATGGAGCGCGAAAACTCCCCATAGCCGTTGTCGGCCGACGCCCGCAGTGGGACATCAGCCAACTCAGCCACAAACTTGCCGTCAACGTAACCGTCCTCGTCTAGCGAGAACTGTTTGAGCCACGCCCGGTTGATGCTGTAGCCGCTTGCCAGGTTGGCGTCGTACCACCGTTGACATTCCCCAGACTTCCAAAATTGAGTGGCCACCACGAAATTGGCGAACGGTCCGGCGTAGTAGTTCAAGTCGTCGTCGGTGAATTCGACGTACAGGCCCATTGGCGCGTCTTTGGGCACTCCCTCGCTGTAGTAGGCGACTTTGCCGCCGCCGGGATTGCCTGCAACGCCGCAAACGTCGGCCACGCCGTCAACAACGTCCCAAGGCTGCGCGGCCTGGCCAACGTAGCAGATGCGATCCCACAATGCTTGCGTGCAAGGTGCCGTCGACAGTCCAGGTGGAAGCCGACCGCCAGCATACTCCCGTGGCTCTTTGAGCGCGTCGGCCTTGGTTTTACCCATGCCGACGATGCAGCCTATACTGTCGTAGGCGACCCAGCCAACCACCGGCTTGCCGCCGGGGTTGCCGTTGACGCCAAGCGGATCGCCAACCCCAAATTTCGCCCACAGCCTTTTGTGGGCCGGCGACGACCGCACATGCTCTGCCCAACCGCTTCGCGTGACAGGCTCTCCGCAGATTGAGCAGTATTGCTGCTTAGTGGATGCGGGGTTGCCTTTGACGCCGCCCGCAGCCTTGACCACCTTGCCGCCGTGCTTGTCGGCCAGCTTTTGCAGCGCGGCCCGGTCGCTCGGCTTGCTGCCGGTGGCCACGCACTTGCCGTCTTGCAGCAGCACCAGCGCCGCAGCGTGGTGGGTCGCTGGCTTGGCCGCAATGTGCAACTCAGCAGCGTTGGCTGCGGCGAGTTGGCGCAGTTCGGCCAGGTCCGCGGCGCTGTTGGTGCCGGTGGCGATCACCTTGCCGTGCAGCACCACCTTGCAGCAGTGGTTCTTGGGCTTTGACGCAGCGCGGCCTTTGCGCGCAACCCTCGGTTTTGCTGACTTTGCCATGACTTGCTCGCTTTGGATCGGGTGCTACCCCAAATTGATCAGCTTCTGGACGGCCTGGCAGTACGCTTGCACCGCCATTTGCAGGTTCGCGCCAGCCTGCTTGATGCCGCAATTCTCAATCGACTCTTTCAGTTTGGCTTGCTCTTGCGGCGACGCCTTTACAAACAGCGGCTCAATGCACGCATCGTACTTCTTGCACTGGACCTTCACCGCGCCGGGGAAGGCTTGGTTGATCCGGTGGAGTTGGCCCAAGCACTGCGCGACATCCTGTTTCGTAACCATGTTTTCCGCCGTTGCTGGCGCCGTTGCTGGCGCCGTTGCTGGCGCCGTGTGATGTGGCTTTAGCGCGACCTGCGCCGCCGCCGACCGTTTGCCTTGACCGCGCCGCCGCCCTTGCGACCGCGCATCCCGAAGTAGATCGCCGCAGCGACCAGCACGCCCACGCCAGCGACCATGTAGATCGCAGTGTCGGCCTTTTCCTTGGCGACTGCCGCCAGCTCTTTGCTCAGGCCGGTCATGGGCAGCGACGCCATGTAGGCCATCACATCCTCGTCGGTGGTGTCTGTGACCTTCTTGCCGAGTTTGGCTGCTGCGGCCGGGCGCATCTTGTCACACATCGCGGTCATAAGGTCGCCAGTCAGGCCGACGCCTGAATTGGTGGCAGCCGCCTTGAGCGCATTGGTGCCTTGGGTGAACTTGGCGCTGATCTTGTCGCTCAGGCTGCCTTTGTCGTTGGCAAACGACGCGAGGTCGTCCCAAACGCTGCCCATGCCGTGAATTCCGCCGGTGCCGTGGATGTTGCGGATGTTGGCGGCGTACAGGCCGCTGACAAGCGACGGCTGCATTGTGTAGGTCATGGTCATTTGGGACTCCAGTTAGCTTTTTTGGCAAGACCAGTCGGACCAGTCGGTGTTTTCGTCGCCATCGTTGACACACTGCGCGATGGCGTACCTCAATTCGCTGACATTTTTGCAGTGGCCGAGGTCCATGCTGCCGCCGCCAATGTTGCCGCGCTTCTCGCCCAACCAGTAGTGGCCCGCGCCTTCCCAGTCGATCATTTCCGCGATCAGATCGCGTACCCATTTGGGAGACTTACGAGCGCCGCCGGGGTTCCCCCGCACCCCAGCCGCAACCCCGCGCCCAAAATCCTTGGCGTGACCCCAAGCCGCCTTGGCGCCGCGCTGGGCGTGGTGGGCGACGTAGCGGCCTGCCGCTTTGGCGCCTCGTCCGACCCGTTGGCCTGCGGCGTGACTGCGCGGGCCGTTGGCGTGAACGCTGGGCGACCAACAGGCGCCGTTGCAGCCGTCAGCGTGGGCGACGCCGACGTAATCGCAGGCTGCGGCCGGAATCCCGGCAAACTCGCCCTCCGAGATCGGGCCATCGAACCAAGCCGGCGCGATAGGGTTGGCGTCCAAGCAGGGACCGCAGACGTACCACTGGCGGTTCGCGTCAGCGTCAGCGATCACTTGCTTGGTCGATGGCAGTCTGTCGGCGTGGTGGTGCAGGACCAGAGCGCCCTGCGGGCTGGTCGAGCTGCGAGCAAAGCGGTCTGGCTTGGTGCGCGGGCCGTTGGCTTGCACGCCGCACCCATCCGCCACCATCACCGTGCCATTAGCCTTCTTGGCGATGGCCTTGCACTCGGCCAAGTCGCTCATGGCGCTGCCGGTGGCGATCACCTTTTTGCCTTTGATCACGGTGATACATGGTTGGCCTTTCTTGGGGTTGCCCGTGATCTGTCGCTCAGCCGTAATGTGCCCGCCGAAGCCGCGGCCGGCGGCGGTTTCCTCTTGGCGCCACTCGCCAGCCTTTTGCACAAATGATTCATGGATCGGACGATCCTGTTGACGATCCTTCCAGTTGCCGCTCCGCAGTCTTTCAGCATGTGCCATCGCCACTTCTGGCCAACCGTACCCATGATGCGACCAGTCGGCACGACCATGATGCGGCCAGTTGGGGTCACTGCTTCGCACGCCCCGCTCCCGCTGTCGGGCGCCGCCTGGGTTGCTGTTGACATCCCAGTCTGGCTGTTCTTGCTCAGGATGGCGGCGAAAAAAGTCGGCCCAAGCCCGCTCGTCGCCGTGCGCTTGCAACCACTCTGCTTCTCTTGCGATTTCCTCTTGCGATGCCATCTTGCCCTCGTTCTTGGCGCCACAGCGCCTTGCGTCCATCTTGCGCCAGCCGTTAGCCGAACGCGATCTTGGCCCCAACTGCCGCTGCGATCAAGCCCCACGGCATGCCCGACTTGGGCGGCTCCGGCGGCTTTTCCTCGTCGGCCGGCGGCGTCTTGCTCGGATCGGGTGGCGCTCCAGTCTCGGCCGCGAGTTTGTCTGCCGCCGCTTTGGCTGCCGCGGCGATCTTGGCTGCGACCTCAGCCTCCGCTGCGGCCTTGTCAAACACCGCTTGGGCCGACGCAAACTTGGCAAAGTCGGCCTCGGTGGCCACAATCTGCGCAGTAAATTCGACGGGTGGCGCGCTGCCAGGAATGGCAACCTTGACCAGCGTGCCCTTGCTCAGTTCGCCCTTGGCGGCGTTCATGTGCGCTTGCTGTGCGGCGTTTTCGGCCAGGCCCAGTTTGGCGTTGCCGTCGCGCAAGTCGCACATGGCGCTAATCTGGCTCAGTTGCGGTTGCAGCTCAGACCAGACCGCCACGGCCAGTTGCAGCTCCGGCGTGTCCGGCTTTGCCATTTCGCCAGGCAGGCTGATGGTCGTCGCCGCCCACTTGAGCCGCGCAAACATGCTCGCCGGCGGTGGGTTGGCCCAGCACGCCGCGATGAAGTCGGCGAACCACTTGCCCAAGGCTTCCGGCGTCAAACCGGCCGGCGGGTTGGGTTTGACGCCGACTGTCATGCCGGCGTCGATGATGTAGTTCGTGACCGACTCCAACTCCAGAATCGCTGCGCCGTTACCTAGCGTCTGGCTCACCGCGTCGGCAAACTGCACCGCCATCCGCATCTTGGCCTTGGCCTGCACGATCTCTTGCAGACCGCCAACAGGGACCGATGCCAGCGCAGCCTTGGCTTTGCTGTCGTCCATCGCCAACAGTGCTGCCGACTTGTAGGCGGCGCGGGCCTGCTCAACCAGCGAGTCGGGGCCGGAGTAGGGGAAGGCCATGTCGGGCTTGATCTCGTTTTCCGGCCACTTGCGCACTTTGGCGTAGTTGTCCTTGGCTGCGGCTGGACCCTGCGCCGGGTCTTGGGCGATCCAGTAGGCCAGTGACGCGGCGTACTTCCAATGCTCGGGTTGGTTGACCACTGGGCAAACCAGCCATGAGTAGTCGCCGCCGACGCCCGGCGGAGCTTGGTCTGGGTTGGCGGGCACGCGCATGACGGTCTGTGCTGCGTAGGCGCCAACGATCTTGGTCAGCGCCGACAGAAATTGGCAGACCAGATCGGCGCGGGCCTTGACCGCGACCATGGCGGCGACTCGCGCTGTTGTTTCGTAGCCGCGCACGAAATTGACGGTGTAGGCCGGG
>ERZ1292632.1110-Hain-H43-01um-R2-1110-length-27903-cov-38_pt1 | contig 27903 bp, 38 predicted proteins | sample MGYA00564407_ERZ1292632 | MGnify/ENA primary metagenome ERZ1292632 (study PRJEB36523, sample SAMEA6512637) | groundwater metagenome | collected 2019-01-08 | study: AquaDiva: Metagenomics assemblies of 32 groundwater samples | reverse complement strand
AATTAACATTGAAGATTTATTATATGGTTCGTCAAAATTAGAGGAGTGGTTTTAAATGAAAAAATGGAGTAAAACAGAAGAAGAATTACTGAGGATAAATTATCCTCTGATGGGGTACCGAGTTTGCCAATTGTTTCCATCAAGGTCGAAATACAGCGTTCTCCGAAAGTCCGATTGGATGGAGTTAAAGGTTAATAGAAAACTACGAAAAGAAAAGAAACCAGACAAAATAGGTTACTTTGACATTGAAGCGTCGCAACTAAACGCCAATTTTGGTTTCCTATATTCGTGGAGCATTAAACCTCAAGATTCAAGCAAAGTCGTTTCGGAAATTATCAGCAGAAAAGAAATTCTTGAAGGTACACTTGATAAAAGAATTGTAAAAGATGCGATAGAAGAACTTAAAAAATACACTTTGATTTATTCATACTATGGTTCCCGGTTTGATTTCCCCTTTTTAAGAACCCGAGCCTTAGATTGGGGTCTGGAATTTATTCCCTATGGAGAACTTGAGCATCGAGACTTGTATTATCTTGCCCGTTCAAAATTACGTCTGAACCGCAATAGACTGGAGAACGTGTGCGACCTTCTTGGAATTAAAGGGAAAACTCACCTTGAACCACGAATGTGGGTGCTTGCGAACACTGGAAATCAGGAAGCATTAAATTATATTTTGAACCATAATATTCAAGATGTTCTGATACTTGAGAAAGTTCATCAAAAACTTGCAGAATATGAAGCCCATTCAAGGCGGTTCCTCTAATTGCACCTCTCGAAATCCAATTTGAATACATTTCTTACCTGCCCCCGCAGGTTTTCCTATATCTACCTTCAAAATCTGAAACCCGAAACCAGCGAAGCAATGCAACGTGGCCTTGATGTCCATGAATTTTGCAGTCAATTCTACGACCACATAGCATTTGGAAATAATAAAACATTTGTCATTGACGAATCCTTCGTTGATTTATTTTTGGCTCAATGCTCCGAAGAAGCCCAGAGACAAATTTCAAATTTTTTGGCCTTCGAAATGAAAAGATGGAACATTTGTAAACAACTTTGCCCGACTAATCCCAAAAAACTTTTTATTCCACTTTTGCGTGAAACTAAATTTTTTGCAGATAGCATAAACCAAGTAACCATCATTGATAGATTAGACCAGCGTCTCGACGGCAACTACACTTTAGTTGAAATCAAATCGGGAAAATTTTTGGATAAAAACTGGAAGAAAACAGAACTCCGCAGAGAACTTGCCTTTGAAAAGACAACTTGCGAGGCTTCACCTGAATTTCAAAAGAAGTTTACAAATGAAATAGTTGACTTCGTAATTTATTTTCCAAGTTCAAACGACATCATGATGGAAAACTTTAATGGCCGAACTTTGGGAGCCCTCAGAAAATCAATCGAAAAAATGAAGCAAGCAATTGAAGATAAAGCTTTTCCATGCAATGTTGCTTACCATTGCCGTTTTTGTCCCTTTTCATTAATGTGTGATTTTTCTTTTAATTGAAATAATATGGTGAAAAAGGATGAAAAGAGAAACCCACCCAGAGTGGTGTGAACACCCAAAAATTTGCGAATTTGTAACTTGCTGGGAACATCCTAATGGCTATTCTTGCGGAGGCTACCTCAAAAATAACAAAGAAAACTTTCCGAAGGAAGATGTCATATGCTTTTGTGAAACTTTTTTCAATTATGATACAAGTTCCGACGAGTCCAGATTTGATGTTATAACCATAAATGAAGCTCTTGAAATGGTACAAGTTCTTTCCGCTTCCATTCTTCAATTTAATTTAGACAAGAAACCGAAAAAAAGGAAGAAAAAATAATGTGGAATGGACCCTTTGCTGATTTTCCCCGAGAGCTTGGGTTTCCTCAGCGGGCAGGCATAGTTTACAATTTAAAAGAATTTATAAATAAAATCAACCGAAATAATGGTAAAACTTCGTGTTATACTTCTCTCTATGCCTTCGATAAAATTAATTCCAATGGTAAACCAGACTACGACTCCGCCAGAATAAAACATATATTTCTTGATTTAGACAACGGTTCCTGCTTTGAGAATGTTAAAAAGTTACATCAATATCTCATAGAGCAACAGTTAATACACACAATGTTTTTCAGCGGTGCCGGCTTTCATGTCTATGTTGCGGTCAAATACCCAAATTTTCTGCAGAATAAAAAAACCGCAATTTTTAATGCTGTAGTTGACATCTGCGATAAACTTGGCTTAAAAATTGGCATTAACGAACACAGTGACATTGACGCCCACGCCATCGGTAATACTGCTCAACTTGTAAGAGTACCTCAGACGTGGAATATTAAACGTAAAAGATTCTGCATTCCCATTTATACTTTGGATTTGGTAGCAGACTTTGATTATATTTTGCATGAAAGTCAAAAACAGCGAAACCCAATTTTCAAAACTATTTATGGTTCAAAATATCTTGATTTGTCGCCCTTTGATAAAGAAAAATCAGAACGAATGGAACTACCCGAATTTAAACTTGAAGAGAAATCTGGCATTGAAGTTGACGTTGACAAGTTTTTGCCTTGCATCAAATCTTTATTGAACCGAAAGGTTTTAAAACATAGACAACGCTTCCTAATATTGCTATATTGTAAAGAATTGGGTCTTCCAATGTCTGATTCTATTAGTTTACTGCAGAAGTATCTTTCTCCAAGAACATTCTACCACTCCGTTAAAGAAGAACATCAGCCTTTGTTCATCTATAAAAGAGTAGATTTAATGTTTCCATCATGTAATAAATTGAAGGAAGAAGGTTACTGTATTGACGGTTGTAAAGGAAAAAATTGAGAGCAAACTTTTAGAATATTCTCAATATATACATAATTATGAATTGCGTCAAATGGTAATAGATTTCTTAAATCAATATATGCCTAAACTTAAAACTTATCCTGCTTCATTTTCAGGCTACCATCATTTCGGAGAAACAATAGAACAGCATATAATTAAAACTGTGGCTTTTGCGGCGTTACATATTCAAGAATTTAATTTAAATGAAGATGATGCAGATGTACTTTATGCCTCTGCAATACTACATGACATTGCAAATGCTGAATTTATAAGTGAAGAAAGAGACCCAAATCAAAATCAAAAATTACACCAAGGAAAATATAATCGAAGTCCGGAAGCTGCCCATTATCATGCGGTTTTAAGTATGTTCATGATAGGAAAATATATGCTTGAAAGAAAACTTTTAAACCCTTTGATTATGAAAACCGCTTTAGCAGTTTCGGCACATATGAATCATTGGTATTCTGAATATAGTCCGGAACCAAGAAATAATGTTGAGCGTTTTTTGGCAATGTCGGATTATTTAGCAGCTAGGAAAGAAGTAAAATTGGAGAAATAAAAATGAGAATTCCAAAAGAAAAATATTATTTTAACATTGCTAAAGCCATTTCCATGAAGAGTCCATGTTCCAGAAGAAAATGCGGAGCAATATTAGTTAAAAATGATTCCATTATCTCGTCTGGTTACAACGGCTCCGCTAGAGGTTCAACTAATTGCGGAGAAGAAATTCCATGCATAAAAGATAAATATCACGAGGAACCATTAACGAGTTATATTCATTGTCCGGCAATTCATGGGGAGGTGAACTCAATTATTAATTCTGCGAGAAGTGGAATATCAACAATTGGTTCAACCCTCTTTTTGTATTCATCTATAGCCACGGATTGTGGCAGACCATGTATTTACTGCAGGCGAGTAATAATTAATGCTGGAGTCCAAGACTGTTATTTTGGCAATGAGAACGAAATTCAACATGAAGAAATCCAGGATTGGATTAAACTGGAAGATGAATGGATGAAAAATGAATAAAAGTAAACTTACTAAACATGAAGGTATGCTTCTTAAATTTATTAAGGATATCTGGGGAAGCCTTACTTTAATTAATGAACGACTAGAGAAAATTGAGGAAAAATTGAAACAAATTTTACCCGATGATAAAGATGTCTGAAGCGCCACCAAAAAATTTCATAGAACAATTTTGCCAAACTTTCGAGATGTATTCCTATGGCAACGCACTTTATGGCAGGCTCTGTGCCCATTTGTTGCTCGGGCAAAAACTTAAAAACGTCAAAATATTTTTTGGCCCATTTTACATTGACCCACGGGTCTCACTTTTTTTGATTCAGCCTTCAGGCACCGGCAAATCAATTCCATGGGGATTCATCAAAAAAGTTGGCGAAGGAGCCGGCCTCATGGTTGACGATATTGACATAGCAACCGATGCAGCTTTAATTGGTACTGAAGAATCAGAGGAACTCGTAGACCCAGTTACGAAACAAAAAACAGTAACCCACAACGTCGTTAAAGGTAAACTCGCAAATGCCGACATTCTGCACTATGACGAAGGACAAATGTTAATTCAGCGTGGCCAATACGCAGAGAACACCTTAAGTCTATTTCAAAAAGCCTTAAACCCCGTAGGAAGCGGACAAAACGTCATTAAAAAATATCTTGCCCATGTAACCATTGAGATTACACCAACTTGCAGTCTATTAATTACAAGCCATGAAATTGAGAATTTGATGGAAGTCGTTCTTAATAAAGGATTTTTTCAACGCATCATTTTGTATCCCAGATACATTCCTATTGAAGACCGCAAAAAGAACGAGTTCTTGCGAGCCGACAGGTTCGGCAAGCGTTTGCACACCGAAATTGATATTGAAACTCTATCAACAATGCTCAACGAGGTTGGTAAAAAATATGAAAGTTATGAACCGAAAGTTGATGAATCTGTTTACCCTGTTGTGAAACAAAAGATAGATGAATTATATGGATTAATTTCAAAGTCGCATGAACGAGTTCGGGAAATTATGGCGACTTTTTGTCCGAGGTACGACAACTTGATTTATATTTTTTCGTTACACCATTCTTGCATTTTAGGTAAAGATAAAATTGATGTTGAAGACATCAAGTATGGTGCACATTTATCCTATTTATTATTTAAAGAAGTTATGGCGTGGGTTGAAGAAAATATCAGTTTAATTAAATTGTCAAGTAAAGAATCCACATATCTTAATAGGGCGTATTTAATATACAAGTCTATGGAACAGAAAGACGGTTACGTTATGAAAATTTCATTTTTGAAAAACTGTAGTAATAAGTGGCGCATAAGTATGCACACGGTAAACAGATATTTGGAAAAATTCGTAAACTTTGGAAACATCAAAGAAATGGATGTTGACGGAGTAAAAATGATAAAAATAGAGATTTAAAATTTAGGAGATGATACAAATGAAAGAAAAAATTGTATATATGACCGACATGAATTTAAAAACCGGTTTTGGAATTGTTGCGCACAATGTTTGCAATGGCTTAGCCGAAGCAGGCTACGAAGTCTTTTATATTGGATGGGGGTTCAAGGCTGATTCTGGGTTTAGGCGAGGTAACTACACTTTGTTGCCCATAGGTAACGGGCCGTTCGGTGAAGACGTTCTTGCTATGTATTTACAACAGTTGAAAGCTGAGGTGTTGGTAGTTCAGGCCGATACACGCATGATTCAATACGTTCCAAATGTATTAAAACAGATACCAAATAAACCGACATGGATACTTTATCCGGTCATTGATGGCTGCGTTTGGGACTATGAAAATCAAAGAACAAAATGGCCGAGCAATTGGACCGCAACTATTAAGCAAGCCGACAAAGTTGTTGCGATGACTGATTATGGCAAAAACATTCTTAAAGCAAACGGCGTTGAATCTACCCGAATATATCACGGCGTTGATACTTCCCTCTATAGACCGGTTTCCGAAGAAGTGCGGGCACAAATAAAAATTAATACTGGCATAGGCAAAGATACGTTCATTTTTGGTGGAATATTCAAAAATATGCAACGTAAAAACCCGGAGAAATATTTGCAAGCCTTCAAGATTTTGCTTGAAAGCAAACATTTAAGTAAGGAAGAGCGAAATAAATTAGTTTTGCTGTTGCATACTAATCCTCAGCCGATGGGCGGAGGAGAATTTGACTTGGTGCAACAAGCCATTGACTATGGCCTTGAACTTGGAAAAAATGTTATATTCAGCAATATGCAGTTGCCGCCAGAAAATATGCCTCTGATTTTCCAAGTTATGAATGCTTATATTCATCTAGGGGGGATGCAAGGATTCTGCATACCTTTAATTGAGGCAATGTCAACTGGTTTACCAATAATAGCAGTAGATAGTTGTACTCATTCAGAAATTCTTGGTGATTCAGCTTTAATTAGTGAAACACCTACTTATGATGGTAAACATCGAGTAACTTTCGGAAGTTACAACGGAGTAGAATGTGACATCCCCAACCCGTGGGATATAGCACAAAAAATGGAGAATTTATATAAAGAGAAATCTTTGCGAGAGGAACTTGGCATGAAGGCATCTCAGCGTGCAGTTAAAGTTTTTGACTGGAGCATCATAAAAAAGGAATGGGTCGACCTGGTGAAATCTTTGATTATCGATGAAACGAAAATCCCGGCGGAGTGGGCAAAATTATATGCAGAAACAAAAATGTAAATCATGTTCTAAAAATCCAAAAGAAGGTAGAGGTTGTTATTGTCAAAAATTGGTTTTGATTTAGACGGGACATTATGTTCAATTGATGTTGCAATGTTACGGCTCATAGACAATGAGCCAAATAAAGAAGCTCAATGTTCAGCAGAAGAATGGTATTACAGAGAACGCAAGCCATTGTTGGATGCAAGGCTGTTCTTGAGTAAAGATGATAAATTTTATATAATTACATCTCGCCCAGAACGCCTTCAAGAAATCACGAAGCTTTGGGTTAAACACTATTATCCACAGGCGAGACTATTTTTTGTCAACCAAGAGACTCTTCGACCCGAGGAAAATAATAATGAATCTATTAAAAATTGGTGTTTCAATAAAGTTCAACTTAAAGCTGAGAAAATCAACGAACTCGGCATCGATGTTTACTTTGATGATGAGGCTGAGGCCTTTGAAGAATTTCGTAAACTTTGCCCAAATTGCAAAATAGTGAAATACGGTGGAAGGTTGGAATTGTAATGGTAAGTGGTTCTGATACTCCTGGAGATTATTTAATTAAAGATTCTGGTAAGCGAAAAGTTTTTGAAACCGGAGCCCATAGAGATTCAAACAAAGGAAAAGGAAGATTTGACCTTTTACCTCCTATGACTTTAAAAGCTTTGGCATTACATTTTGAAAAGGGAGCCACAAAATATACGGAAAGAAATTGGGAAAAAGGAATTCCAATTGCAAGATATATAGATTCCACTTTAAGACATACCTTTCAATTTGTCAATGGCGAAGACGATGAAAACCATTTAATAGCCGCCATATGGAACCTTGTATGTGCTTATGAAACAATTCTTCGAATTCAACGCAAGTTATTACCAAAAGATTTATATAATTTGCCCAACGTAGTTACTCTACCAACTCCCTAAAAAACACTAACTTACACCCATTGGAGAAGATTAAAATGATTCCTGAATGTTATGGTTCCTTCATGAGCAAAATTTCAGAATGTAATTCATGCTCCCAACAAAAAGAATGTTTTTATAAATGGAAAAAGGAAGGCGATAAAGAACCCGAAATCTGCAGGCTTGAAGTTAACATTGAAGGCTGTCCTACATGTGGGTGAAATCTTTGTATAAAATTTGTCCGCAGGAAAAAAAGATTTTTTATACTTTAGGAAAACCTTTTCCTAAACATTGTTTAGATTGTGGTGCAAAATTGGAAACTTTGGAGAACGCCAAAAACGTTGTAGAATTATTTAAAGGTGGGCACAGCACGCAGGCTATATATATTTTACAAAAACTTATGGGCAGAGTACCACCATCCTGCACCGTTGAATATAATAAAAATAAAACAAAATTTAAATGCACTATTTTATCCAATGATTTCATAGACAGTAAAAATTTCAAAGAGCAATGTTTAATATGTCAATCCACTTTATTAAAAAATTATTTATCTCAGGAGAATAATTCTTGATATTTTTTAATGTAAAAGAAGTAAAAGATTTCCTTCTAAAAAATGGAGAAGTTTATACCACACGGAAGCCCTCTAGAAAAACAGGTATAGATATTGCCGTAGAAGGTTCATATACCCGCCCTAAAATTTTAGGTTTAGTAGATATAAAATTTGTAGAATTAATAACTCAACCGGAACAACTTACTTTATACGTCAATAGAAGCGGTCTTCATTCACCTTTTGTTTGGTTTGAAAAAGCACAAGAATTACACAAACTGAAAACCTTAGGTTTATTTCACGTAAAATTATTAGATACTAAACAAAAAATATTAGAGAAGTTAGCAACAATAGATTAATAGGAGAAAATTTAATGGAATTACTTGAAGTTGGATTAGAATTAGAACTATTTCTTTTAGATAAAAATAAGAACATATTAGAACCTAGATTGTATGGATTCCCTGCTGATGAAATGGGATTCCTAATAGAATTAAGAAGTTGGCATTCTTCTAATTCAGATGGAATATTAAAATCTCTTAGAATGTTAGAAGAACTAACTAGACATAAAGCTAAGAAGATAGGGCTATATCCAACCAAGATAGCTTCGCTTATAGTTCCTAAACACTTTCAAGATTATATTTGGAAGAAATATAGATTAGATACGATGCCTGATAATACAAGAAATGTTTATCCAGAACAGAAGTTAAGTCATCATACTGGATTTTTAAATGATAAAGCTACTGCTGGATTACATGTTCATTTCTCAAATAGGATATTTGACTTTTACAATCAAGGAACAATACTTGAACTTCCTATCGAAAAGATAGTAAAAGAATTAGATAATATTTTCTCAAATGATATTGAGAAAGAAGGAAGAATACCTGGAGAGTTTGAGTTAAAGTCGCACGGCTTCGAATATCGTTCACTTTCTTCTACTGTTGATGTAGAGAAAGTGGTGGAAGTCTCGCTTGAAATTCTAAACAAGGTGACTAAAGTTGTTTAAGACGTGGTCTACTGAAGAAACCAGAATTTTAAAGATAAATTGGTCAAAATCAGATAAAGAATTATGTAAACTTCTACCTAAGCGGACCCTTTTTGCTATATTTCACAAAAGAAAACGTCTTGGATTAAAGAAACGGAATTATAGAAGTCAAGAACCAATTTGTGTTATCTGCAACTGTAAATTAATTGATGAAAATTGGCATAATTGTTTTAAGAAAACTAAGCATTATATATGTAATAAATGTTCTAGAAAAAGACAAAAAGAATACTATTGGAAAAATCCAGAGAAAGCTAGACAATACCAAAGAGAATACGCAAGGAACCATATATTGAAAATACAAGGCAAAGTGATTATTTTAAATAAAAGAAAAAGACCTTTCTCTAATCAATGCGAGCTCTGTAAGGAGAAACAACAAAGAATTGAATATCATCACTGGAATGATAGAAAACCAGAGAATGGTCTTTGGCTTTGTTTTGATTGTCATAGATTAGCAGAAAGAATGGATAAATTCGGTCTAAAAATAGCTAGGAAATATTTTAAATTAAAGAATGAGATTGAAGAAAGCAAAAACCAAAAACTTTAAATAATTGCCTGATAAAATATTAGTGATTGTCACATGTTTTGTAGAGTTTGTGGAAATACAGAATTTTATTCTTTTCTCAATTTGGGTAAGCAACCTTTAGCAAATGCCGTTTTAACAAAGGAAGAATTTTCAACTGAAAAATTTTATCCATTAAACGTCGTCATTTGCAAAAATTGCCATCTTCCACAGTTAGACTACGTGGTTCCACCAGATATTTTATTCCAGAATTATCCTTATTTTACGGGCAATGCAGGAAAAACCTGGACTGAACACTTAACAGGGCTGGCCAGAATTCTTTCAGAAGAATTTCATATACAACCAGATGACCTAGTTGTTGACATAGGTAGTAATGATGGTACATTATTGCAGAATTTCAAATGTAAAATAGTTGGTTTTGAACCTGCAAAAAATGTAGCCAAAAAGGCGCAAAATAAAAAAGTTCCCACACGAACCGAATATTTTTCATTGGATGAAGCCATAAATTTATGGTATCGTGTAGGTAGAGCAAAATTAATAACATGTACAAACACTTTTGCCCATATTGACAATTGGCATGAACTTTTATGTGGAATAAAAGCACTATTATCCAATGATGGTGCATTTGTCGTTGAGGTTCCCCATTTTCTGCAACTCTTCTTAAATAAGGAATACGATACAGTTTATCATGAACACTTATCCTATATTTTAGTTCAACCGCTTGAAACATTGGGCAAGTTATTTAACCTCAATTTATATCAAGTTGAGAAATTACCTACCCACGGTGGTTCACTTCGCCTATTCTTTGGTAAAACTCAAAATGTCGAAGATTCCGTAGCTGCTGTCAAAGATGAAGAATTTAAATCTGGAGTTTATAATGCAGAATCTTGTGTTACTTTTCAAAATAGTGTAGATAAATTGGCAACAGATTTTACAAAATTGTTATATCAATTAAATAGTGAAAACGAAACTGTCTGCGGCTATGGGCATCCCGCAAAAGCAACAGTAATGCTGAATTATTGCGGTCTTAACCCAGATATAATAAGTTATATTACTGATTTAAATCCGGTGAAGCAAGGCAAGTTTTCTCCAGGAACGCATATTCCAATTGTTTCTCCAGATACGTTCCATAAAAAACCGCCGGATTATGCTATCATGTTTCCTTGGAATTATAAGGAAGAAATTCTTGAAATAGAAAAAGAATTTATTAATAATGGTGGAAAATTCATAATTCCCTTACCTAAGGTGGAAATTGTACCATGAGTAAAATAGTTATAACGGGCGGTACGGGGTTCATCGGTTCCGAATTAATAGAGAAATTACACAAAGACCATGAAATTTATGCCCTCTGTAGAAATGTTACAGATAGAAAGATTTTACTGCCCAAGGAAGTCGGCATTGTTTGGGGCGACCTCATCGACGGACATTTTTTACATAAAACTTTAAAAGATATTAACCCAGAAATAGTTGTGCATCTAGCATCGCCATCATCAGTTGCTTATAGTCACCGACATGCTCAAGAAGCCGCCGAAATAATATATATGGGCACTATAAATCTTCAGAAAGCCTGCGAAGGATTATCAAACCTTGAGAAATTTATTTTTGCGGGGACCTCGGAAGAGTACGGTAATCAAACAAAATTTCCGATTCGAGAAGACAACACACAATTATTGCCTAACCAACCATATGCCATAGCAAAAGTTGCCGCAGACCATTATCTCAATTACTGTAAGGAATCCATGGGATTCCCAGCAGTTATTTTAAGGCCGTTTAATTCCTACGGGCGCATAAAGAACTTTTCCTTTGTAACTGAATCCATAATTTCACAGATGCTTACACAACCCAAAGTCATTCTTGGAGACCCAACTCCAATTCGAGATTTACTTTACGTCGAAGACCACGTTAAAGGATACATCAAAACAATTGAAACCCCATATGAAACTCTTGAAAATGTGAGGGCAATAAATCTTTGCACCGGCATTGGTACATCTATTAAAGAATTAGCCGAAAAAATTCAAAAGTATACCGAGTTTAAAGGAGAAATCATTTGGAACGTCAAGACAAGACCAACAGAAATTTCAAAGTTGGTCGGCGACTGGCATAATGCGTTTTCATACCTTGGCTGGCGTCCCCAAACAAGTCTGGATGAGGGCCTGGTCTTGACCATAAACAAAATAAGGGAAGTATTAAAAAAATGCAAGTAGTAATTTTAGCGGGAGGAAAAGGACTCCGACTTCCAGAGGAAACAATAGAAAGGCCGAAGCCTATGGTTGAAATTGGGCCAGCACCAATTTTATGGCACATTATGAAAATCTATGGACATTATGGTTTCAACGACTTCATAATTTGTCTCGGTTATAAAGGTTATATAATTAAGGAATATTTTCTGAATTATTATTATCATCTTCATAATTTTACTGTAGATTTAAAGAAAGGTTCAATTAGTATTACTCGTAAACAGGAACCCTGGAAAATTACTCTTGTAGATACAGGTGAACACACCGAAACTGGTGGCAGGTTGAAGCGTATACAAAAATACATTAAAGACAAAACATTTCTGATGACCTATGGTGATGGATTGACGGACGCAAATATTAACTCGATTGTTGATTTTCATAACAAATGCGGGACTTCTGCAACCGTGTTGGCTCCTAATAGCCCGAGCAAATTTGGCGTCCTCAAAACTTCTGATAGTAGCGGTATAGTTATTCAATTTGGCGAAAAAATATCTGACAGTTCCTACATTAACGGTGGGTTTTTTGTGTTAAACTCCAAAATCTTTAATAATGTTGTAGATGACTCTACTTCATGGGAATATCACAGTTTGCCACAACTTGTTCAAGACCAAAAATTATCTGCTTATAAATACGATGGATTTTGGAAATGCATGGATTCTTTGAAAGATAAAGATGAACTCTGCAAAATGTGGGATGAAAACAAGGCTCCATGGAAAGTTTGGAAATGAGAGTTGCAGATTACATAGTAAACTATTTATATGAAAATGTTGCCGATACTTTATTTATGGTAGTTGGCGGAGGGTCCATGTTCCTAAATGATGCTATTCGAAAACATGGTAAAATGAAATATATTTGTTGCCACCACGAACAGGCCGCAGCCATGGCTGCCTCAGGCTACGCAAGAGCCACAGGTAAACCAGGAGTTTGCAATGTGACTACTGGTTGCGGCAGCACAAACGCCCTCACAGGAGTTTTGGGTGCATGGCAAGACAGGATTCCAATGATAATTATTTCTGGGCAAACAAAACGCAGAGAAACAATTGCTCAGGCTGGAACAAGAATTCCGATTAGGCAAATGGGCGTTCAAGAAGCAGATATAATTCCAATAGTTAAACCAATTACAAAATATTCAATTGTGGTTACAGACCCAAATGAAATCAAACAAATATTAGATTTTGTATGCTGGACAATGAGAAATCCCCCAACGGGACCCGTTTGGATTGATGTGCCATTGGATATTCAAGGAGTCCAGATTGATTTCGATAAATTAGCATCCTATCCATTACCAAAAGAACAACCGCCAGATTATAGTAATGTTTCTTTACTTTTAAATATGCTACAATCATGTAAACGGCCGATAATTATTGCCGGGCATGGAATTCGTCTCGATGATTCCTTGGTTTCATTTAGAAATTTTGTAGAATCCTATAATATTCCAGTTGTCTTTTCTCGTTTAGGTATTGATGTTCTACCGTATGACCACCCATTACATATTGGAAGAATCGGCACAAAAGGCGACCGAGCAGGCAATTTTACCGTGCAAAATGCTGATTTGGTCATATCAATGGGCTCACGCCTAAGTGTTAGTACAATTGGACAAGAATATAATTTATTTGCTCGGGATGCCAAGAAAGTCGTTATAGATGTAGACCCAAATGAGCATGAGAAAAAAACCATTAAAATTGATTTGTTTCTTCGAGGAAGAATCTCCAAATTTTTAGAAACATTAAATATTCTTTATATGTCGGTAAATTTTCATGATTGGGCTGAAAAATGTCTTTACTGGAAGAAAAAATGGCCCGTTTTTCAACCAGAACATTTAAATTCTGAGAAAGTAAACTTATATTATTTCATAGATAAACTTTCGGAGAAACTTCAAGAAAATGCTGTAGTAATAGGCGATGCTGGCTCCGCAATGTTTGTTACTGGACAAGGATTCAAAAATAAAGAAGGACAAATTTTGATTTTAAGCGGTGGACAAGCTGAAATGGGTTTCACAGTTCCAGCATGTGTTGGAGCCAGCGTTGCAAAAGGTGAAGTAATTGGAATTGTAGGCGACGGCTCCTTTCAAATGAATATTCAAGAGTTGCAGACTATTGTACACCACAAGTTACCCATAAAACTTTTCGTTTGGAACAATGAGGGATATCTTTCGATACGTAATACTCAGAAAAAGTTTTTTGGTGGTAATTTCATTGGTTGCGACCCAGAAATTGGAGACATTTCTTTTCCTTCTCTCGAAAAAATTGCTGAAGCCTATGGTATAAAATACTTCAAGTGTGACACTAAAAGCCTAGACCAAGTTATGAATGATGTCTTAGCTTTTAAAGGTCCGGCAATTTGTGAAGTTTTATGCCTCAAAAATCAAGATATATTAACTGTTAGCTCAATTGAAAAGAATGGAGTAATGGTATCCAGACCACTTGAAGATATGTATCCATTTTTACCAAGAGAAGAATTCCTACAAGAGATGATTGTGAAACCCACAGAGGCTTCAAAATGAAAATTGCAAGAAATCTTAAAATTTTAAAAATGATTTGGTGCCCAGAACCAGGAATAATATTAAGACTAGAATGTGGAGCAGATTTCGGAAAGTAAAAAGAGGTGAAAATTATGGTTAAATTAATCCGTAAATTAGATAATGGATATAAGATAATTTATAATATAAGGGTTGCTAAAGATGGAATAGAAATAACACGAAAACAGCCCAAAATGCCAAATACTATTTATATTCATGATACTGAAATTGTTACAGCTTGTTGGGATGAACTTGATGATTGGATATTGAATTTACAATTGGAAGCAAGATTTGAGGCAAAAATGAATGAATAAAATTGCAATTTTAGGCGCTACGGGGCATATCGCCAAAAATTTAATAAATGCGTTTTCAAGAGATTCAGATAAAGAACTTTACCTTTTTGCAAGAAATATTCCAAAATTACAAGATTTCATTCAAAAAAATGATATTCCAGATGACCCAGATAGTATTACAGTTAGACTATTTGATGAATTTGGAGAAGAAAGTTTTGACGCTATAATCAATTGCGTTGGCAAAGGAAATCCTAAAGAAATTTTAGAGATGGGACCAGAAATTCTCTTTTTAACAGAAAACTTCGACAAGTTATGTATGGAATACATCAAAAAATATTCCGAAGCAATATATATTAATTGCAGTAGCGGAGGCGTTTATGGTCTAGATTTCGAGGATCCAGCAACAAATGAAACAGTAACAACTATTAATGTAAACCATATCTCAAGGCAAGATTTTTATAGAGTTGCAAAGTTAAACGCAGAAGTAAAACACAGGGGCTATCCAAATTATAACATTGTTGACTTGAGAATTTTTGCTTTCTTTTCAAGGTTTCAAGATTTAACCACAACCTTTATTACGTCGAATTTAATTAATGCTATTAAAGAAAAAAGAGAATTTGTAACCAATTCAAATGAAATAGTGCGTGATTATATCCATCCTAAAGATTTAGTTTCTCTAATAGACTTGTGCATAAAACAAAAGAAATTAAATGATGCCTTGGACCTTTACAGTTTGGGTCCCTGCTCAAAATCTGAACTTTTAGATTATTTTGTCAAAAATTATGGTTTAAAAGTATCAATTGATAATGAAAAGAACTTCAATAGCATAACAGGCAAGAAAAGCCTCTATTACTCTATAAATAAAAAGGCGGCATCATTGGGGTATACTCCCAAATTTTCGTCTATACAAACTATTGTGGAGGAATCAAAATATCTGCTTTAGAAGTCTACAAAGGAAAAACCATCCTTGTAACTGGAAATACTGGTTTCAAAGGTTCATGGCTTTCGCTTTGGCTCAAAGAATTGGGAGCAAATGTCATTGGATATTCTCTTGAGCCACCATCAAAACCCAATATGTTTGATGCTATAAATCTTATGGATGAGATTTTTACAGTCTATCGTGGCATTGCATCTGAAGGTGTATATCAAACTATTTGCAATTATAAACCAGAAGTTATTTTTCATTTGGCAGCCCAACCAATCATGCGTAAATCTCTCAAAGAACCCCTTTGGACTTTCGAAACAAATCTAATGGGTACCGTAAATGTTTTAGATGCAACAAGACTAATTAAATCTGTTAAAGCATTAGTCATGATTACAAGCGATAAATGTTATGAGAATAATCCAAAACCAGAAGGCTATAGCGAACATGATAGATTGGGCGGAGATGACCCTTATAGTGCTAGTAAGGCATGTGCAGAATTGGCTATCCATGCTTATAAGAAGTCTTTCGACATAAATGTGGCCTCAACCCGAGCAGGAAATATTTTGGGTGGTGGAGATTGGGGAGAAGACAGGTTATTGCCAGATTGTATTAAGAAACTTTCTTCTAGACAAAAAATTATTATTAGAAATCCTTCGCATTTAAGGCCATGGCAATATGTTTTGGACCCCCTATATGGTTATCTTTTATTGGGTTCAAAACTATTAGAAGACAAAAAATATGCTCAAGCATGGAATTTTGGACCACCAAACGAAAATTATATTAATGTCGAAGACCTTGTCAAGAAAACTATTAAATATTGGGGTTCCGGTGAATATGAAATAGTACCAAACCCAGAAATAACCGAGTCTCAATTCTTAAGGTTGAATTGTGAAAAATCCAACAATTTGCTAGGCTGGAAACCAAAATATAACATAGATAAAACATTAGAAGAAACTATCTCTTGGTATAGGCATTTTTATGATGGTGAAAGTATGTATAATTTTACAATTTCCCAAATCAAAAAATATATGGAAGAATAAAAATGGAATTTGGTATAACAGACGTTAAAAGAGATATTCGTGGTACTATATTAAAATTTAAAGTGGGTCCATGTAAATTTTTGTTTATTTATACGGAAAAAGGAGCATTACGTGCCGGTGAAATACATAATGTTATTCAATACACTTTTCTTTTACAAGGTAAAATAGATGTAATTATAAAACAAAAAAATAAAGATGTGCATCATATTTTTAAAGGGCATAAAAAAATTGAAATACCAAAAGGAGTCCCACATTATTTCAAATTTTTAGAAGATTCCATAATGATTGAAAGTGAAGATGAAAATATGACAACGGAATATTATCCCGAATACAGAAAACTTGTGGAGAAATCCATGAATGATATCCATTAATTGTTTTAAAATCAACAAAATTGATTATGAAAAACTAAATAGCAAATTGGTTTCTGTTATCTTGTGTACGTTCAGAGAGAAACCAAAGTTTGAATTGCTCTATGAATCGTTGTCGCACCAAACCATTAAAAACTTCGAATTGGTAATCGCCGATTATCTGTATGAAACCCGTAAAGATTTCGTTCAAAAACTTGCAGAAAAATTCAATATACGAACAGTCCATTTACCACGTAATAAATATGGTGTCCACGCATTTAATGTAGGCATGGAACATAGTAGCGGAGAATATATGATTCACATAAATGATGCTAATTATTTTCACAACCGCTTCATAGAGAAACATTTATTAACCTGCGTAAACAATTATTTAAGTGTGGGAACCCGATACTTCTGTTATTCAATGGATTTTCCAATTGAAAAACATTTAACGGGTTATATTGAAATTCCGCCTCAAGACCCAACTACGCTTGAATTCCTCAAACAACAAAGCCACGGTATTGACAGGTTTCTACATATCCATTTTGGAGAACACATCATTGCCAGCCCGCAGGATTTCCGCCTCATGGGACTGCCAGATGCATTTTTTACAGAAGATAATCTTGTTTTTGAAGGGCAACCCGGCTGGAGTTATGGTGGAAATCTTGCAGGACCCACGGAACTCTTTCTAAAAATAAACGGTTTCGATGAAGAATTCGATAAAGGCTATGGCTGGTCTGATTGCAATTTAGGAATCCGTGCCTTCAACTCTGGTTACAAGTTGTTTGTAAATCCTTCTAATTGGACTCTAGAAATCCAAGATGTGGAACATGACAGTGTTTATGAATTGTTGCCAAATTATAAAACTCAGGAAGCCCGAGACCACAATTGGAAATTATATGAGGAAGCCTGTGAAAAAAATCTGGTACAGGCAAACCCAAATTTTAACCTTAGAGAAATACGTCAAAAATTTTTGGATGAAAAAAATAAATGAAATTAAGCGAACAAGAATGGGAAATGATGAAAAGGTTTTTCTTGTGCCAAACAGGCGTAAGTATGCAAGAAGATATATTGTTATTGTATAACTTTGCAAAAAATATGGGTTTCAACCACATACTTGAACTCGGCATTGGCAACGAAGCCAATTCAACCAAGGCTTTTGCTTATGCAACTGCACAGTTGCCAAGCACCTCTTTCACAAGCGTTGATAATAGCCAAGAGAACCTAGATATATGCACGAAAATACTGCAAGACTTCGGCTTAGACAAATATGTTAAATTGGTTCTATCTGATTCGGTTGAATTTTTGAGGAATAGCCAAAAAAATTATTATGACTGTATATTCATTGATACAAGCCATACATTTGAGCATACAGTTGCCGAAATAGAGGAAGCCACGGAAAAATTTGACCCAGCCGGATACATATTTCTGCATGATACTAGACAGCAAGGAGTTGCAAATGCCTTGGAATATTTTCTTTCAAAGAATCCAATGTATATTCGCACCGAGTTTAATACTCCTGCTGGTCTTGGTTTACTTGCAAGAAAAACTTATGGAAAGTATTTGTTAGAAATTCATAGTTTGAAATATCCTGAGGCGAAAAAATGAAAAAATATAGAAGAATAAAAAAATGTCGTGTTTGCGGCTCAGAAAAATTGATTTCAATTTTAAATCTTGGAAAAATCTATGTTTCAGATTTCGTGGCGTCATTTTCTAATAGAGGAAAAATTCCTTTAGAATTGATTCTCTGTGAAAACTGCAATTTGCTTCAACTTAGACATACGACAAACCCAGATTTATTGTATAGGGAATATTGGTATAAATCTGGCATCAACGAAACAATAGTTGCAGACCTTAAAGACATAGTTTCAAAAGTGGAAGACCAAATTAAATTAAAAGAAGGAGACATTGTAATAGACATCGGATGCAATGATGGTACGCTTCTGCGTTCATACAAAACTAAAGGATTGAAACTTGTTGGTTTTGAACCTGCATTAAACCTTATAAAGGAAGCCAAAGAAGGAACAACCAAAATTATACCAAATTATTTCAGTTTCAAGTTTTACCGCCGATATTTCAACGAACATAAAGCCAAAGTTATCACAAGCATTGCCATGTTTTATGACCTCGGCAAACCTAATAAATTCATAGACGACATTACAAAATGTCTTGATAAAGATGGTCTATGGATTATTGAAATGCGGTATCTTCCTCTTATGTTGCAACAAAACGACATCGGAAACCTAGTACACGAACATTTGGAATATTATTCTTTAATGGCTTTGAAAATTCTTCTGGAGAGACATAGTTTAGAAGTTGTTAATGTTGAACTAAATGATGTTAATGGTGGTAGCCTGCGGGCATATATCAGATTTAAAAATAGATTTTCAATAAATTCTAGCGTTAATGTCCTCATTGAAAAAGAAAAACGTGCTAAATTAAATACGATTGAACCTTATAGTCAATTTGCATCAAGGATACTTCGCATAAAACAAGAAGTATATGACTTCGTAAAAAAAGAACACGATGCAGGCAAAAGAATTTTTGTTTACGGGGCCTCCACCAAGGGGAATACCATGCTACAATATTTCGGCATCGACCATAATCTTATAGAAGCTGCAGCCGAAAGGGACTCCCGAAAGTTTGGCATGAAAACTATAGCAACAGAAATTCCTATAATATCAGAAGAAGAATCCAGAAAGTCCGCAGACTATTTTCTAATTTTACCATGGCATTTTCTTGATGCTTTCATAAAAAGAGAAAAAGAATTTCTTTCCTCAGGTGGCAAATTTATAGTTCCTCTACCCGAATTCAAAGTGATACCATGAAAATTGGAATAGTCAGCACCTTCAGAGATATGTGCGGGATTGCTAAGTATACGGAAAATTTAGTGAACGAACTATCCAAATTAATAGAACTGAAAGTTTTCGCAGAAATTCTTGAGCCGCCACAAATAGAAACTGAACAAATAAATCCTAATATTAAAGTAGATTTCGAAAGATGTTGGCGAAGATACCAAGATTTTGAAGGTTTAGAAAAAAAAATTATGGAGTATTCTCCAGATATAATCCACGTACAATTTGTTGCAGGACTATTCAATGAATTAAGTTTTAATCCCGACAGTCCATTTCAAAGATTTATAACAAACCTTCGACAAAAAGGCATCAAAATTGTAATAACTCTGCATGATGCTCCTGGAGATTTCCCGAATCCAATACAGCTTTTGCATTGGTACAAGAACTTGAACGCAAAATTCATCGGCATAAACAATGAAATGGTTGCGGGCCTAAAACGGTGGTACTCAGATGCAGATGCAACAGTAATACCAATTGGCTCAATCCGCTTCATGCCTTATGATAAAATTGAGGCACGTAAAATTCTCAAGTTAAATGAAAATGACTTCATTTTAACACAAATTGGGTTTTACGGGATGGATAAAGGAATGCTTGAAATCATAAATGCAGTCCCAAAGATTTCAATTCCAAATTTTAGATTAATATTTGCAGGAGGATTTCATCCTTTGGCTTCGCCCATATATAGGCCTTATGTGCAGGATTGCATCAAAACTGTTATTCGTTTGGGACTTGTAAACAAAGTAAACTTTGTTGGCAGACTATTGACAGAAGATGAAATTAACCTTTGGGCTTCGGCTACAGATTTCATCATAGTCAATTTGAAATCAATATTTGGATATTCCGGCTCCGCATCCATTAAAAGAACTCTTATGTCTGGCAAGCCAGTTTTAATTGGTGATGACTCTCGACTTTCAGAATTCAAGGATGGAGTCAACTGCATCAAGATTTCTCAAGATAATATTGCTGAAAAGGTTATGTGGCTTCACAACAATAAGGAAATCCAAAAGACTATTATAGAGGGAGCTTTACAATATGCTAAAGAGACAACTTTTGATATTGTTGCAAAGAAACATCTGGAAGTTTACAAAGAGGAATTAACAGGAGGGAAAAGTTAAATGGAAAAAGATGAAAGAACCCTTGTAAAATTGGCTAAGAAAATTATTGGGAAATATGGGTTTGTCGTTGTAATTGGTGATATTGAAATAGTTTCGCATGGTATCCCTAATCGAAAAGAGCTAAAGGAAGGTTTAGAAGCAACAATTAAAAAAATTCCCTAATATAAGGAAGCTTAGAAATTTGTCTGAAAGAATTTTGACAATAGTAATTCCCGTTCATAATAATTACCAATTGACTGCAAATTGCCTTGCTCATGTATTTCGTTCTACTTATCCACGAGAACAAATGCAAATTATCATTATTGACAACAATTCAAAAGATAACACCAAAAATTTAATAAAATATCTCATAGAGAAAGAAAATTTACCAATAATATATATCCCATTCACCGAAGAACATGCAATCCGTATGGGTATAACTCCTGGAAGTCCTTTCAGCGTAGATTTGGATAAAATAATCGGGCCATATGGCGAAGGACAAGGCTATTTGAAGGGAACAAACATTGGCTGGCAACTTGTGCAAACCCCATTTGTAATGCTGTTAAACAACGACGTATTCATGTCTCCAACTTGCGTAGAAATCCTAATAAATGCTGCAAAGTCTTCAAAAGAAATTGGAATTGTCGGTGGCTCAGAATATCTACCCGATGGTAGACCAAGTAAAACTAAACCCTTTATCTTTTTTAACAGAGAAAACTTGTCTGCCGCAAACCTATTAAAGGACTATAAAGACTTGAATATTCCCGAAAATTCAGAAATTGTGGACGTCGAAGACATGGGTTTTGCATGCGTCGTCATAAAAAAAGAAGTGTGGGAAAAAATAGGGTATTTTGACGAGCAGTTTGCACCGTGCATGTATGAACAGGAGGACTATTGCCTTCGGGCTAAACTTGCTGGCTTCAGAAATGTGATAGCCACCAAAGCAGAATTTGTTCATAATGTGGGTTCAACAACAGCATCTAACTGGCAATTCTACCAGAGCGTTCTCAAAGATAATCGTCAGAAATTTTATAATAAATGGCAAGGAATATTCCAGACTGGAAGTGTAACATTTTGAAAACCTTCACGTTTTTAGGCAAGCCTTACGAGTATTCCAGTCATGAATATAATGAAACTTATAGGAATGAAAGGACAATTGAAGTGCCCATTATTTGGGAATACGTAAAGGAATATAAAGGAAAAAATATTTTGGAGATTGGAAATGTTCTTTCCCACTATTTTCCTGTAGACCACGACATTGTGGATAAAGATGAGGTTGCTGACCGAGTTATCAACCAAGACATTGTTGATTATAAGCCAGACAAAAAATATGATTTAATTGTGAGCATTTCAACGATGGAACACATCGGGCATTTTGAAAATCCTGGCTCATGGGTGCAGCCGCAAAAGGTTCTTGTTGCTCTACAAAATTTAAAAAATCTACTTGCTCCAAATGGCAAAATTATCATAACTTTTGGGATGGGATATAATTATCTATTAGATGCACACATCAAACTTGGCAATATAAAATTTGATAAAATGGCTTGCATGAGAAGAATCTCGAAAGATAATGAATGGGAAGAAACTGAATTTGATAAAATTAAAAATGACGTGTATGGTCAACCATTTAATGGTTCCAATAATGTAATAATTGGATTTATAAACAAATGAGGAAAATAAGATGTATCCTTTAATACCAAGTTCTACGGGTGAAAATATGGAAGAACATTATAAAGCAGAACGCATTGGCATTTCATATGAAAATAAAATTATTTTGGATTTAGGAGCAAGCAACGGAGATTGTGCAGAGTATTTCTTACATAAAGGAGCCAAGTTTGTTGTTGCGGTTGAAGGAAATTTAACATATGAACGTAACCTAACTTTTGAAAGTTTAGTAGAAAATAGTAAACGATTTGATAACGGAAAAATAATTCCAATTTTCATGTTTATAGAAAATGCGAAGCAAATAGAAGATTTAATTCTTGCATATAAACCCGATATTGTCAAGTGCGACATTGAAGGAGCCGAAAAATATTTGTATCTAATTGAAGATGAAATTTGGAAGATGGTTCCCGAGTATATGGTTGAAACCCATGAAGGTTATCTACATGATGATGCAGACAAGTCTATGTATGCAAAATGCAGTAAAACAAAATATAAAATTATAAGCGATACAACAACTATAGCACGGGTTATATATGCAAAAAGGGAGGAATAAAAATGTCGAATATAAAATGGATTAAAAAATGCCAAGAATCCTTGAAAAATATCGAGGCGTTTCAAACTGGCAGCCGAGTGCAAACCGCCACACAACTGGTTTATATGCATAATATACTGTATGAATCAATGGTTGGCTGGGCACAAATGCTAAATAAAGTTTTAATGGAAGCTTTAAGCAGTTCCATCAACATCAAAAAGGTCGAAAGCTTAATGACAGATGAAGAACTTGATGACATTTTCCAGAATTATAGAGAATTTGTTAAAAAATATTTAGAATATGACATTAAAGTAACAAATTTGTTAGATTCAAAATTAAAAAAGTTTTCTAAAACTAAAAAGGGCGTTGTCATAGAAACTCAGCCACCATCGGGAATGATTGTATGAGAGTAGCACAAGTTTCAACATTTAAAGTTGCTTGCGGGATAGCACTTTACCTAGAACAGCTTTGCAATGAATTTATAGACAAAGTTGAACTGAAAGTTTTCGCAGAGAAATCTCCAACGGAGCTTGAGCCGATTAACCCAAACAAAAATATTCCTTATGAAAGATGTTATACCCGAGGCGAAAGTTACAGCGAACTGCTACAAAAAATTTCAGATTATAACCCAGACATTGTGCATATACAGTTTGAAACATCAATGTTTCAAGAAACGTATTCGTACCACAGTTCATTCCTTGACTTTTTGAATGCTCTGCATGCCAAAAATATTAAAACTGTTGTAACATTCCACACAATTATTCCTCGTCCTAATTTCAACAATGAAGAAACTCATCAGGTAACAATGTGGTATAACAGTTTAAACAGCAAAGGCATCGTGGGTAACGACGCAGTTAAAAATGAGCTTTTAAAATGGGCTCCAAACTTCGATGTGTCAACAATTCCTCTTGGCTCAACAATTTTTAACTCAATTTCAAAGGAAGAAGCCGCAGAAAAACTCAAGTTGGATAAAAACAGAATTTATATTGTTCAACCAGGTTTTTTTGGAGCCGACAAAGGTATGACCCAACTTGTAAATCTTATGCCACAAATCCTTTCCAAACATCCAAACACTTGTTTGGTCTTTGCCGGTGGTTTACACCCAATGGCACCTATAGCTTGGAGAGTCCATACTAAAGAATGCATAATAGAAATCATCAAATCCAAATTGACGAAAAATGTTATAATGCTGGGTAGATTTGTTCCCGAAGAAGAGTTAAACCTTTGGTTAGGCCTTGCAGATATTGTGATGCAGAATTACCACTGGGTTTCTGGTTTATACAGCGCCTCGGCAAATGCTCATAGACTGCTTTGTGCAAACCGGCCAATAATCATGAATGCTCAAGATGTGCGACTTTCGGAGTTTACTAATGATGTACACTGTGCCAAGGCAAATGATGCAAATATGCTTGAAGTTCTATTAAAATGTTTGGAAAATAAGAATTTTGCTCAAAAAATTTCCGATGGTGCCGTGGCGTATGCTCACGAAACAACATTTGAATCTTGTGCAAAAAAGCATATCGAGTTGTATGAAAAATGCAATTAGGAATTGTTGCTCCTTTTGCCGTACGTTGCGGAATTTGTACCTACTCAACATACTTAGGTAATGCCCTTCAAAACCTAAAAATTTCCGTAACTGGATTATCCGAATTTCCATTTCCAGATGAAAATGTCATCACGAAAGATTTTCAGCCTTCGTTTCCCTTTTTCAACTGTTGGAAAAGAACCGAGTTCTATAATGACCTCATCAAGGAATCCAAAAAATACGATTTAATTCATATTCAACATCAATATGGGCTTTTTAATAATACCAATGCATGGGTTACGTTATTAAAAAGTATAAAATCCAAAAAAATCCTGACGGTCCACGACATGGTACCTCCAAACGAGCAATTGTTGACTTATTTTAATGAAACTTTCCATTTGGCCGACAAATTAATAGTCCACACTCCAACCTGTTATGAAATGCTTCTCAGATGGAACTGCCCGAAAGAAAAAATTGTGCAGATACCCCATGGCACAAAATTAATTGATGTTCCAAACAAGGATGTAGCCAGAGAAACTCTGGGTTTGCCCAAAGATGCAAAAATTATTTTATCATGGGGATTCATCTGGGAGAGCAAAGGCATTCTGGAGTTAATAGAAATCTTGAAGGAAATTAAAAAGACGTATCCCGAGGCAATATTCATTCACGCTGGTGGCGTCCACCCGATTCTGCAGAAATCTCAATATCTGGGCAAAATTTTGAAGACTGCGGTCCAGTTTGGGTTGACTCCAAAAGACTTGATAATTACGGGTTGGTTGCCTGAAGAGTCGGTACCAACTTATTTTGGTGTGGCAGATGTCATCGTTTTAAATTATGCACGGGGAAGTGCAAGTGCAAGTGGAGCCGGCCATCGTGCAATGTCGGGGCATAGGCCGATTGTAAAATCTGATGATAACTGTTTAGAAGACATTCCTGGGTTTACTGTACCTAGGTTTTCATCCACCGAGTTATATCAAGGCATTCTGAAAGTTTTGGAAGATAAAAAACTTCAGGAAGAATTGATTTCTCAGGCAGACAAATCTGCAAAAGAAACATCATGGCAAAATGTTGCTTTGATGCATAAAAAATTATATGACGAGTTAACTTAGCCTCTTTTTGGTCCTCGGTGAAGTTCAAGCCAAATTTCGTAATCTTTATTTACTCTTTGAATTGGATAGTTTATTATAGGTATCGGAATTCTCATTTGTTTTTTATCTGTGAATAAACACTTGCTTAAAAACGAGTCATTCTCCCATTTATGTTCCAAGTCTATCAGTTCGTGATTACTATTAATATTTTCTGAAAGTAAAGTAAGTAAATATTTATTACCCATTACCAAATTTGGTAATCCTAATGTGGTAACTTCAATTTGTGTAGTTGGCGTACTATTTTCTCCAAGTAATGTACTACCTACATTTGTGCAATATTGATTACTTGTATATTTATCATCCATAACTACTTTTGGCCTGGCACCATAAGCGGTAACTGATGTTGCACTGGAAGTAGACATTTGCCATCGTGTGCCAAAATATAGACCGTCAATAAAATAATTGGCTTCGCTGAGAACTCCGGCTGTTGGTTTTGTAATATACATTTTAAAAGAATTTATATTATACCAGTCTGGGCTACCTATACGAGTCCATTTATAAGAGCCAGTATATGTATTTAGGCTGCCGGTTGTTGATACTCCTTCGTATGAAGGACCAACATAAATTGGCCGTTCATACCAATTAACAGTAGTTGCACTTGTATGGCCTTCATGTTCTAATTTACATTCAAAATAATTATTTGAATCTGTTTCTAGTCTAATAGTAGGATAAAAATTTTGATATGCTACCGCATTCCCTAATCTTCCGGAATAAAGATGTAAAATGTCGCCATCATTTAACATGAGTGTTTTACTTGCACTACCATTTATATCAAATTTTAGATACCATTCTTGAGTATCGGAATATGCACCAGAAATGTCGGCAAATTTTATTGAATTACTTCCAGTTGCTTTCTGAGTTGCAGTTATTGCAGGCGTAACTGAAACTCCTTCTGCTGGTCCCGAACCACTTTTTATCCAAGCAGTCCAATTAGTTGCATTTGGCTCAGTCCAATCATCATGATTAATTGGCCAATCGCTTCCAGTAATATTTGCTGAATCTCTCATACCAAAAACATAATATTGATTATAAACTTCTGTTACATCTTTGAATAATCGGTAACTTAAAATATTTGTGCCCTCAACAAAGGTCTCTGCACCAGAACCGGATTGTCTTTCAAACCAATGAACCCTGGCATGAGCATCAACATAAAAATCTCTATTGTCAAAATCAGAAACTTCTTTCAAGGCTCTAAAACAATTTTCATTAGATAAAGTAATTGGATAAATGTTACCAGATACTTCAATGAATTCATTTGACCCACTTAAACCGCTGTCATCTCTTAATACATAAACTGTATTTGTTGTTGACCCTGTAAATCCTCTTCTTTCCAAAATTCTAAAAAGTGCTTCACCATAATCTCTTCCAACAAATGTTCTTATGTAGCCACTACCATCGGCAAAATCAACTTTTTTGGAATCAATTTTTCCATAAAATTGATATATTAAAGGAAAAGACATATTCGAACCAGTATAACCATACCAAAATTCTACATCCTGATATACATCAATATCACCAAAGGCTTGTCCCGTTGCAAAGCCCGATGCATTGCTTCCAGTATCCGGTATTACAATTTCAAAACTACCAATAGCAGACGTTAAACCTGGTTTAATTCTGAAAGATGAAATGAAATTTGTATAACCTGCACCAAAGCCATGAAGAAGAGTTGACCCACTCCAAAATTGAATTTTGTAGACGGGGTGAAAAGAACCAGTCCAAGACATTTAAATTAATTCCACCGCATCAAGAGTAAAACGTCTTTCTAATGGTCTTAGGCCGCTGTCAACCCACTGTAAATCATGAAATAAAACAGTAGTTGTAGATAATACTGCACCTAAAGGATTTGAAAAAGTAAGTGAACCTGTGGCATTGTTACAATAAACTTCTAGAAAAGTTGAACCTACATATGTTATAGCAATACCTTTCATAGAAAATCTACGGTTAGATGCTCCCATTTTTTGCACCAAATCTTTGTCTGCACCAGGAAGTTTATGAATAGAAAATTTTGTTGATTGCAAAATGCTTAAATCATTAATTATGGCATCCGTTCGTGGCAATAAACTACCAGTTGCATTTCTTAAAGATACTGGCATTAAACTCCAATTCTCCTTCTTGATTCCTGAGCCATACGCAGAGCCATGGCATCAAGCATTCTGTCAACATCCATTGAAGAGGCAAGGGAACCAACCTGCATATTTATGG
>ERZ1292632.1108-Hain-H43-01um-R2-1108-length-27910-cov-7_pt1 | contig 27910 bp, 41 predicted proteins | sample MGYA00564407_ERZ1292632 | MGnify/ENA primary metagenome ERZ1292632 (study PRJEB36523, sample SAMEA6512637) | groundwater metagenome | collected 2019-01-08 | study: AquaDiva: Metagenomics assemblies of 32 groundwater samples | reverse complement strand
GTCAAGCTCGGGGACGGGGTCAAGCTCGGGGACGGGGTCACGCTCGGGAACAGGGTCACGCTCGGGAACGGGGTCACGCTCGGGGACTGGGTCAAGCTCGGGGACCGGGTCACATCTGTTAATCTCAACGAGGCATTCCGCAAAAACTACGCCGATTTAGGCGTGGAGCATATCTTTTGGAAGTGGGTCACTAAAGACCGAATGTCCCCCAATTTCGATGGGGGAACTTCGGTCTGCTATCCCCGAGGAGCGATTGTGAAAGCCCCGCCAGATGCCGTTGTATCGGATCAACAATGCGCTCCCGGACTCCATGTGCTTCGTCCCGGCTATCGGCCTGAGTGGGTTGGACTATGTGGCGCCGACCATGAGTTTATCCCGCTACGCGTCCGCGTCAAGAGTGAGGATATTCTATTTGCTGGTCTGCCAACGATGGACGCCAAGGTGAGGGCCCGCAAGCTGGAAGTGCTGGATTGAGGTACGCTCCGCCCGCGAAAGGACAATAACATGCAAGAAAAAATCATCACTGATGCTAAGATTAATGGCAATCTTATTTTTGATGGCAAGCTAATTATCAAAAACGATCTGGTAATAAGTGGCTGTATCGAGGCCAAAATTATCATCGCAGAAAAAGGTCTCTCGGCGGGCCGATCCATCACGGCGGGCGGGTCCATCACGGCGGGCACGTCCATCGAGGCGCGCGGGTACATCATGGCGGGCGGGTCCATCACGGCGGGCGGGTACATCTTCAGTTTCATTTTTTTCGTCAGGGCAAAAGCCATTTCAACACATACCCTTCCTTTCTGGCGAGATTATTGGGCTGAAATGCTGCCGCTGAAAAAATGGCGGCAGGAAATCCTATCGGGCAAATGTTGGGATGATTACCGCAAGATGATAAGCAAGGCTGAGGCTAAGAAAATATGCGCTTGGCCCGGCTGGCACTGGCTCTTGAGGGCGCAGCTGGAGATGTTTTTCGGGCTGAAAGATTCGGTGACCCCGCCCGCGACAGGAGACCACGATGAATGAGCTTATCGAGAGAATTAACGGCGTTATCGAGGGCAGATTGCTTCCGATGGACCTGACCGATGAGGACTTTAATGCCATCCGCGATCTCATCGAGGAGAGGGGGAGGCTGAGGGGGCAGATAGAAGAATGGCAGAAAGAGGTGATTGCCATTATGGCCAACATAGCTACTGGTACAAAAAAGACACAGAGAAAAGAGCTGGGAAATGCCCTGATGCTATTACAAGAACTCCGCGACTTCAAACTCGACGGGGAGGAGGGGAAATGACTTACGAAGTCAGTGATTGCTGTGGAGCACGAATTTTCTACGACGAAGAAGACAGGCCGATCTGTATTCAGTGTCAAGAAGAGTGTGAACCAATAGAGATACGAGATCCGCAAGGTGAGTGAGGAGAAAATGTTGGCTACCTTAGGTAAGTCGGGAATGGATTGAAATGGGGTTATGGGATTTACCCCAGGATGTAGATGAGCAAGTGGAGTTTATGATAAGAATGCTCCGCGAGGCCGGAGTGGAGGTTGAGGAAGTCCCCGAGAAGGGGAAGGGAGAAGAAAATGCGTAAGGAAAAAGAAAAGACGGAAAAGGTTGAACATGGGGTTATTTGGATTTGCCGAACTTGCGGGGCATATAACCTAGACCCTTTAGACTTACACGATTTTGAATGTATTGCTTGTGGAGAAAGGCTTTATGCAGAAGCGCACATAGAATTTACCAATCGGCCAAAGCCATGACTGGCCCGAAGGTGAGTGAGAAGAGAATGACGGGGAGGAGGGAAAAAATGAACGGGCCAGAGGAAATGTGGCAACTTGAAATTACTCGCGGGCAAAACGGATACAGACTCGGCTATTATGAGGATATTGGCGAAGGGGGAGCGCGGGTGTGGCAAGAAGAATATATTGAAGACGATGAAGGAGACGAATTGAAGTCGGGAGAAGAGCTTTTATGGCAAGTGATGAATTATTTTGGGTTCGGTGGCTCCAAACACGATCCTGAGCGGATTCGGATAATTCGGGAGAAAAGAGAGATCAAATAAAGACAATGACATGGGTGATGCCATACGCATTAAACAGGTTCCGCCCTCTAACCTTGAAGCGGAACGAATAGTTCTCGGATTGATTATGATGAACAACACACGGATAGAGGAGGTCAAGAGCCTGCTCAAGCCCGATGACTTTTATTCCAGTCAGCATCAACTTATGTTCGATGCCATGCTCAAGATGGCTGAGCAGAAGGCCCCCATTGAGGCCAACACGGTTTATCTCAAACTCGGCAAACTGGGGGATGCTAAAGAAATAAGTGGGTGCCTAGACGGGGTAAGCAAGAACCACAATATTATGATGCCCGCCATGTCTATTAGGGAAAATTCTATTTTGCGTCAAATCATTACTCAATCCAGCCGAGTTATTGACACGGCATATCGTGGCGATTTAGGGGAAACGGTCACGGAATTGTTGGTTATTCCGCTTGATGAGTACGCCAGGAGATACCATGCTACCTTGCGCGAAAAGCTAGAGGAGTGGTCTAGCGTTACAAATGGTTACTTTAGCGTTACCGATATCCAAAAAGCGTTACAAATCGTTACGCCCAGGGAGAAAAGCAAGTTGAGGGTAACGGCATACCGATTGGTTAAGGATGGGGAATGGGTTAGGCATCCATCTAGGGATGGTGTTTTTAGGCGGGTAGAACAGGAATCAGAGCTATTGGATTGGATAAATGCTTCAGACGACGAGTATCCCCTCAATCTTCCGTTTGGCCTGAACAAGTTAGTTCATGTTTTACCTCGAAGTGTAATCTGTATAGCCGGAATCCCCAATGCTGGAAAGACGGCCTGTCTATTAGACATAGTCCGGCTGAACATGAAACGTTTGAAAATAAACTATTTCACTTCTGAACTCGGGCCGCAAAAGTTAAAAAAGCGACTTCAACTATTCCAAAATGTACCCTTCCCTGGCGGTTGGAAGTTTGTTCCATATTACCGCACGGCCAATTTCCCCGATGCCGTCAAGCAGTTTCCCGATGACCTAACTATCATAGACTATATTGAACAGACTTCTGATGCTTACTTGATAGCCACCTCTATTCGAGGGGTGTTTGACCAACTAGACAAGGGCGTAGCGATAGTGGCCATACAGAAGAAGTTGGGGAGTGAATGGGGATGGGGCGGGGAGGGGAGCCTTCAAATACCAAGTTTATATTTAGCCATCGAGCATGGATGGGTTAAGATAATCAAGGCGAAGGAATGGAAGGACGGAATAGAGAATCCAGAGAAAAAAATGAGGCCCTTCAAACTCCGGCATGGGGCGGAGTTTGAAATGACCGGGGAATGGCGGTCGCAAGATGAATTAGACGCGATTAAGGAGCCACATCCTTGGAGTCCGAAAAAAGACAAATGGAGGTAAGCTATGGGTGATAGGTATTATTTGACTCTGGAATGCCCGGGTTGTCATGGCAAGCTTGATATTTATTATGCTGAAAGTTGTGGTTTCACAAAGGAGAAGTGTTCTTGCGGTCGCTATTTCCGCATTGTTATGGATTTTTCTTTACGTGAAATTACCAAAAAGGAATTTGAAACCCCCGACGAGGGATATTGAGGTAAACCATGACCCCCGAATATTCGATTGAGATTTTGTTGTGTGGGCCAGACACCTGGATTGTTGCCCTGGTGATATGTGGCATTGAGGCGAAGGCGGCTTGTAAAGACAGGAAAACTGCCATCGCCGTCGCCAAGGCATTTGTGGACATTGTGTTTACGGATGACAAAGACACCGTAACAGAAAAAATGAAGAAATGGGACGGCGTATTCCCCGGAACGGCAAAAGACGAAAAGAAAGGAAGGGACAACTAATGGAATTTTTTAGAAAGAATTTTCCCGGAAGATGTTTTACGCTATATCCACTTGGGGATACCCATGTCGGTTCAAAGCAATACAATGAGGCATTTTTCAAACAAGTCATAGATGAGATAGCGCATAACGACCAGGCATACTGGATGGGGATGGGGGATTTCATGGAGAATGCCTTGATGGGATCGCGGTCTGATGTTTATACCCAGACCATGCCCCCGACCGAACAAGCTAATTACATCGGGGATATGTTGGAACCGATTAAAAAGAAGGGATTATTTATGATTACCGGAAACCACGAACAAAGAACCATGCGAGTGGCCGGATTCGTACCGGAACAATATATTTCCAACCGCCTGGGGCTACCCTATTTGGGATTCTCGGCATTCGCACTTTTCGTAGTCAATGAAAAGAAGCACGGCAATACTTTTGTATGTTATTTCCACCACAGTTTTGGCGGGGGATATACGCAGGGGGGGAAGATAAATAGGGCTGAACAATTGAGGAAAATAGCCCCGACGGCGGATGCCATCTTTTCTGGTCATTCCCATACGACAGCGCGGATTCCGATAACATGGTTTGATGTGCTGAGGACGGGTCTGGTAACACGGATAGGATATGACTACATTACAGGGTCGGCACTGGAATACAAGGGGAGCTATGCTGAGGAGCGGGGGAAACCGGCGGCGGCGCTGGAGTTCATAAAGGTAACCTTCAGGGGCGGGACGAACGGGCATTGGGATAGCAGGGAACAGATATATGAAATAATAGTACCCAAGAAGGATGCCTAATATGCTTCATTTTTCTTGCGCTCCATTTTTGAGGCCACCTGATGTTTAATTTATTTCTCCAAATAACGTGGCCCCTGACCGGGATAATCGGCACGTTGTTGGTGGCCTTCAAGAAGAAAGAGGGCTGGCTATTCTATGTCTATTCCAACACGGCGGCCATCATTTTCCTGCTACAGATTGAAACCTACATACCGATAGTACAGTACAGCGTGTATATGGTTCTGAATGTAATTGGGATAGTCAAATGGTTCGGGGGGGGGAAAACAAAAACAGCCAAGCCTTTTTGTCTCCGCGCCGTTAGAAGATCCTACCAAAAATCCTATGGTCGAAAATCAAAAAATGTCCAGTATTTGGAGACTGAAATGATATTGCTTTTTAAGAGGGGCATTTTTGTTTGGTTGGATTGGAGGTTCCCCTGGCTTCATTTTCGCAGGGGTTTGCGAAAGGAGATTCAATTCAAATGAACCTTTACCAATTAGTCCATCTGGTCAAGGACATCAACGGTACGGCGGAAGACCTTTGCAAGCGCAAGAACAAGGACTACAGCCGCGATGATGATGTGCACGCCAACTTCCACCAGCTGGCCGCGCTTTGCATAATCCTGGGGGTGGACGTAAGCACTCCTCGCGGTTGCATCCAATACTCTATCTTGTTGAAAGTACAAAGGATATTTAAGTTGGTAAATGCAGGGGGGATACCGGCGAATGAAAGTTTGCATGATTCGGCGGTGGATTTAAATGTTTATCTTGCACTGCTAATAGGATATGCCGATGAAAAAACAAAATGATTATGCCCAACACTTGCCGCCTGAGATGAGGCCAAGTGTAAGTGAGGGTAATATTCGGGAGCTTATAGCCGAGTTTGCCTCTAATGATTTTAGTCTGAATCCAGAAAACACCATTGGGAAAGTTTCCCGATGGCTTAAATCTCATGGGATTGAGGTAGAAAAATGATAAAATATTTTCATCAAATGATAAAGTATTTTCATCAATTAACCCCGGAAGAATATAAGGAGGTAGTAGCAACCAAGATTACCTGGGACGAATGCGCCGCTTTATATCCTCAGCCAGAATGGTGTCGTTATCCAGATGCGATCTGTGGGATGATGGGGTGTTGGTCATTAATGGATCATTTAATTCATTCTCGCAAAGATTGTATGAGATGCGAGTATTATATTAAAAAATCAAAGAGGAAGAAATGATATACAATCCTGTCCGCATAGACGCCGTTGATTGGGCGATAGACGACAATTCCAGAAGCGTTGAACACTCATTTAATCCCATTGAGTGTATCGTCGTGGGTAATCTGTTGAGACAAGACAAGGAAAAAGTGGTCGTTACTCTAGAGAATTTCATTGGGGAAGAAACGGGCACACAGCGAGTTCGACAAACCTTGGCCATTCCCCGCCAATGCGTGAGGAAGATAACGCCGTTGACAGAAAAAAAGAGGAAGAAATGAGAAGAGATCGTTGGTTTTTGAAATGGAGTATGGCTTATGTCTTGTGGCTTGTGACATTGGCCCTGATGTGGGAATTTATATTGAAGCCCAACTTGGAAAAATTAATTGTCATAGTGGGCGCAATCATTATGGCAGAATTATCAACGGGCAAAGGAAGGAATTAAATGACACTACAGTTATTGGTAGGCATGTATGGGTTCTTTTCCTTGGCGGGCGATTGGCGTAAGCACCTTCAAAAGCTCAGAGAAAACGGGGTTACTGGCATTCGCATCTTTTGTCAGTATGCCTGGAGCCGTCAGAATGTGACATATACCCCCTTCGCCCGCCTGAAAGACATGAAGAAAGTGGACAGATACGCCTATCTTCCGGGTCGGCGGGAGAGATACATCCAACAAGGCGAATGGGTCATGTTCCGCAAGCAATCAGACCCCAAGACCATGCTCCCCGTCTATGACCTGGATGTATTAAGGGATGAGTATTTCGAGAGGCTAACCGATGTATTAAGCCATGCTGAACAGTTGGGCCTAACGGTATTGCTGGAGGTGGAGGACTGGTGTTCGCTCAAGGGGGCGGGGATAGACAAGTATTGGCACCCCTACTACGTCAGCCCCCAGGCCCACTCAACGGCTACTCCTGAAGGATTGTTCGGGGATGCACTCAAGAAATACATGAAGAACTATTGGGAAAATCTGCTAAACATAACAGACGATTATCCGTGCGTTCAGATTTCCGTGATGAATGAGTATGATTTTCATAAGAAAAACGTGACGGGGGCAGCAGAAAAGACGGCCATGCTGGTCTGGTACTGGGATAGCAGGAGGTTCTTTGGGGAATATTCTACCGTTGCCTCAGCCATGCGATATCATGGTGAGATCGGGGGGATGTGTGATTACTACTCGCCGCATGGGATAGGGAACAAGGAAAGCTGTGACAGAGAAGTAAATCAATTCAAGAAGGCGGGATACGATTTCCCCGCTATCCCAGGGCGAACCATCCTGTCCGGCGATGGGTTCTCTGCAGGTACGGGGATAGTGGATTTCAAGGGGCGACGGGGAATAACGCTCAAGGAGGTTCCCGAGATAGCCGAAGTTATACTTCGTAACAAATATGTCGGATACGAAGTTTTAATTCGTTACAAACATGGACACGCCAGGGGAACATTCGAGGAGTTTCAAGATAGATATGGGGGATATGATATAGTGCGGGCGTTCGGAGAAAGATTCGGGACAATCCCCCCGCCGCTTACGCCCACTCCACCCCCGCCGCTGCCTACGCCGCCACCTCTACCGGAGCCGCCGAAGCCGGTAAAACATTCCATCTGGCATACGATAGTAAGGTGGTTGTTTGGGCCAAATTCGCTATGGGCCAAAATATTCAGAAAGTAAAAAATGCCTCAATACGATATTCAATGTAGAAAATGTGGGTTTACCATCAAGGACAAGTATTTCCGCCGGAGTGAGGACTTGCGAGAGGAGCCATGCCCCCAATGCGGAGTGTCCCTGTGGGAGTTATTGCCGTCCAGCTACAGGGGACAGTCATGGATGTTTGGGGAGAATTTGAAGAAGAAATAAATGGACATCCTCAACAACGACGCCGACCGCGAATCCTTTTGCGCCATCTTCGATGCCGCTTTCAAATGCAGGGGGGATTGCAACATCCACTGTTCGCTTTTTGCGGCAGCGTGGGTACAGGTGGCGTGCAACAGTGGCAAGGGGCTGACTATACGGGAGGCGTTCAGGCGGTGGGTACACTCCAGCCTGAGCAAGAAAGAAAGGCAGCGGGTGTGGGATAAAGTGTTGGGGGAGGGGAAATGAAGCGCCGTGCCTTTATCCAGATTGTTCTTGGTGCAACCGCCATTCTTCTTGCCCCAAAACTACCAATATTCCCCAAGAATAAATTAATCATTCCGAAACATTATAAGACATGGTATGTTGACCCAGAATATGGTAGCGATTGGAACTCTGGATTATCCCCATCAAGTCCAAGGAAAAATATCGGTAGAATAATATTGTCTCCTGGGGACGCGATAATTGTATTGCTGAAATATAAAGTATTCTGGGGGTAAAGAAATGACACGATCCAAGGCCATTAAGGGGTATTGCCTCGAATGTTCCGGGGGTAGTGCCAAAGAGGTAACCATGTGTCCCATCCCCGATTGCTCACTTTATCCCTTCCGGTTCGGGAACAGCCCGAAGAGTGTAGTTTACAAGAAGAGAATGAAGACGGCGGCCAGGAATTACCCGGAAGAGTACAAAAAGGTGCTTAAATGCCACGAACCACGCAAGGAATAGGGATTCTTGCTCGAAAAAGGGTAGTACGCTACTGTTTTTCCGGCCAATCCTGTGCCATCTGTGGGCTAGCCTACCGCCCTGGCCTGAAGTTCATCCGGCACCACATGACATATGATCCCCCCATCCTGGCTATTCTGTGTGCCAAGTGCCATCTGTGGACTCACGGTTCCGGCAAGGTGTGGAAACACCCGTTTATTGTGGATGAGGGAAAGGATTGGGGGGTACTAAAATTTCACCATGCTTATGTCCGACTATGGGAAAAATTGTGTAGAACATGATTAAGATAGATGAGCGATACTGCATCTTCCCCCAAATCGGGGTGTATGGCCTGTATCTCCATTTCGAGCCGCCGCCGGAAGGCGAGAATGACGCCTGTATTCGCATCATCAGCGTGAGAAGGGATTTACGCAACAATAAAATCACCCTAAACAAGTCTCCCATGAGCAAAGACACCCTGGCTCGTGTGACCAAGACGGGCAAACTGAATCGGCAACTTCGCATCTTGCTGAACATGGCCCCCGACTTGATACGTAAATTAGCCCTATTTGTGGAGGAGTATATGGGAGATACGGTAGTTCAGCAAGACCCGCTTGTGAAGAAAACGGAAGAGAGGGCAAAAGAAAGAGCGGTCGAGGATGACTTGAGCAGATTTTCAGAGTTTAAATAAGGAGAAGAAAAATGAAGGCTTTTATTCAAAAAGTCAAGGGTGGCTATTATCAAATAACCATATCCAAGAAAGAAAGGAATCAGACGGATGCCGTGGTTTATTTTGTGACCGACATTATTGATGCGGTTACAGGACTAAAGAAAACCACCAAATATTGCCTTAGAACAAAATAAACCAGTGCTAATGCACATAACTCTTGTTCTGTAGATAGGCTTCCTGCCGCTCTCGGTTCGCATCAATCAACTTAATCTTCGGCCCGCTTGTCCAGTATATCTGGTTTATCCATGACAGGGCGTCCAGTATGTCATTATTCAGGCCAGGAAAGGATGTAATCTCGGCTATCAGACTTTGCATAGAATGCATCAAATAGACACATCCGTCAGAAAACGGTGTTATTAGATTCGCTATCCGTCTATTCTTGGCATCCTCCTGAAGCGTTGTGCTATCCTTGGGAGTGCGCCGCAAAGGAAGGATGCAACTTTGTTTCTCTGCCGATTCTCGCATATCATTAAAGATATACTCCTGTGCCCCGATAGTCTCTACCAGCCAGCAATGGGGTCTCCATTTCTTGTGGGTGGTGATTATTTTGGACACAAAATCTGATGGCCGCATAATACGGTCAGCCCAAGTATCCAGTACAAACTTCTTGGCGCTCCTTGTGTCCTGTCCGGCGATGACAAAAGCACATCGGCTCCCCGTCTTTTTCAGACCCGTCGTGGCGAACCCGCCGGGGTCTATCGCCCCGTAAAGGGATATGAGGCTCAGGGGGATGCGTTGCTTGTCATCCTCGCACACAATGATTATTTCGTCCTCGTCTCGTTCTATACTATACCAACGTATCCACTCATACTTGAAACTGTTGACAGCCGAGGCCGTGTGATGGGGCATATTCATATGCTGTGTCCAGAATATGCGCTCATTCTCAACCTGCTTCTTCTTGTAATAATCTGTGCTGAATCGCTGAAGCCCCGTGTCCTCATCAACGACATCGGGGAAATTGGTCTCCCCCACAGCCTGGGCCGGGTGCTGGAGATAGACGATATTGCGCAGCCCGCGACAAGCAGCCCGGATCAGGGCGTCATCAGCCTTGAGGCCGGGGACAATGCGCCAATCGAAACTGGAGTATTTATTCTGCATGGCCTCGTATGCGTCGCCCACTGTCCAATGCGTGAAGTCTATCGTTATCTCACTGGCATTTGGGTTGTTAAGATGCGGCTCCACCAGCAAGTCCTCAAGCGAATCACACCACAGAATGGTATCAAGCATGGTTGTCTGGCTGGTCATGGCCTTGTCGCCTATGATGTCCGTCAGGCACAACAGATCAACGTGCCGACCCTGCGCCGCTCCGCCCACGCCGATACAGGTGATCGTCGGGGCCGTCGAACCCGTAGTCTTGCGGGGAAGTATCAATTCCTCGTTCGAGAAGGTGTGTTTATTTTCATACCTGTCGTCTATCGCCTTGAGTTCGGGATAGACCTCCCTCAAGAATTCATGATTGCGGAGTTGCGCCTTTATCCACTTGATCGATTCCGAGGCCAGTTCCTTGGTCTCAGAGCCTATCATCGTAATGATGTTGTTGTTGTGGAGATACCGCCAGATGGGGAACCAGCGGTCGCAGATGGTGGTCTTGCGCAGGTTGCGGGGCATACCAAGCCCCTTGCGTTTTATGCGGTAGTCGGAGATGAAGTCACATACTTGGCGGTGGATGATGGGGGAGATGTCGCCGCCCTGCCGACAATAAGAGCCGAACACCTTGACAAAATGGTAGAACGACTGGGACGTAAGCCCCCTAAGAAATGCTCTCTGGGTCGGGTCCATTTATAATCCGGTTTATCTTGTCCTGTATCTCGGGTGTTAATTCCCAATCTGTTTTATCCCCGGCATGCTTATCTGGAGGAGACGGGGCCTCCTTCCCGGTAGGCGTATGACCGCCATGTGCCTTATTTAATTCTTGGCAAGCCTTTATCTTGTCTATGCGGGTCGCCTTATCATCTCGGATAATATTCAACAGGGTGTTTCTGGTTTCCATTAAATCGGCCTTGGCGTGTTCCTTACGGAACTCATACAAGGCTTGCTGCGCAGCCCTTTTGTCTATCTTGTCAGTCATGTCAATTTCCGCTTAATCTCTTCGATGTCGCCAGCCATATCCGTCGTTCTTTCATCCAGGCGGGTCACTATCACCTCCACCGCCCGCAACCTTGTTTCATGGTCTTTGCACCGCTCGGGATTGTCGGCCAATTCATGCTCGGCAGACAACTTCTTTTCCCTATACTTGGCCCAAGCTATGATGGCCACCAGAATTAGTGTAATTAGAGCGTTGGCAATCTCAATCAGGCTAAATTTCATGTTAGTGCTCCATAAACAACTAACCCGCCCAGAAGGAGAATTGCGGCAGTTTTTATCCCTCCCAGAAGGTTAATTCCCCGATACTTCCCCTTGATCTCTTCGTATAACTTTTCCGACACAAGCCTAAGTTGATGCTCCCTCTCGTATGACCCCTTCCACTCTGCCGAAATCTTTACCTGGGCATCATACTTCTCGGTTAGGCTAAAGATAATGCCGTCTTTGTCAGCGATGGTTGATTCGGCCAGGTCGAACTTCTGCTTCCAGACGTTAACCTGCTCCTGCAAGTTAACAATCTGTGCATCCTTGTCGTGCAATGTTGCATATAATGCAAACTCGACCTCCAGTTTGGCGGTCTTTTCGTGGAGTATCTTGATTGACGAATTTTTTACCGCAATTGTAGCATTTAATACCGCAATTTGTTTGTCCTTCTCAACATCAACAGCAATTAAGTCAGCAATTCTCTTGTCCGCCTCGGCCTTATCCTTGACCACTTGCCCGGCTAGGATGTCATGCTCAGTCTTGAGCGTGTAATACTTCTCGCCCAAACCACATGAACGTTGGGTAATCAGCAATCCGTAGATAACCAATGCCCCAATGAGTAAGTATTTACTCAGATTTTTCATTTCCATACTTCATCCCCTTTACGCCAGATAGGGTTTTGCTTGCAAGATATGCCCCAACCGCAGCACTTTGCACCGCAAACACTTCGGTTAGTGGAAACCCCGCCAGGAACGCCTTGATAAGCCCCTCGATGAGCGCCAGGAGGGTCATCCCAACCACCAACCTTAGGCGAGTTTGCTTCATTGTATCTGCTCCGGTGAATATCCAAATTTCTGTATCTCTTGCCACAGATCTGGCCGGATAGCCTTAATCGCATATCTGCTCATTCCCTCAACATACTTCTGTATCTTCAGTTGCTTGCGATAATCAAGGAAATTCTTTCTCTGCCCCTCGTCTTTGATGAGTTTAATTATCTCATCACAGATGGTAACTTGAGTGTCCAGGTCAAAAAGCCTATTGACCACTTGTTCGTCAGTGGGATTTTGCCCCTTCATTCCGATTATTCGTTTGTACGCATCCTGCATATACTTCTCTCCGCGATGCTGACTCTTGAGGGGTATGGTGAATTCATCCCTCATGGTATTGGATTTAATCCATTCCAACTCCAGCATGGCAAGTTTATTCTTGACCTCATTACTTAACTTTTCCCTGATGTCATATCCACCCATCATCTTGTATGCATCTAAATTCACGGCCCTGATGCCGATAGCCCGCGCAGCATCCAATGGCCCCTTCAATAGCCATGCTCCCCAAGTCCCATACCTAGCATTAAGTTCCAAGTCCTGTTGTGCTCTCATGTATTGTCCGAACGGAGTTACGATTTTGGTGAGTGAATATTCAGCCATAAATCTCTTTTCATATTGTGTCCCCTTAAATCTATCGGGAACAATGACCTTGCCGGTGTATGGGTCTCTATTTGTCAACAGTCCAACGGTTAACTGGATAAAGGGATTGAGAAGTCGTACCACATTGCGTGGCCCCCCCAGGGCAGTATCTTTCAACTGATCAATGGCCGCTTCTTGGATGGTAATTTTACCGGCCCGAATGTCGGTTATCTTTGATGCCAACCTATCCAGCCCCACCCAACTTGCCGCCATGTCAACGGGGGTTTGGAGGGCCAGAATAATAGGCTTACCGTCTTTGGTTTTATATCCGGTGATAATATGAGGAAGGTATTTATAGTATCCAGCCAAATTCTCTTCTATTTCCTTTCTCTCTCCGGTATTATTCCATGTCCACATAGCCGCCATCGGGACCCCGAATTTCATGGCCGCATTTCCAGGATTCTTGACCACGTATTTTCCCCAGTTGCGGGCATTGTAATCATAGAATGTCAGAAACGGAGCCAGCCATCCACGCAAGATTCCTCGGTAGTGTGGGGAAACGGCCCCATAATCAACAGTGAACTCTCTGGATATCTTACCGGCAGCATTGATTGGGTCAAGCCCACGAATATCAATCTCTCCGGCTACTATCTGTTCTCCCTTGGATATGCGTTCCAGGTCTTTCAAGAACTTGGCAGTTCTTAGGATAAGTTCTCTACCTATTCCAGCCTTCTCAATAGCGTGTGGAACAAATCCCAAAATATGACCCAAGTAATTCAGCGGGCTAGGACTTTGTAGGCGACGCAGGGTTTGGCTATCTATCAGATTGATCCCAACTTCGCGCAAAAAGTGAGTGGTTAATACCCTCTCCGGTAATCCCTTGGTCTTGATGAACTCCCATTGTGGGGTAGTCAGTTGATCTGGAGCATAAAGAAACTTGCCAACTAAATCAGAAGCCTCGGCAATCTTTGTGGCCGCAGCGGGATCAGTCTTATACAGATTGATAAAGTCGCCAAAGAAGTTACCAACCTGGAAGGGGATACCAGCAACATCCAATGTCACCCGCTTCCATATACTCATGACATTGCGTAGTTCCCAGAATAGAGGAAGGTTCGGGCCTGGGGTCCTGAACTTCTCCAGCCGTTCTGCAATGGCCGTAGGCAACAGGTTGACTTTCTTTGCGCCACCCAAGGCAAAGGCATCACGGATGGACTGCCCTCCCTGTGGGCCAACGGATTCCTCAAACTCTTTTGCCGTCCATCCCTCATCAACCGCCTTCTGCCATAGACCCTCATTGATTGTTTTGGCGGGGTAAATAACTTGCCCCCTCTCAAACTGGAACCCCTTGTATTCCTTGCCGCCAATTTCGTAAATTCCACCGGCACGTGGTTTACCAGACGGCCCAAAGATATCTTTGTTTCCGGCCACTTTACCGGAGATATCATATTTCTTGACACTGATGTCCATGAAGTCTTCTAGGGCATTGTCAAGATAGACCTTGGCATAGTGATCCTGCATGGCCCCTATGTAGTCAAAGTCTATGGCCCGAGTCGTGCCCTTGCGGGTCACAAGATAGTTGCGGAATGGCTTACTGAATCTCTTGGGAACACCTTTCCAATTAGCCCATTCCGGGGTATAGTCCAAAACACGATGTGGAAAATAGAAGTCTTTTCCCTGTTCCTCTACCATTTTTCCCCGCTGGATCAAATCCTGGCGCTCCAGTTCAGTAAAACGTTCATGTCTCGAAATGGCCTCGACAATGTTGACGGTTTTTGCCCTCTCTATTTGTGCCAAACTGGACTGTATGTCCTGAATGGTCAGCCCCCCTGGGACATTACGCCCCTCCAGCAGTTCTCCCTCCAGGGATTTAAGCCCAACATAGGATTCAAAGACGCGCATTTCATCGCCAGACAACTTCCCGACAGTAGCCACAATCCTCTTGTTGGACTCGGCAATAGCATCAATCGGTGTATCTTGAAACAGTCGAAGCTCGTTCTTGAAACGTGGTTCTTCTTTAAGGGTTGGTTCATAGACCATCCATTTCTTAACTCCAGCAGCTAGTTCATGGGACTTATATTTAATCCTGTCTTTGATGAGCAGAGGAAGCGCGCTATGGCCCAAGACCTTGGCTACCTTGGGGTCAAGGACAACGGGGGGTGGTCCACCACCCATCTTGATATAACCGGCCTGTTTCTTTTTCTGGACTTCTTTAATCGTGTCCATAAAAAGAACGTCTGTTTCACCAAGTAATCCAGGAATCTCTGGCAGTCCACCACCGCCCATCGGTGGGGGTATCTCGCCAGTCGGTTCTTTGGTCTTCAGTATATCCCTGGTGGCCTCGGCCAGGGGGTTTGGGAGGACGGAATCCACGAAACGCTTCCTGGCTAAGTCACCGGCTCTAAATGCCACATTTTCGAGCGGGAGCATTTCATATAATTTACTGTTTATATCTACCGAAAGTTTGTCTATCTCAGCAGACAGTAAGTTGTATTTTTCTACCCCTAATTTTTTAACGGATAAAAGATGGCGTAATTCATGCGCCAAAAGCTCTGCCGTAGTTGCCCCATCAAATACCCTTTCACTATTTATGATGATAGAATAACCATCTTGATAAGCAAATTGACTCGGGGCATCTTTGGGCATATTAGTAACAAATTTTATTTCTTCTACTAGGCCCAACAATTTAGGATAACGTTGCCTCACAAAATCCAATGCTGCAAGGTTTTCTTTGGTGGGTGTTCCAGAAATAATTGGTTCTCGTTTCCAAAGATGTACATATTCTTGATATGCCTTACCATTATCGAGATCAGAAATGGAATAAAATTTACCCCCTTTTTTCCATCCCGCACGTTCTCCTTTTACGGCATCAATTTGTTCTGGGGTTAATGAGGTTAATCCTTGGTCCCATGCTTCTTTCCATGCGCCTTGATGACTTTCTGACCTTAATATTTTTCCATTATCTATTCTAATTGCCGCATCTCCACTAAGGACCCATTCATTAAATTCTTGGGGAGACATTGGACGATTCATTTTTTCTAGTTTTATGTCCCATCGTTGCTCAGGAACAATGGTCTCGGGTGGTATCTGAGACTTAATGGATTCCCTCATTTCTGGCGGGGCTATCTTATCCGGCACCCTATCCACAAGTTCATGTATCTCAGTTCCCTTGACTGGTCGGCCCGCCTTGAACTTAGAATATGTCGCCTTTCCCAATCCGCTAAATACAGAAAGGGCCATAAGGGTTCCCAGTGGGTCTTCCATTATCTGTTTTCTTGGATTCTCGGCAAATTTTATCCAGACCTTCGGTGCAAAAAGAGCGAATTCTGCCCCAAGCCCCCCCAACCCTTTAGCGACTTCCAACGCCCCCCTGCCAATGGTCTTCGGTGTGGCCCCCACTTCGGGTGGGGTTGGCGCATAGAATTCAGCGGCAGCCTGCTCGGGTTCCTGAATTCCCAAGACACCATACTTTACTAATTGACCACTCTGCTTGACTAGGTTTTTAAGGGTCGTAACTATATCTTGACCCGTTCCCTTCAACGTCTCGCCAACGATATAGCCCAACCCAGACTTCTCCCCCAATTCCAATGGGGTCCTGGTCGGGATTTCCCTGGCCCATTCAGGAAGGGGTGGCCCCGCTTGTGCAAAAGGACTTAATCCTTTTGATAATCGTATTTGAGCATGAATTTCGGCTTTTTTAATAATTTCTGGCGTAGGTTCTTTACCAGACAAAAGATAAGCTATTTCATTTCGTGTTAATGTAGGAACAAGAAGTGGAATTTGCGTTTCTTTATTCCCATATTCAGGACCAGTTACCCCAATAGATAATTCAGTAGATATCATTCCATCGGGCCTTTTAAGGGCACCAAAATAACCAGGACCTTTCTCTCTTCCGATTACCTGGCCTATCTCACCACCTACCGGCCCCGCTTGAGCTTCCGAAGCCCATACAGGAAGGGGCGGTTCTTCTCGGACTTCCTTTGCCCAATCCGGCAAGGGCGGAATTGTCTCTTGTCCGTTCATTATTCTGGAACCCATTGACCATTACGTAAAACTATCCACTTTTTTTTATTGTCCCGACGATCAAGAATGAGTTTTCTTGGAAGATTAGCTTCCTCTCCGCCCCTCATGTTCATAATATCATTCAAATTCATTCCCTCAATTTTACTTTCATTGTCTAAAATCTTTTTGACCAACGCCTCTTCATCCTTAGACAATGTTTCCTTGGCTGAAAATCCACCAAGAATATCCCTGGCCGCAGAGATACCACTGGTATCCTTGGTTGGTTGACCCATGCCGAATAGGTTAGCGACTTGACCTGCCATCCCACCCGCAGGAGTAAATTTATTGATGCGTGAGGTCATTCTGGCAATAGACTTTTCCATCGCGTCAAAGATGGGTGGCCGCTTGGGTTCTTTCGGTTCTTTGGGAGTGGGATATTCAGCCTCTGCTTTCCTTGTCCCCCTGGTCCTGAAATATGACTCTTGCTCAATTTCTTCTGGCGTCTTTTCACCGCGAGCAAAAGCCGTAGCTTGGATATCATCCATGCCCCTACCCTTGCCTATCTTAAAACGGGCATCAAAATCAGACTGCCCAGACATACTGGCCATCTTCTTATAGGCCTCAACCCGCTCCTTTTCAAGTGGACGCTCCCACTGCTGTTGTTCTATCTTATTGGCCCATTCCCTCTGTTTCCATTCCTGCTCATTCTGGTACTGCTTCATCGCCATGAACATCTGAAGGATATTGTTCAACTGTTGCTGGCGCTGCTGCTGCTGCCTCGCCGCCCATTCTGCTGGTCCGCCCTGACCGTTTGCCATGCTAACCTCCTTAATTACTTAATTAAAAACTGGGAACCCTCCCTCTCTGTTGGAAAGGCCTCGGCCTGGGTCTTGCGGTCGGCGCTGGATATCCATATCCGCCAATTGTGGGCCTATTTAAATCGGGATTAATACCACCGGGGCCGATGGGTTGTCGACTATATGGATAATTCGCCACCGGAGGAACCACGTATCCGCCAGCGCCAGGATTATTATATCTTGGGTCATTAAAAGAAGTCGGTATGGTATTAATCGGAGAGAAGCCGGGATTAAATCCGCCATATCCACCGCCCCCACCGAATCCGAACCTTCTACCAAGCGGAACAATGGCCTCTGGCCCCCGCTCTCCCAATGTGGCGAACGTTGGCCGGGTAACTATCCCACCACCAGCGAAGCCGGGAATGCCACCACCCATGCCCCCACCACCCATGCCGAGCATCTTCAGCAACTGCATAAGCATCTGCGGGTCTATGCCAGCCATGCCCCCGCCAGCCCCCCCCGCACCCATGCCGCCAGCTCCCCCACCCATCATGCCGCCCGCTGATCCATAAGCTCCACCCATCTGAGGTGTGGGCATATCATTTGGCATCATCGGCTTAAGTTGACTAAGCGCAAAATCGCTTGGGCCTTGCTGTTTTCCCATCATTCCCAATGTCAAAATTTGCAGAATTCTGTCTTGAATATCCCCTATGCCCTGTCCCCAATCTGGTGTTTTCATGTAAGGATTGTAAAATGACATATTAGTTCTCCTGTCGATTTTTCAAAGCCTCTATTTTCTTGATTAAAACCTTAATAGTGGCGTGTAAAGAGGCTATGTATTCGTAAAGACCAACCATTTTTTCCATTAAAACCACTTCTTTGGGCGCAACTTCAGCTATCATGCCCAAATGCTTAACGGACGATCCCGGTTCAAATTTATACCGATAAGTAAACAATGGCGTTGATTTTATTTCTTCATAAATTTTATTTTCATCTTGCCCAGTAATTTCCTCAATGTCTTTTTTGTAATCAATGGAAGAAAGTATGCTTAACAACTGTGTCAACCAACTCGGCTGGTACGTCTGTGCCTGCCCTGGTATAGACGCCATCCCGAGTGCCGATTGTAGCCAGGGATTCTGTTCCGGTGTCATCCTTGAGAATTGCTGGAATATCTGACTTATTGCGTTCTGATCCATCCCGTACATCTGCTGGCCCAGTCCGGCGGCTTGCCCCGCCAACTGCATGGGATACTGAGTCATGTATTGACCCATGCCCTGAAGTCCGACCCCAACCTGCATTTGCCGCGCCCTGGCCGCTTCCAGGGCCGACATCTGCTGTTGGGCGAATTGAGTGCCCAAGCCAGCCGCGCTTTCGGCCCCAATTCGTTGAGCCGTTGCGCCAAGTGGGGTTGACCATCTCATACCACTAAGCCCCGCTTGTTCTGCCGCTTGCTTAATGGCATTCTCAACGTCATATCCGGCCTGCTGTTTGGCCTGCGTGTACCAGTCCGCCGACGAGGTCGGCTTACCAGTCTGGAGCATATTTGCGAAGAAATCACTAGCCTCTCCCCATTCTTGAGGCATCGGTATCTGGCTAAAATCAAACTGCCCAGTCCCATAACTGGGAACCTCGCCCTGTTGCGCATTAAGACTATTCCAATCAAATCCACCCATGTCTCCCCCCTGTCCTTGGCTCCCCTGCCCCTGTCCCCATTGACCAGCCATGTGCGCGGCCTGTTTAGCCTTGCCTTCTTCCGGTGTTAGTCCAGTCAACTGCTGGTAATACTGCTCCCAGTCCTCACCGGGATTACGGGTCAAATTCCAGCCCATCATCTGCTCGTCGGTCACATCCCCTTGTCCATACAGGCCCTTTATCTTGCTCCTATCCTGCCATCCCCAATAAGGATTCCAGGCTACCCCACCGGCCCATTCGGGTGTTCTATACCACGCCTGTTCAGTCCCGGCCTGACCGCCCCACCCTTTCGCATATAGTCCAGGAAGCCCCTTGAGCCATTTGGCGCTATATGGATCATTGGAAGGTTGTACCGGAGCAATCGGGCCGCCACCAGGATCGCTGGCCCCATATGGACTACCAGGGTCTTGCTGTTGGCCGTATTGAATATTCTGATCCGTTTTTTTCTTTTCAAATATCTTTGGGTCTATCATAATTCCAACTCCTCGTAATGCGATTTTAGCCCATCCAGAACCTTACCCAACAAACCATCAAATTCATGCTTTTGTTTGGTAAACCGGCTTACCAATGGGGAAGTTGGCCCCCTTTTGAACCTCCGGGCGTCAAGTTGAGAAGGGTTTTTTATCGCCACGTTTATGAACTTGCTGCGCGATTCGTTGAATAGACTACGCATTGATTACTCGCCCTACCTGGGCCGCCGTGGCCGACGCGGAGGCCTTGGGCCTCGATTGTTACCATCTTTATCGCCATCATCGTCGTCCTCTTCTTTATCCTCTTGCGTCGGAGAAGGAACAGTCAATCCACTAGTCGGATACTGACCAGGATAAGACATATACCCCGGTTGCTTATACTGCCCATATCCCATCATCTGATTGAGCATATTAGCGGCCCCTAGCATCATGGGGTTCGTTTGCGGTGCTATTGGCCCCCCATATGGGGTGGCCCCCCTGCCCATCCCGCTTGTTAACATCTGAATTAGGCTATTCCGCATTGCCTTGACATCTTCGGGAACACCCATCGTAAATTCAGTCGGTTTCCCTTCTGCAAAACACATTTTTACCCTCCATTGATTTCCAGTTGATAACTTGGGTATGACACCCCATTCCACCGAAAACCATCTTGTCTTGTGCTCTTTAATTTAAACCCAACAAATTTAGCCATCTTTACAATTTTCGGGTCGGCAGTGCCAGCATAGATGACCTTCAACCCGAATGTGTCCATCACTAGTTTTATCAACTTCCGGGCCTGCTTAACACCATCCAACCCCCATAAATGCTTACCCCAAAACATCAATCTCAATATACATCCATCATTCTTAACTATGTCTTTGAAGACCAATGCACCATCAAAGTTACCTATCTCATACGGCAAGCAAAGTGGGCCGTTTTCATCCCACCCGAAATTGCGATACATGATCTCCCATATGCTTGCGTCATTCCTCAGTTCGTCCGGCAGATACAAAAATTCATTTTTCAACTTGTCGGCCAAAAGTCTCGCCTTCTCCATGTCCAGCATACACAGCCTAAACAGCGGGAATGGATGGACTAATTCTTCCGGCTCTATCCCGTCCATCTCACGCCCTCTACCCATGCCTCACTCATCCTTGGGATAATGTGATAGGCAATATCAATATGAATAAACGACCCCTTCTTGGTGTATCTCCCCATCCGAATAAGAGGAAACTCCGCTTCGATAAGAGCCGACAACTCACCCACTTCGGCGGAATCCCTACAATCCAGGTCTAGTGCCAGGCCGAACAGATGGGCACTCAAAAGCTCGCCACCGACTTGCTGGTTATGCTCAGGACAGCGGTAGCCGGAATTTATCTTTATCGGCTTACCCCAGGTCTCGCGGATAACTTTGAATGAATCAAATAGAATCTCATAGATATAGGGGACATGGGTTGCCTTGATTTCATGCGGCAGTTTCCCGCAGTGGGGACAGGCGTACTCGCTGGTCAGAATGTGGGGCCAAATAAATTGTGTCATGTCATCCCCATTCCCATGCCTAGGTGAACGGCGGCATGGCCGGATACGGTCGCCACCCCCATGTGTTCGTATGCCCCGATATCCGGTAGGGCGGCCACAATATGTCCCGCATAGTCCCTCGTCAGCCCGACATCCGTCCCCGCGTTGATGCAGGGGGAACCGGCCTGGAGATCAAAGTCTGTTCCGGCACTGACAAAAAGCGGATCAGGATCAGAATCGTCCTCGATAATATTTGTCGTCTTGATAATAGAAGCACCAAGGATATCATCCGTATTATTCCAAACGATGGAATTGGTTAATGATGCAGCAACGGGAGAATACACTCCTGTAACATGATTATAGGCGACGCAGTTTTGAGCCTTAGACGCCGCTGTTTGCAATCTTATCCCAATATCCCCGCCATTCAATGATATACAATAATTAACTTCTGATTGAGTAGCGCCGTTCATGTAAACATTGCTCCAGGAGCTTTTTTCAAAATGAAGTTTTTCAACGATTATATAATCCATTCCATTAGTAAATAAACAAGACGCACGCACGGAAGCCTCAATCCCTGGGTTGGTATAGGCCGTATCCGGGTCGCTGGTTGAGTAAACATAAAGAACATTAGCTTCCCAATACCATTTATTCGCCCCATTGCATAGAGCAACGGAGGCCACTTTTGTTCCTCGCGTCCCATCAAACCAGACGGTCGTTTCCGGCTCAGTTGTGAGTGCCGCCTGCCAGATATTTGGCTCCCCCTGTGCCGACCAGGTTGTTATTAAATCAGAGCCATTGATTCTCGGTGCATCCCTCGTCCCATACGCCCCGAAGGTGATGGGCAGACCAGAAGAGCCGGAGGAGGGGACGGTAAGTTGCTCACGCCAAGTCTCGCCCTTCTTAAAATAGACATAATCCCCCGCCGAGAATGATGCGGCATTCACCTTGGCAATGGTCTTCCACGGGCCATTCGTCCCACTGACATACTCCGGGGCCAACCCGTCCCAGGTATCATTCCCGCTTGTGGCATCCACATAATAGGACGGATCACTTCCGCCAAGGAAATTCGGCCCCCACATATAGTCATGCGGACTCCAATCATAATCCCACTCGCTCACCAAGAAGCCCTCGGGAATTTCTGGCTCAGGCGGTTTTGGAAACAGCACGGTCACTCCGAGCCGTTTCATTTTTTGGACCAATTGCTCAATAATTTGGACTGGTTCAGACGGAGGTGGCGTCCATGCTTGTGGCACACCCACTTTGAAAGTTTCGGCGGGCAAAGATTTTGCCTTGTGCCGGAATAGACCACCGAACCATGCTCTGATTTTGTGCCACAAAGTTTTCATTTGCGTAACTTGACCGCTAAGTAAGTGCCCAATGCCTCACCTAAGACATACCCGACTGCCATGCCCAGGTTTTGATCGAGCATTATCTTTGCCACTATGAACAAATCCAGCAAACCGATCCCCAGGGAAATGCCCGAACCCAAAAAAGCCTTTCTCCCCGAGACCGCCAAGTAATAGCGACAGACAAGGAACTCCCTCGCTATCCCGAGCAGTATCCCCAAGAAAAACATTAACCCCCCCAGGGTCATCTAAATCATCCACCTAAATCTCTCATCTGAACTGCGCCGATATATTTCCGAATTGCGGGTCCAAAGCACCATTCCCGCCGCTTCCCACAAGAGCGATAAAAATATCCGCCTTTGCCGCCGGCGCAAGCGGTATCCATGCCGAAGCCAAGACGTTATTTATAACGTTTATCGCCACACTGACTTCACTCGTTCCAACGTCGGAATAATTGCCAACGGTCGTCGAAAATGATGTGGAATATCTAAGTATTAATTTTGCCGTGGCCGCACCTGCCGTAGCCTGTTTGTTTACGACAAGCCGCGCCTCTGTGCATCCGGTCAAATCTACCTTGTGGACATGGCGATGGCTTGCGACAAAGAAAGTAACCGCCGAGGGCATGTTGCTCCAAGTTGCCGCTGCAAGTTGCGCGAGAAGGTCGAGTTGAATATACGTCGTGCCCCCTCCTCCTCCTCCAGCGGTCTGCCAACTCCTGTCATCCCGCAGAAACTTTGTCCCATCCGGCGTTCCCGTCCCTAACTGTGCCACCGGAACCTTGCTCCCCGAATCGAGAGAGGCATAACCGCTGGCCACACCCTTGTTCGTCGTCATCTCATGGCCCGAATGAGGCGCGGATGCTCCCATGTGAGTATTGGCATTAGGGTGAACCGTAGCGCTGACATCTGCCGCTTTGTGCGTATCAACCTTGGCCTGTGCTCCAGCGGGAGTCTCAAGGGCCGTCGAATCCAAGCCATCCAGGGTATCGGCATCAATATTCAAGGCATCATGGGCCGCTTTGGTATGATCCGCTTCATTCACATAAGTCGCATCGTGGTCATGTGTCGCCAGGGCCATGTCGGGAGTATGGAGTTCATTTCCATGATCCGCCATTCCGACGCCGCCAATGACACGAACCTTGCCCGAAACAATCTCAAAATGGGCCGCGTCAAGCAAGGCCGGAACCGCCACCCCAGAGATTGAAACCTTCGATCTATATTCCGGCATCTTACACCATGTTGTCCGTTTCTACGCTGTTTACACCAGTCAACAAAATGCTTCCCGTTAAATTCCCCGCCGCATTGACACCATGAATCTGTGAATAATTGGAAGTTCCGGTTTCCTGAATGCCATAGGTTTGTGTCTTGGGCGTTTGGTCATCGGTGAATATCCCGCCTGTTACTTTGCAATAATTTGAACTTGCTATCTCAACCCCAGGAACGGCCCCGGTATTGCTATTGTTTAGGGCGTCCGAACCGGTCAGTCCGTTATAATGGGCACCTGTCGTGAAATAATATCCCCGTCCCTCATTCTCTATCGCTTTGCAGGCCGCAAATTTATTGCGAAGGCTGGCATCCACAAGGAACCCGCTCCAACCATTCAACTCGGCGATAATCTTCTCGAAAACATTATCGTTGCTTGCGGAGTGGACATAAAGACCAGCGCCATAGTTGTTTCTTAGGATACAATTTGAGACCGTGCCCTTGCTGGAACCCACAATCTCTATTCCAGACTCATAATCTGCTGTCGCCCTAGCGTTATCGGCGTAAACGCCATCGACTTGGAAATAATTCGCCCCTATCGACACGCCATTGACACATCCGATAAAAAGGCCCTGGCTTAATTTATTCCTATGACAACCCGTGTGGAACGTAACTCCGTCCGAAAGAGCCGTATGCCGACAGATGATGCCCATTAACTGATTATCAGTCGATCCGCTATAGAGAAGCACCCCATGATGACCGGAGATGCCTCCCGTATCCTTAACCGAGTGCATCCCGATAATCTGACTGTCCGTAGTCCCCGTAAAATAAGCACCCACATTGGCCGGATTCTTGGACAAAAACGTCGTTATAATAACCCGCGCACAGTTCTTGAGCGTAATATTCGAGTAGCTTCCATTCTGGATAAATACGTCATCAATGTAGGAATCTGTTACGCCCTCGAAATACAGAGAAGCAAAACCCCCCGCCTGATTCGCCTTGTTCCCGTCCAGGGTCAAATTCGATATGCTGATTCCGGTTTTATTCAATGCGTAAATCAGATGCGCTTCCCCCGCATTCTTGAGCTTGATAATCGACCCCCATCCCATTCCCATGAGTCGAACATTGCTCAATAACGTCAATCCTCCAGTCAAGCACGTCCCGCGTGGAAACAAGACAGTCCCGCCGGATGTAAGACTGTTAATAGCGGCCTGAACCGCCACCGTATCAATCGTTATCCCGTTTACCTTGGCTCCATAGGATCGCACATCCACCCAGGGTACATTGGCTATCTTCAGTTGATCAAAATCAATAAGTCGATTATATGCTTCAGCCTGCAATGCTTTATGGAATTTCTTGCTGTACTCCGATAATGTCGGGATGGTATTCAATATTCCCGGAACAGGATAGATTGGAACGCGGGTAACGGCCATTTCAAGTTACCTCAAAATACTCGCCCTGCGGGATGAACACAACCTCCATCCGAACCCACTGAAAATTATCCGATGCCGATGAGTGGGTAATCTTGAATCTAAATGTCCGTCCCGTAACCCAAAATCCAAAGTTGGTCTCCGTGGTGTCATTCGTTCCCGATCCTATAGTTTCCGTTCTATCTGTCCACGTCGCCCCATCATCGGTTGAAATGGAAACCGTAACATCTGTCTCATTGGTATCAACGCAAATCAGCTTTACCCATTCAATCGTCTTGAATGAGTCTGCCGATTCTTTATACTCATCACCATAATCCAAATTCTTGGATTGCCAGTAGGCGGAGATACTCTGTCCGCCGTCGCCCTTGTAATCATTCCCGAATTCATAGACCCCACCGCCATAAGCCCCGAGATAAAACTGAATAGCCCCCATACCATGCCCTAACTAGTAGAGAACCAATCCGTGTGTGGCTCAAATTCGATAATCTCATCCACCCACTGAAATTGCCGATCTGCCGAGGAATGACTAATCTCAATCATAAAGAAACGCCCCGTAACATTGATGAAATCAAATCTGGCCCGTTTGACCGTGAGGCTTCCGGTTCCCAATGTTTGTGAACTCTGGGTCCATGTCGTACCATTATCCGTACTCACGGAAATGGTTGTGTCGCATGCGCCCAAGTCAATGTAGTCAAGCCATATCCGACTAATCGTCTTCCAGGTGTCAATATGCTCGGGAAACTGGTCGGAAAAATCCAATTCTTTGGTTCGCCGATAACAGGGGATATCTGCTCCCGCATCGCCATATTGCGTTGTCTCATACGGATGAATTGTCCCCACATTCGACCCCAAATACAATTTCCAATTTTGCGCCCCGATAAGAGCCAGTTCATATGAATCGATAAGCGTCAAGGTATCAGTTTCCGTAACCTCATAGCTTTGCGGCTCTCCAGGCGGCTCCCCGCCAGGTGTGTGTTCTACCGTTGTCGCTTCCGAAAGCCCCATCGTGTCCGAACGGGTTTCAACGAAGGAAACCGCCACAGTGACCGAATCAGACAAATCCATCGTATCCGAAGACGGCGTAGCCGTCCATTGGGTGCAATAATCCTCATTAGAATACCCATTATCTTCTACCCAAGTGGCATGGATTCTCCAATAATAAGTTGAGTTAACAGTCAAAGAACTACCATCGGTATAGGTTTCGGCAGATGGTGCCGGAGTACCAATTACGGCATAAGACCCACCCGAAATTTTACGTTCTGCTTCCAAGGTGAGATATGGCCCATAATTAGTCCAGGTCAAAATCGTGGTTCCGATTTCTTGGGCTACAACCGCCAAACTCGTTGGTACTGATGGCATTTATACTGCTCCACGCCCAGCACCCATAATTTCGTTAAAAAATGAATAAACCGACCATTCTTTATTGATGTAATTCCAGGCGAATCCGCGTTGACCGGAGGTCGTAGTCGCCATCCAGACAACCTCATTGGCAACAGTATTGACAAATCCCCATACATTCTCTAATTCAGATTCGGAAACTTGATTGAAGAAATCATACCTTACCAACTCTTTGCCGATGTGCGCAGGCGTATCTCCCTCCATGAAGTAAAAATCATCGCGGCCCAAAAATGCATTAGTCCCCAAAACCTCGACAATACTGTATGGAGCAACGCACCCTATTCCGCGCACCTGGTTTCCCGGAGCAGACTCAATTGGAGAAGTGGCTATCCCAGAACGACCATAAATGTGAATATTATCACGTTTGTAAATAAGCAGGTTGCCGCCGGACTTTCCAAGCCCCGTAATATAGTCTTCCGTCTCCAGCATGGCCAATGATCCCGCCGTTGAATCCGTCCAGTCGGTAGGATCGCCCTCTTTAGACCATCCCACCATATAGGGATCGCGGGTAGTTCCATAATCTGCAATAAACAACCTATTTGCATATTCAATGCAATACCGCGCCTTTATTGCAACAGAGGCGTTGAGGTCGGCGGCATATCCGCTCCCGGCCCAGGATTGAACATTTGTACTACCGTTGGTAAAACAAAATTTATCGTCTACGGTTGCCCATGTCCACCGCCCATTGGCGGGCAAGGAATATGGATGGCGGATTTTATAAGCCTCACTCATGGCCCCGGTCGTCCCGCCATAAGATGCAGAAAGGGTAATCTGCGTCTCGCTATCAATGGAGGCGATTGTGCCCCACTCCGTATCCTCCTCCTGGTCGGCGGTATGGTCAGTATCCAATATAAAGTAATCCCCGACGGCTATCGTACCAGCTGTTTCAGCGGTTTGGAATAAGGCTGAGGCGTTGCCGGTCACAACTGCACCTGTAATGTTGGTAATTAATCCGGTCGTATAAGTTCTGGTCTTATAACTCCAGGTGTCACTTGCGCCAGTCTCTTTTTGAATCAAATCCGTGTCAGTCAAATAGAGCGTAAATCTGTCGCCGTCGCTCTGTTGATAGACGGCTATGACATACACGCTTTTGGTCGCCCCCAAACTACGGTCGGCCACATCATATCCCCATCGCTTCTTCAGGGAGTGCTGTTCAATCTTCACATTCTGCATGGCGGGTGACCAGGTGCCGGGAATGTGGATAGATGGGAACTCTGTGGCTAAGCCGTGTTCGAGGGGGCTGATGATATATTTTTGTTTAGGCATGGATGATCTTGTGGG
>ERZ1292632.1106-Hain-H43-01um-R2-1106-length-27920-cov-6_pt1 | contig 27920 bp, 14 predicted proteins | sample MGYA00564407_ERZ1292632 | MGnify/ENA primary metagenome ERZ1292632 (study PRJEB36523, sample SAMEA6512637) | groundwater metagenome | collected 2019-01-08 | study: AquaDiva: Metagenomics assemblies of 32 groundwater samples | reverse complement strand
GTCTCTTGGTCTCCAACGCTTCTTCCACCATCAGTGGCAATCTCTTAATCACCGGTAATTCCACCACCACCAACGCCACCTCGACCGCGCTCGCTATTTCATCCATCACCTCATCTCTTCTCAAAACTAATGCCACAGGCGGTATCATCCCTGCCGTGGCCGGCACAGATTATGTGGCTGGTTCCAGTTTCTTTGCTTTCCCTTGGACTCCGGGAACCTTTGGTTCCACTGTGGTTAATGCAACCAGCACAGCAATCCAACTCAAGGGCGGACTCTACGCGTCTTCAACAGTTCGCTTTGGCAACGCCGAAGTTTCCCCATTTTTCTTCGATGGATCAGTTGGTAATCTTGGTCTTGGCACCACTTCACCTTGGTCAAGACTTTCCGTTTCTGGTAACACGGCTCTTGATTCCAATCTGATTACCTTTGCGTCTTCGACCGCTTCAATACTCACAATAGATTACAGAGCTGTCGCCACCTCCACCATCCCAAACAACAAATTCTACGCGTGGACTATCGCGACTTCAACCACAGCATCACCCATTTTCAGAATTGATACCACATCAAGTGGATTGGGTACGGTATCAGCCACCACTTCTATCAAAGGAGGATTTACTCTCGACGATGGGGCATTCAACTACGATTCATACGCTGGAGTTGCATCAGTGGATTCTCTGTCCACCGGACCAATGGCGTTTGATGACAATGCCGGAGTTCTCTCATGGATAAACATGCCGGTTTCCACCACGACGGCGGGTATTGTCATGAGTTATAGTGCGCAGATTGGTGATACTCCCATTCTCACTGTGTATAGTGAATCAAAGGGAACCGGCGGTGGTATTAAAAACGGCCGTATCGGCATCGGAACCACTTCGCCCTATGCGCTATTATCTCTAGCTACCACCACTAACCAACTGATAGATTTGTTTGTTATTTCAACTACCACTTCGAAGCTTGTTTTTAAAGTTGATTCGTATGGTCGAACTTTCGGTGACGGCGCCTACTCTTCACCCGCGGCCGACTATGCCGAATATTTTTACACCAAGAGTGTTAATCTGAAATCTGGAGAAGTCGTCTGCGTTGATATTCTAGAAAACAACGCGGTGAAAAGATGTGAACGTGGCGCGGATAACAATGTCATGGGCATCGTCTCGACCAAACCCGCTGTCATTGGTAATTATATTAAGGCCGCCGAAGCCGACCCATCTCACTACGCCATTATCGGTATGTTGGGTCAGGTTGATGGATTTGTTTCAGCCGAAAACGGTTCGATAAATGTTGGCGACTCTTTGACCTCGGCGTCATCCACTCCGGGGTTTGCCATGCGCGCTGTGGGAGGTGATTCCACCGTGGGTATTGCTCTAGAACCACTTGTTTCGGGTACCGGTAAAATTAAAGTTTTAATTTCTCGTCGTAACAAATCATTGGTAGTGGAGGAAGTTGAGGCTTTGGTGGTGGAAAGGGTCGCCGGTATGCAAATAGAAGACAAAGTAAGTCAGATGATTAAACAATCAGTTGATAATTTGAATTTAGACCCGAAGATTGCGGCCATCGCACAGGATGAAGCGGGGAAGTTGAACCAGAGTTTTGCTTCCACCACATTGTCTCTTAGTTCCCGTCTAGATGAGATTGATACTATTTTCGGGTCTACTTCCACCACATCCCTGCCTGCGCAGGCAGGAACAGACAATTCATTTGCCGGTAATTTCTTTAAGAATCTTTTCACCCGCTTCATGGAATGGTTCGCGAGTGCGGCCAATGGTATCGGCGACTTCTTCGCCAATCGTGTACGTACCAAAGAACTGTGCGTTAGTGATGAATCGGGAGCGGAGACATGTCTCAGCAAAGCTCAACTCGATCAACTTCTAGGGAACGCAGTGTCGAGCGAACCTGTGGTGAGCGAAACCCCTCAATCTGATCTGGAGCAAGTTCTCGAACCTGCTGATGAGGAAGAAGCGGTCACAGAGGAACCAGTTGCTGAAGAGTTAATTCCAGAACCATCGCCCGAGTCCACAGTAGTACCCGAACCGGAACCTGTGCCGGAACCCTCTTCCACCGATACGTTAACAACACCATGAAAATTGTAAATTGGAAATTGATAATTTTAATTACACTGGTGATAATTACGGCCGTCTTATGGTATTTTGTGCACGACAAAAGTGCCCAGTCGGCACAAAACAAATCAGAAAATTATCCGTTCATAAACCCCGAACTTCCAAAAAGATACGACGACCCAGATCTTAATTTTTTCGTTGACTACTCGGAAGGATTTGTAGTTAATGCCACTGCCGAGGAAAGCGTAAAAGTTTTAGTCTTTAGTAAAAACAATTCAGATGAGTCCTTTCAAATTTTCATAATGCCATACGACGAGCCAGGGCCGATAACACCAGAAAGAATTTTAATCGATCAACCGGAGATGGTAATAAAAAATCCGCAGACGATCGAGATTGCGGGCGAGGAGACATTAGTCTTTTTTAGCACAGATCCGGATCTCGGAGATGTCAGGGAAGTTTGGTTTGTACACCCCTCGACAACGCTCGGGGCAAGTGGCCATCTGTATCAAGCATCCACATACGCGAAGTATGATGAGCTTCTCTCGAAAGTAATGGCAACATTTAGATTTAAATAATCAAAATAGAAATCCCAAATTACAAACACCAAATGACAAACAAATCCTAATGTCCAAAATTGAAAATTCAAAGCAATATGATCTAGAAGAACGAACTGCGATTTTTGCGGAAAGATGTAGAGATTTTCTAAAAAAAATACCAAAGGATATAGCTAATGCCGAGTATGCTAAACAATTAATTCGTTCATCTGGCTCACAGGCGGCGAATTATATTGAAGCAAATGAAGCTTTAAGTAAAAAAGATTTTTCGATGAGAGTCAAAATTTCCAGAAAGGAAACAAAAGAAAAATGAATTTAGGATTTAAAATTTTGAAATTGTTTGTAGTTTGTGGTTTTGTATTTGTAATTTTCACCCAGCAAGTTGAAGCTGCTGTGGTGATTCAGGCTCCCAAATATATCGGCCTCAACTCCGGCCTCGTCGGTTACTGGTCTTTTAACGGTCCGGATATTGCCGGAATCCCGAGCACGGCGACAAGCCCGGGGACAGTCTATGACCGTTCCGGGAACGGAAATAACGGACAATATTGGAATGCCACAGGAACGCAACCTGTTGCAGGCAAAATAGGCCAGGCTATCAATTTCGACGGGGTGGATGATTATGTATTTGTTAACCAAGGATTTGGAAATGCAGACATCCCACGCACAATGGCTGCATGGTTTTACAAATCGGCCGAACCTATTGATCCTGACAGCAATCAACAAATTGTCGTGGTGAACGATGAAAGCGGCGGATTGGCGAATAACTCAGTACAGATTCAGATTGCGGCGACAAGCGGAATTATCCAGGGGGTTAAAGCGGGTGGAACTGTGCTTGTGAACTCGAGTTTTATTCCTAGCCTAAAGGTTTGGTATCATGTGGTTTTGATCTATGACGGTACTACATGGCGGATCTTCGTTGATGGTGTTGAGAGAAATAGTGCCTCCACCGCGGCGCAAACCGGAGCCACAACAAAGTTTTGGATTGGAACTTTCAACGGTGCGCAACAATTGTTTACCGGCGCCATCGACGAAGTCCGCATCTATAACCGCGCGCTTTCTGGGGATGAAATCAAGCGCCTGTATAAAATCGGCTCGACGCTGAAAGTGAACACTTCAATCAATAACGATACTTTAAAAAACGGCCTTGTCGGTTACTGGTCCTTCAACGGCCCTGATATGGCGGGCGTTACCGTTTACGACAGGTCAGGGCAGGGAAATAACGGGGAACTCATTCGCGGTACAAGCGAAAGTGATCTTGCTCGCACTGCCGGTAAAATCGGCCAGGCGCTTCGTTTTGACGGGGTGGCGGGAGATTACATAACCACCGCAGATGTGCCTTTTGATTTCGAAAGAACAGATAAATTTTCTGCTAGCGCCTGGGTTAAGGCGGCCGCCTCGAGTTCCGAAATGTCAATTGTTTCCAAAGAGGATCCGTTACTGGTTTCCCGAGGGTGGGCATTTTACGCGAATTCAAGCGGAGGCGCGCGAGTTTTTCTAACAAGTACTTGGCCATCCAATGCTCTTTCAAAAAGAAGCTCCGTTGCTATTAATGACGATCATTGGCATCATGCCGCATTTACTTACGATGGAAACGGGGCTTCCGGATTAAATATTTACATTGATGGCGTATTATCAAACGGCACGCTACCCCAAAATACGCTTAGCGGCTCTATCTTGAGTGGTGAGCCTTTGTTGATAGGTGCCATTCCTGGAGGAGGAGGGGCGCTGCCCATGAAAGGCCTCATCGACGATGTCCGCGTTTACAACCGCGTCCTATCGGCGGATGAGATCAAGCGTCTGTACAAAATCGGGGCGACGCTAAAAGTGAATACTTCCATAAACAATGATTCTCTAAAAAACGGTCTTGTCGGTTACTGGTCTTTTGACGGAAAAGATATTGCCGGCATCCCAAGCACCGCGACAAGTCCGGGCACGGTCTACGACAGATCGGGCCAAGGCAACAACGGACTCTATTACAACGCGACGGGGACTTCGCCTGTTATAGGCAAAATCGGCCAGGCACTGAATTTTGACGGAACCAACGATCAAATAATCGTTACAAATAATTCCGGATTAGGAATAACCGGCAATATCGCGATTTCGGCATGGGTTAGGCGAGATCAAAGCAATCGCTATGAAACAATATTATCAAAAACGAATGGGAGCGTTTGGAACTATCAATTTGGATTTTGTAGCGGTTCAGCGGGCGATGGATGTACTGGCCAGCTTGACAAGTTGAATTTTTATTCAAACGCGGCTACACCAGCGTTTGTCAACAGTACTGGAACCATTTCTGATAATAATTGGCATCATGTGGTGGCTTCAAGATCGGGAAGTACAATGTCATTCTATATCGATGGCGATTCGGCTGGTACAGCAAGTTTTTCCGGCAGTTTTAATAACAACTCGTTTGATATTTGGATTGGCAACGACGGAGTATCTTCGCCAACCGCGGGAACCTTTGACGGTCTCATCGACGATGTCCGCGTTTACAACAGGGCGCTGACACCTTCCGAGATACAACGACTTTATAATCTCGGAAGGTGAGGCGGATTTACCCCGTTCAAAGTCCGATGCAGATATGCATCGGCAGACGCCTGAGGCGTCTTACTTTGAACGGGGTTTACCCCATAACAAATATTTATGTTTTACACTTATATATTACGTAGCAAGAAAGACGGCAAATATTATACCGGTGCCACGAATGATTTACGGAAGCGTTTCAACCAACATAATAAGAATCAGGTATTATCAACCAAAAGCCGAGGGCCGTTTGAATTGATATATTACGAAGCATGTTTAGATAGTCACGATGCTTTTGCGCGTGAAAAGTACTTGAAGTCAGGGCGTGGCAAACATTATCTTAAAGAACGGTTGAAACGCTTCCTGTCTTGAACGGGGTGAGATCAAGCGTCTTTATAGTATGGGACGCTAAGTCTAGTATGTATAATTATTAATCTTTAGTAATGTTTTGTATCTAACATATTTTAAAACCAAAATTCAGTTTTGTTATTCAAATATGTTCATTGCACAATGTATCAAATTTTCTAGATTATCCACAGAGGCACTTTAGTCTTTGTAGTGCATAATTTAAAGAGTAAAAAACATAAACGGTAAGTACCGTTTTTATGGAAACCAATTTTTCAAAAATTATCCTTTCAGCAGTGGTGTTTGCAGGTATATTTCTTTTTTCTCAAAAAGTAATTGTTCCAAATTTTCTTGCTTTAGAAAATGACATTGGTGCAAAAACTCAACTTGCTCAAGTGGTCTCAACCTCCGATCTTGTTGCCCATTGGAAGTTTGATGGTGATGCAAATGATTCCGCAAGGACTAATAATGGGACACTCACAAATAATCCTACGTTCATAATCGGCAAAATCGGCCAAGCTCTTTCATTTGACGGGGTGGATGATATTGTTACCGTCAACTCAACGCCGTTTAATTTTGAACGAACTGACACTTTTTCTGCTTCCGCATGGATAAAGACAACTGATACATCAGACAATGTTATTGTAGGCAAGGAAGCTCTGTCTACGAGCCGTGGTTGGCAGTTTTACGTCGAACCGAACAGCGTTCGGGTTTCTTTGGTCAATACATGGTTAAGCAATTATATTACTAAATTAGGCAGCCGAAACGTAGGTGACGGGACTTGGCACAATGTTGCTTTTACATACAATGGCAGTTCTGGGACAAGCGGAGTGAATGTATATATAGACGGCGTGTTATCCAATGGCGCTGGGGGGGGTTCTACTCTTAACGCAACCATGAAAGACAGCACCCAGCTAGGAATCGGAAATAATTTTACCGGCCAGAAATTTTTAGGTTCCATCGATGACGTCCGCATCTACAACCGCGCGCTGTCAGCGGCAGATGTCGCGGAGCTTTTTAATGTAACTGCTCCCGTTTTCGACTTCTCCCTCTCCAACAGCGGCAACAAGTCCGTCAATCAAGGCTCGTCCGTAACCAATTCTGTAACGGCAACACTGGTTTCAGGAACTTCCCAATCAGTTTCCTTCTCCGCTTCCGGACTTCCTAAAGGAGCCACAGCAACTTTCTCCCCGACTTCCTGCACCCCAAGCACAACCTGCTCATCTACTCTGACAATTTCCACTCTATCCTCAACTCCTACGGGAACATATACAATCACTGTTACAGGAACTGCTACTGGAGGATTAACAAAACAAACAACTTTCACGCTTACGGTGGTTGGCATAGACACCCAATCTCCCTCCATCCCCCTAGGCCTCACCGCAATAGCAGTATCTTCTTCCCAAATCAACCTCTCCTGGACAGCTTCAACTGATAATGTGAAAGTTGCAGGATACAAAGTGTTCCGTGGCGGTGTTCAAATCGCCACGGTTACAACAGGAACTTCTTATTCCAACACAGGGCTTTCACCTTCTACTACTTATACCTACACTGTCTCCGCATACGACGCGGCTGGGAACAACTCCGCGCAGTCTTCTCCTGCAAGCGTAACAACTCAACCGGCTTCCACTTTTGACTTCTCGCTCTCCAACGGAGGCAACAAGTCGGTCAACCAAGGCTCGTCTGTAACCAATTCAGTGACCGCGACCCGAGTTTCCGGAACGGCTCAATCAGTTTCATTCTCCGCCTCCGGACTTCCTTCCGGAGCCACAGCAACTTTTTCTCCAACCTCCTGCTCTCCAACCTGCTCATCTACTCTCACAATTTCCACTCTTTCAACGACTCCAGCAGGAACTTACACAATTACCTTAACCGCAGTTGCGGGTTCAGTCGTCAGAACCTCAACATTCACTCTTACTGTTAATGCACCCACCCCAACCCCTACGCCCACTCCAACTCCCACACCCACTCCGACACCGACTCCTATTTCTTTGTCCAGTGGTTACCCCTCTCTCCCGGTTCCTTCAAGTGGAACATATAATTTGACTTTCAGTTATCCAGGAGGGTATGTTTTACCGGGCGATTTCAACGGAGACGGGATAACAGATTTCGTCAACAGAAGTTTTTTCACCGGCGCATCTTATACCATGCGCATGGAAGCGCGTCTCAACAACGGGACAAAGCTTTGGGAATTTGACACAAATGTTACGCCTGAGCTTACCGGTTTTCCGGGTTTGGTAGGAAACGAACAAAATCTTCCATTTATATCCTGGGATTTTAATGGAGACGGCCGATGGGAAGTTTACTTTCAGTATTATAGCGCCGGTCAGCGGCGTCATCGGATTGTCGATGGGATGACTGGTAACGCACTGGTGGACGTAGCTTTTCCGGAGAATAATTGGACCGCCCCGAAATCAATGGCAATAGTCGCGCACCGAGGAGGAATACCGCGCATAGTTACAGCATTCAATACCAAGTATTCTAACCTTAGCCAGAACTTTTACATGTTTACAGCCTGGACCGGCAGCGCGTGGAGTTTGGATCAAATGTGGAAATATACGCGCGATATAGGTGCCGCGCATAATTATATGCAAGCCGCAGATGTTGATGAAAACGGATCTGATGATGAAATCCTTGCAGGACGAGTTGTGCTTAATGCAAACGGAACCGTGCGATACGATCTCGGTGTTCACGACTCAGGTGCGCAATTTCTTGGATATTTCAGCTCAATTTATCCGGGTCTTGTTTATGTGGCCGGTAATAGTCCGTGGGTCGGTGAAGAACGTATTATAACCGTAAGAGCAAATAATGGGTCCATTATTTGGGACAAAAAGACATCTACCGTGTTTCCACCTTTTCCGCCGGAATTGACAGACCATTCATTTGCAATGGGTTGGGCTGGAGACTACGATCCGAATGTGCCGGGCGCTGAAATGTTAGCGACAGCTCGAGCTGCTGACTATTGGGCCTACATTCGATTAGATGATGGATTTGTAATGGCTAGAGGCGTAGGTAGTCATAATCCACCGCATGTAGGAATAATGCAATGGGATTGTGATCCATATTACGAGAGCGCGCCGAATGGAGAGCTGACATATGAAGGTCAAGGACGGGCAGATTTGGGTGGAGACGGACGGGAAGAATTATGGAGAAAGAATAGAGACAGTAATACCTTAAGAATCAGGTTCAATACATCCACTTGCAGCCAGACCGTGCCAAGCCGTTATGCAAATAGACACTACCGGCAGGATGTGAGTGTTTATGGTGGTGGAGGTTACGGCACGAGATATATGATTCCTCAAGTGCTCCCAAAAACAGCCACACCAACCCTCTTTGACTACACCTTATCTCCAATAACCAACACCTCCGTTATCCAAGGACAATCAGTATCAAAATCAATCTCAACTACATTAGTATCAGGGACTTCTCAATCCGCAACCTTCAGCATTACAGGTCTCCCATCTGGAGCTACTGGAATATTTACCCCAACCTCATGCAGTCCATCTTGCTCGACAACTCTGAACATCACCGCTTCCGCTTCTGCACCAACAGGTACTTATACAATAATCGTTTCTTCAATTGCTGGAGGAATCACACGAACAGCCTCATTCACTTTGACTGTTACGGGAACGACACCGACAGGAGGAATTACATATTATGTTGCGACGACAGGTAATGATTCCAATGCCGGAACTTTAGTTGCTCCATTCAAAACAATCCAGAAAGCGCGAGACGTAATCCGTACCATTAATAGCAATATGAATTCGGATATTACGGTATATATACACGGAGGGACATATTTCCTTTCTTCGCCTGTAGTTTTTAATGCAAGTGATTCAGGAACTAATGGCTATAATGTAATGTACAAGGCTTATACGGGGGAGAAACCTGTTTTTAGCGGCGGTCAGAAAATTACCGGTTGGACATTGGTTGGTAACGGTGTCTACAAAGCCAATATCGGCTCGACACTTGCTTCCCTTCGTTTCCGTCACTTGTATGTAAACGGGAAGACCGCTGTCAGGGCCCGCGAACCGGATACGGGTTTCTACCGCGTTTCATCCTGGGATCAAACAAATAAGCTCATTAACGTTAAAAGCTCTGAAATCTCGAATTGGGCTCTCCTTAATCAGGCGGAGATGCATATAACGAGGCATTGGACACTAGGCAGTTTCCGCATCAAGTCCTTTGCCTCTAGCGGCTCCATTGCTTCGATTACTTTGCAGGATGCCGACAAGAATAAAGCGTTTAATGACCACTCTTCTTTTTCCTATGACAACCCTTATTTTTTTGAGAATGCCTACGAACTTTTGGATAGCGAAGGAGAATGGTACCTGAATCCATCGACAAGCGAGCTTTTCTATAAATTGCGGGCGGGTGAAGATATTTCCACAGCAGTTATTGTCGCTCCCGCGCTTGAGAATCTGGTGACGTTCTCGGGCTCGCTTGACTCTCCTGTTCGCAACATCCAGTTGCACGGCCTGACGTTCAAGGATACTACATGGTACTACCCTAATACCGCTCCCGTTCGCGGCGGGCAAGCGGAAGAAATTGATGATAGCAAACTGGCCGCTACCGTGCTTTTGCAAAACAGCAACAACATACTGCTTGAGCGGAATGTTTTCTATAATTTGGGAGGCAACGGAATAGCTCTTTATACTGCTAATAGCGACAATATAATCCGAGGCAATGTACTTAGAGATATCGCAATAGGCGGGATAGGCGTTGCCACCGACCGCATTAGAAATCCCGCTGACTCGCGCGTGGTAACGCGCCGCAATAAAGTAACAAATAATTACATCACTAAAATTGCGCGCGAATATATGGGTTTGGGCATCTATGACGGGCTTACCGATTCAACAATCTTGGAGCATAACGAAATATTTGATCTACCCTACTCGGGGATTTCCATAGGGTTTAGCGGCTTCACCAGCGAAAGCACGCAGCTTGCGAACAATACAGTGAGGTATAACCGCATCCATAAAACAATGAATCTGCTGGACGACGGCGGGGGCATCTACACAGGCAACAAACAATCCGGAACGCAAATCTTTGAGAACTATATTTATGATCAAGCGCGCTCCCAGTGGGAAGAGGGCTTCCCGAATGCGGGGATTTATTTGGACCAAAAAACGAGCAGCGTTACGATCAAAAATAATGTGGTGGAAAACACGCCATTGGCTCTCAATTTGAGTTTTGATTCCGCTTGCGGCACTTTCGTAAATTTCACCTTTACTCCGATCCGCGGAAGCACAAGTTGCAGCACTTTTACCACAGATAGCAGTTTCAACAGTGCGTCTGTAAAATCGAACGCTGGCCTAGAAACAGCATACAAAGACATAATTAATGACACCCCACCTCCCCCGCCCCCTCCGACTTTTGACTTCTCCATCTCCAACGGCGGCTCAAAATCAGTCAACCAAGGTTCATCAGTAACCAATTCTGTAACGGCAACACTGGTTTCAGGAACTTCCCAATCAGTTTCATTCTCGGCTTCCGGACTTCCTTCCGGAGCCACAGCTTCTTTCTCTCCAACCTCCTGCTCTCCAACCTGCTCATCTACTCTCACAATTTCCACTCTTTCCACAACTCCATCAGGAACTTACACAATTACGGTTACGGGAACAGCTACCGGCGGGGCCGCAAAGACCACAACCTTTACTCTTACCATAATTGGAGTAGACAACACTCCACCGGTGATTTCATCTGTTTTGGCAAATTCAATCACTTCTTCCTCTGCCACAATAACCTGGACAACAAACAAATCAGCGGATTCGCAAGTGGAGTACGGATCCACCGGTTCATACGGTTTCCAGTCGACACTTAATACCTCTCTTCTCACTTCCCATTCTCAACCTCTTTCAAACCTCTCTCCAAACTCCACCTACCATTACAGGGTAAAATCGCGCGATGCCGCGGGGAATCTTGCCATTTCACCCGACAGTACGTTTGTAACCAAAACAATAACTCCAACAACTGTCGGAAAATACTTTGAGCTCCCGTCAACTTGGAGTACGAAAATTGGCAGCACGCTTTCGGAGAGGCAAGCCGTCTGGAATAATCCGATGACAGGAAGTTCTCTTTTGATGGCGGATATTTTGGGTGACGCTACTTCGCTAACGGTAAACCGCGGACCGTGGTCTTCTACTCATTGTGTTGCGCGCAATTCCGATCCGCTGAAGACTGTTTCGTTTGTAACTGCTGGCCACGACGTGGCGATTGCGAACAATTGGAATATATTGCGTATTCCTTCCTCATGCAATCCGCCTGGAGAAGCAGACGGGCACGTGGTGGTTATCAATGCCGATGATAATCGTTATCTTTGGGAATTTAACGGCGCGCGAAAAGATGCGAGCGGCAACTGGTCAGCCGCGAGGGTGCACAGATGGGACAGGCAAGGGGGCATTAATAGTATCTACGGAGGAGGAGGGAGAGGCGTCAACGCTAGATATACGGCTAATACCGAGGGGACAAACGCCTGTTCCGCTTCAGCGGCTATCGCTCAAGGGACGATACTTCGGGATGAATTAAATGCCGGTGTGATAAATCACGCGCTTAGATGGATTTATCACGGAGAATATGGCCCATCGCATACTTCATATTATCCTTGCATTGCATATCGCAACGGAAATGAAAGTGTTGACCGTTCAAATGCAGGGCGCCTAGGGGAAAGATTTATGCTGGATCCGAATATAAATGTTGACTCTTTAAATATCGGAAAAGATATGAAAACAATTCTGAAAGCAGGACAGCAATATGGATGGATTTTTGCTGAGTCAACCAGTGTTGGATATTCGTATTGGGCTGCGGAAACAAATGTTGACTGGACCGGATATGATTTTTCTACGAGCGCCGTCGCCGGAGGATTTGATAATTTTGTTTATAATAATTCCCGCTGGGTAAAATGTATTGATGGATCCCCTGGGGAATGCTCCGGAGCATCCACTACCTCAACTCCAACCGTAACTATTACAGCCAACCCAACTTCAATAACTTCTGAAAGCTCTTCAACTTTAACATGGAGCTCGACAAACGCAAACTCATGCACTGCATCTGGTGGATGGATTGGAACAAAAGCGACTTCTGGAAGTCAATCAGTCTCTCCGACAGCCAATACAACATACACTCTCTCATGCACAGGAGCGGGAGGAACAGTAAGCCAATCTGCCACAGTCACTGTTACAGTTTCCCAATCATTTAACTTCAATCTTACAAACGGAGGAGCAAAATCAGTAACTCGCGGGTCTTCAGTTACCAATTCCATTACTGCCACTCTCTCTTCAGGAACAACTCAACCCGCCAATTTCACAGTCTCAGGCCTTCCAACCGAAGCTACAGGAACTTTTTCTCCCGTGTCTTGTTCTCCAACCTGTACAACAACTCTTACTATTAATACTCTCTCAACTACTCCAATCGGCAACTCAACTATTACGCTGATTGCAACCGCAGGTTCAGTTATCAAAACTTCAACATTTACGCTGACGGTGAATGCGTCACCCCTTACCCTCACCGCCATCACTACAGACGTTCAAGACGTGGACCAAACTCTGGCCGGCACACAATTTTACAACGGCATGACTGTGAAATATTCAGCTTCAGCCACGGGACACAGCTCTTGGGAATGGCTCTATTCTATAAATGGAAACACCCCCATCTCTTTTCTCAAGGGTACCGGTGCAATCCAGGATGTTACATTTACTCATTCTTCGGCAGGCATTTCATACAAATGGTTTATCAAAGCAACCAACGGCTCTGCCATCAAGGAAAATACTTTGAACGTAAATATTATTTCAAGACCAGTTATCACTCCCGTAATGATCTCTAACGTCAACGTTGTAACAACCGCGCACACCGCCACGATTACTTGGATAACGGATAAACCCGCTTCTTCTAAAGTCGAATATGGAACCTCTAATCTCCTTGGATATAGCACATCGGAAACCGATATCGCGGCTAAAACCACCACGCATTTTGTCACACACGATAATCTTATATCTTGCACCACTTATTATTTCAAAGTTCTTTCCAAAGATGCCAATGGTAATACGGCTTCAAATCAGCTGATGTCTTATCCTACTCAAGGGTGCACGGGCGCCTCAACTATATTGGAAAACACTGAAAGGTTGATTTCAAGAAACCAAGGCGGATCTTTAACACTCATCAACGCTTCTCAAAGAGGATTGAGTATATCTATTCCAGTTAATTACAGTGCCCAAAACGCTACTTTCCAAATCAACAAACTTTCCAGTTCAGCGGTCTTTCAGGCAGCTCCTCTACCTCAAGGCACACGCCTGCTCTCCGACTATATCTACGAACTTAACGCTCTGCCTACTGCCTCGACTTCTATTAGTACATTTGATAATCCTCTCACTCTCACGGTATCTTACGATTCAGCCAGTATCGGAAACATCAATGCTTCCACTCTCAAACTTTACAGATGGAATCCTTTAATCAACTCCTGGCAAGCTCTTTCTTCTTGTGTGGTAAACACTCCCAACAATACCGTGACATGCAACACTGCCACCCTCTCCACTTATGGTTTATTTGGAGATGAAATATTTGTGACCCAACAAACCCAAACTACAACCTCTTCGGACAGTGGGAGAAGTGGCGGTGGAGGGGGAAGTTCCTCGACTAGCTCACAGCAATCAAACTCAGGACTTTATACCCCAAGCTCTTTCCAGACTGTTACAGCCGTTCTCACTGGACCCTTTGGTCCAGGTATTTCCGGAACCCAGGTTTCTCTTCTACAACAACTACTTACTAGAAACGGTGTTTATCCAGAAGCCACCATCAGCGGCTTTTACGGTTCCGCTACCCAAGCAGCCGTTAAACGTTTCCAACAAAAGTATGGTATTGAAGCAACCGGTATTGCGGGACCTAAAACTAGAACTAAACTCAATGAACTCTACGGAGGAACCACTATATCTGTGTCAATAACCGAGGCACAGAGACAAGAGCAGATCCGACAGATTAAAATCTTGCTTGTTCAACTCATCCAGCAACTGATTACTTTGATGCAGGCAGAGCAGGGGCAACGCTAGTTGGGGTGGTTAAGAAATAGTAGTATTAGGGAGAATGATATGGGGTGGAAATTTGATAACACTGGATTTAAATTTGTTGTAAAATTTATTGGGCAATTCATACTGCTTTATTTTGTAACCTCATTCTTATCCGGTTTTGTTTTTAGTAAGATCTATGAAGATAAAGAACATATCTTCGGAGTTGATCAAGAAAATTTGGCTGCTGTTGCTAGTCAAGAAGTTCTTCTGACTAAAAAATCACCATCCGTTGTTTTAGGATTTGTGGGAGACATTATGCTCGATAGGGAAGTTGAGGATGTAGTTTTATCAATCGGTAAGGGTGATTTTAAATTTGTCTTCGATCGTGCCAAGCAGAAATTAAATAACCTTGATTTGTTGTCTGGTAATCTTGAAGGACCAATATCAGACAAAGGTCGGGATTTAGGCTCGCTCTATTCTTTTCGCATGAATCCGGATGCGACTCTAGGGCTTGTATATGCAGGATTTGACGTCTTGTCCATAGCCAATAACCATACCGGAGATTGGGGGGAGGAGGCCATAGGAGACTCTATTTATCGCCTCAAAAGCTTCGGAATCGAAACCGTTGGCGCAGGTTTTTCCCAAGAGGAGGCCTATCAGCCGGCTATTGTTGAAGTTGGAGGACTGAAAATTGCATTCCTTTCTTTTACCGAAAGTACCGGTATTTATAGAGGCTCAAACGTAGCTTTGGCCACGGAAGCGAAAGTGAAGAAAAACATCGCTTCTCTAAAAGAGACCTATCCGACTGACTTTATTGTCGTGTATTTTCATTTTGGAGATGAATACCAAAAAGAATCGAATGACAAACAGAAGCAATTAGCCCACGCAGCCGTGGATGCTGGCGCTCACTTGGTTGTCGGTAGTCATCCTCACGTTACCCAAGGTATGGAAAAATATAAAACAGGTTTTATCTTCTATAGTCTGGGTAATTTTGTTTTCGACCAATATTTTTCAAATGAAACTATGCGTGGAGAATTGCTACAAGTCTTTGTTGAAAGTGATGGAAAAGTCTCCAATCTCGAACTTTGCGATGTGTTTATAAACTCTCTTTTCCAGCCCACAATTCTTCCTTGTCATCCAGTATTGAATTTTTGAATAATTTAAGTAATTATAAATTTTCAAATTCTATGCTATAATCAAGAAGGTATCGGATAGTTGATCCGATGTAACGTCGGATAGGAAAGTCCGAACATTCGCCAATTTTGTTCACTGCAGGTAACACAAAATTGAGCGTCCCGCCGAAGCCTGGGCGAAGGTGGACTCTCATGCTTGCTTTACATATAGTGAACAAGATTGGCAGCAGGGTAGCAGGTAACGCCTGTCGGGAGTAATCCTAGAGGTGCGAGCAGAAACGACCCGGTTAAGTCCGGCTGAAACGGCAAAATCCTTACCTGAATGCAAGGCCGTGTCCTTTCACAGTTTTTCAAACTGGAAGGGAAGTGCCGCTATAGATTGTAAGTGATTGCAATCACAGATAAATAACTATCCCGCCTACACTAAAGTTTCGGCGGGCAGGCGTCCTTAGAGGATACTTGTCCATCCGTAGCCTTGGCGAAGGAGGACAGAATTCGGCTTATAGGTACCCACGAAGCGCCCTTAAGGGTGTTTTGTGTTGTGTTAGAATGTGTCTATTATTAATTATCAATTATTTTATACAAATGCCACAAACTCACAAAACCAGTTTCCTTGTCATTCTCGCGCTTCTGTTTCTCTTACCAATTTTTTTTATTCCGGGAGGATCTCTTAATTTGGAAGTGGCCAAGTCAGCGCTCTTTTCATTTGGCATGAGTGTCGTAGTGTTGGTTTTTCTTTTTGAAATCTGGCAGGAAGGAAAGCTGAATCTTCCTTGGCACCCGCTTATTCTTACAGTTGTTCTCTTGCCTCTGGTTTATGCTTTGTCGGCCGTCTTAAGCACACCATCTTCGTTGTCGCTACTGGGTTACAACTTCGAGGTCGGAACTTTTGGTTTTATGCTCTTTGGGTCTATTGCCTTGGTACTCTCAATTATGATATTTTCTAATACTTCAAGAATTCTTCAAGCTCTGGGTGTTTTCTTTGTTTCTATCTCAATGATAATTCTTTTTACAAGTATCAAAATTATTTTTGGCGGTGACATATTAGTTTTGGGAAACTTTGTGGGCAAAGCAGGTAATCCCTTAGGTAATTGGACCGATTTGGCAATCTCTTTTGGTCTATTTTCCACAATTACGGCGTTAGTGCTTGGTATGGTGACGATGAAATCTTCCTTTCGAATCATTGGTTATGTTGCTTTTGCGTTTGGGGTAATTTTGTCGATTATTTTGAATTTCTTAATAACATTTATACTTACATTATTGGCGTCTATTTTTCTCTTTTTCTATTTTTCTAAAATAGAAAAACATTTTTTTAGTACAGCCTCAAATTTATCTACTGCGTCGAATCGTTTGTTTTTGAGACCTACATTTCTACCGATTATTCTTGGTGTAATATCTCTGGTTTTTCTGATTAATCCAACTGTATCCAAAACCCAAGGCACACTTGGCGATGTTATATCAAAAGTTTCCGGTGTACAGAATATTGATGTTCGTCCTTCGTTGTCTGCCACCTTGAATGTGTCAAAAGCCGTGCTTTCTCAAGATGGACTGCTTGGATCTGGACCAAATACTTTTGGGCAAGATTGGCTTGTTTATAAATCTATTGATGTAAACACCACTCCCTTCTGGGCGACATCCTTTCCTTTTGGCGTGGGATTCATACCGACACAAATCGCCACCACCGGTCTTCTGGGTTCTGTTTTATGGATAATATTTTTTGCACTTCTAGTTTTATTAATGGCAAGAGCGTTGTCTCGCTTACCAGAATCTAGGAATGAACGTTTTATACTGATTTCCACACTTCTGCTTACTATATTGCTGTGGCTGTCTTGTTTTCTTTATACTCCGTCAATCACAATATTGATACTTACTTTTATTTTTACCGGAATGTTCCTAGCGGTGTGTGTAAAAACCGGTGTTGTTCCTTGTCGTGTCATTGTTGTTAATCATCCTGTACAGACGCGTTTCGTCTCTATCATTCTAATTGCGCTTATTGTGTTGGGCGCATTATTTTTAGGTTGGACTGGAGCGAATAGAACAATTTCAGTTTTTTATTTTAAGAAAGCTATTGATCTCTCAAATAACGCCGATACATCTCTTGTAGAAATAGAAGATCGGCTTCATAAGGCCATCAAGTTTTCTCCACTAGACAGATACTATGTTGCGCTTTCGCGTCTCTATTTTACTAAAGCTCAGGTTGCGGCTTCTGCGACGACCGGTATACCAACGGAAAACAAGGCAATATTTGAGGATTCTTTGAAGAAGAGTATCGGTTCGGCAAAATATGCCGTTGATCTTAATCCGAATGGTTATGATAATTGGATTGCTTTAGGAATGGTCTATAGCGCTATTGTTCCTCCACCACTTTCTATTGACGGAGCATATGAAAATGCCCAACTTGCTTTCTCCGAGGCACGTTTAAAGAATCCCACTAACCCTGAAGTGCCTCTCCTGTTTGCCAATCTTGAAATTAATCATGGCGATATAAATGCTGCCCGTTCTTTTATTAGACGAGCGCTTGCTTTGAAAGAAGATTATGCCAATGCTTATTTAATGCTTGCGCGATTAGAAATTCAGGCAGGAAATACGTCTGGCGCAATAGCTTCTGCAGAAAGACTTGCGGCATTAGTTCCTAATAATCCTGGTATTTATTTCGAATTAGGTCTACTCAAATATTCCAACAAAGATTATACGGGTGCTGTTGATGCCTTTAATCAAGCGCTGGTCTTAACACCTGATTATGCAAACGCCAAATATTATCTCGGTTTAGCTCTAGTCCAAATCGGAAGATTAGATGAAGCTCGAGCACAATTTGAGGCGCTCTTACTTACCAATCCAGATAGTGCAGAGGTTCGTTCTATGATCGAATTCTTAAACAAGAATTCCAGTCATCTTTAATTTTCAATGGTACGGAAGATCTTCAGTTTTCTCTACAGAGAAACCAGTACCATTAATCAGGCGGCTCTTTTGTTGGGATTGTTTGCTTTTTTATCTCAAGTTCTTGCTTTTCTGCGAGATAGACTCTTGGCGCATATTTTCGGCGCAGGCGCAGAACTTGACATATATTATGCCGCCTTTCGCATCCCCGATTTTATTTTTGTAACGGTGGCTTCGGTTGTATCGCTATCGGTTCTCATCCCTTTCATTATCGAAGAAGAGGGTCGCGGATCAGAAGCTTTGCGAGGATTTATCAACAATATTTTTTCTTTTTTCTCGATTCTTATTATTGTTATTTCTGGCGTGGCTTTTATTCTTATGCCTTTTGTTTCTAAAATATTATTCAAGGGTTTCTCTGACGCCGCTCTTGTTGAGGTAATTTTTATCTCCCGTATCTTGCTCCTATCGCCGATTATTCTTGGTTTTTCGAATCTGCTCGGTTCTTTGGTTCAGGCTTATAATCGATTTACTATCTACGCTCTTGCCCCTCTTCTCTATAATGCCGGCATTATAGTTGGAATTATTTTTATCGCCACATATTTAGGAGTTATGGGGGTTGCTCTCGGCGTTATTATTGGCGCAAGTTTGCATGCTTTGGTGCAGATACCGTTTGTTGTTAAACAGCGCCTTTTTCCCAGATTTTCTTACAGATTCAATTTTGTCCTTATAGCTAGAGTGGTAAAAATTTCTATGCCTCGCACGCTGACTTTATCGATGAGCGCCCTTTCGATGATTTTTTTGGTTTCCTTGGCATCTTTGATGTCTGTCGGTTCTATCTCCATTCTTTCCTTCTCCTTTAATCTTCAGTCTGTACCGCTTTCCATTATCGGTGTCTCATATTCTTTGGCTGTCTTTCCGACTCTCTCCAGACGTTTTAAAGAGAATAATCTAAATGCTTTCCTAGAGCAGATGATGGTTACTGCCCGATTTATTATTTTCTGGTCATTGCCCATATCGGCTCTCTTGATTGTTTTGCGCGCGCAAATTGTGAGAGTGGTTCTCGGATCGGGACTTTTTAACTGGAATGATACAAGATTAACCGCGGCTAGTTTGGCGCTCTTCGCTCTCTCGTCGATGTTTCAGAGTCTTTTACTTTTATTTATCAGGGGGTTTTATTCCGCTGGTTTTACCAGAACACCATTTGTTATCAATCTCGTTTCAACTTTTATTTTACTCGCAAGTACGTGGGGTCTGGTTCACGTCTTTTATCTATCAGAAGATTTTCGCTACTTTATTAGCGCACTCTTGAAAGTGGAAGATTTATCAGATACGGCCGTTCTCATGCTTCCGCTCGGATTTTCGTTTGCCACAATCATAAACGGTTTCATTCACTGGCTGGCGTTTGAAAGATTATTTAGGGGATTTTCGCGCGGCACTGCCAAGATTGTTTTTGAATGTTTAGGGGTTTCTATAATTATGGGCGCAGTCGCTTATATCGGGCTTAACATCTTTGCAAGACTAATCGATATTTCTTCTCTGTTTGGTATTTTCTTACAGGGTTGTCTCTCTGGTATTATGGCGATTGGCGCGGGTATTCTCATTCTTTTTATCTTGAAGAGCAGGGAACTTTCCGAAATTTGGAACGTAATACATGGCAAGTTCTGGAAGACAAAAGTAATTGCCGCTGATCCAGAAATCGTGTAAGGTTGGTCCTATAATTCATATGGACAAAATCAGGAATTTTTCTATCATTGCTCATATTGATCACGGTAAGTCTACTTTGGCAGACCGTATACTCGAATTAACCGGGACAATAGAAAGGCGAGAGATGCGTGAACAGGTTCTTGATTCCATGGAACTTGAACGTGAGCGCGGTATCACTATAAAAATGCAACCCGTGCGGATCCAATATGGAGAGTATATTTTGAATTTGATTGATACTCCCGGACATATAGATTTTTCTTACGAAGTCTCAAGAGCGCTTCGGGCGGTCGAAGGCTCAATACTTCTAATAGATGCCACTCAAGGAATACAGGCCCAAACATTAACTACTTTGGAGATGGCCAAATCTGCCGGACTTGAGATTGTTCCGGTTATTTCCAAAATAGATTCTCCTCTGGCTCGTATTGCAGATGTAAGGAATGAGATTTCGAGACTGCTTAAAATTAATCAGGGTGACATTTTGCTGGTATCAGGGAAGACGGGTGAAGGCGTGAAAGAACTCCTTGAAGAAATTATTAAGAGAATGCCGCCGCCAAATCAAGATCAGACCTTAAGTACCCATTCCCAAGGTCTGACCTTCAGATCTCTAGTGTTTGATTTTAAGTACTCCAATCATCGTGGAGTAATTGTCTTTGTGCGTGTTTTCAATGGTTCGGTAAAGAAGGGTGATAAATTAAAGTTCAAGGTGGCCGACAGAACCTTTCAGGCTCTTGAAATTGGCTTTCTTACTCCAAATGAGAAGGAGGCTTCTCAGCTATCTTCCGGTGATATAGGATACATTGTGACCGGTATTAAAGAGCCCGGTATTGCATCAGTGGGAGATACTGTGGCTTCTCTTCTTGATGTATCAGCGCCACTCTCCGGTTATGAAAAATCCCGGCCGGTGGTGTGGGCTTCCATCTATCCGGAAAGTCAAGACGATTTTGTTCTTTTGCGTCAGGCTCTCTTAAAATTACGTTTGTCGGATTCGGCCTTTTCTTTTGAAGAGGAATCCCGCCTGAATGCCGCAGGCGGGCAGGCTTCTGGAGTTCTTGGGCGAGGCTTTCGTGCCGGTTTTCTTGGCATACTTCATCTGGAAATTATTACCGAAAGATTAAGACGTGAGTTTAATTTGCCGTTGGTTATCACTCTGCCGAGTATTACTTACAGGGTCTTATATAAAAACGGTGATGAACGTAATATATATACCCCATCCTTTTTCCCAGAAGATTATCTTATAAATTCAGTGTGGGAACCTTGGGTTAGAGCCGCCATAATTATGCCACCGGATTTTATCAGTCAGATAATTCAATTGCTTTATGAATTTGAAGCAGAATTAGGTGAGACAAAAGATTTTGGCGAGAATCGCATGTCTCTTACTTTTGAAATGCCGCTACGCGAAATGATGCGTGGTTTTTTCGATAAACTCAAAGGCGCCACGTCCGGTTTTGGTTCCATGTCATATTCTCTTTCCGGGGAGAAATTGGCAGATGTTACTCGTTTGGATATCTTAATAGCCGATGAGATAGTTCCGGCGTTTGCTAAAATAATCTCACGTCGGCAAGTGGAAACGGAGTGTGAGTCGGATGTGGAAAGACTTGCCGCTATATTGCCCAGACAAATGTTTACTTTAAAAATCCAGGCGAGAGTTATGGGTCACATCATCGCTTCTCATACTTTAAGCGGTATGAAGAAAGATGTCACTCAACACATGTATGGCGGAGATATTACTCGCAAGATGAAGCTTCGTGAGAAGCAGAAGAAAGGCAAGAAGAAAATGAAAGAACGGGGGAAGGTACATATTCCCCAGGATATTTTTCTTAAAATGATTCGCTCGTCGCGATGAGAATTTAATCGAGCTCAGACTAGTTTGGGAAAAAGGGTGCGTAGAGTAAAATCATACTCAAAATAATGAGAATGGAGAGTATCATCCAAGCCGTTTTCACTTTCTTTTTGTGTTTTCTATCGAACAACATATTGGCTATGTTACCATAAGGATGACTTCTTTCCACTCATATGAGATCACTTAAAAGTAAACAAAGAATTAAGCGTCTAATCTACTCTATCCCCCTTGTTGTTATTTTATTGATTATTGCCATTCTTCTGACTAAGGGGGCTATCGGCCTAATGGGTAAGGAAATCGAAAGTAGAAAAGATTCAAAAAATCTAGAAGAACAGATGAGTGTCCTAGTTACTCGAGAATCTGAGCTTAAAGAAAATATTCGTCGTCTGGAGACGGAAGAAGGGATCAGGGATGAAATAAGGGAAAAGTTTAACGTTACGCAGGAGGGGGAACTAGTTGCAGTTATTGTTGATGACCGCAGATTTTCCAGTTCAACCGACGATTTATCATTGCCATGGTATAGAAAAATTTTGAATGTTATAATGTCTGTTTATGAATAATAATGGGAAAAAAGTAGAGCTCTATTCAACCGAAAGTTGCCATTTTTGTCATATGGCCAAAGAGTTTTTTGCTGCTAATAATATTCCTTTTATTAACTATAATGTAGGTACTGATTTAGTCAAAAGAAAAGAGATGATGGGGAAAAGCGGTCAGCTTGGTGTGCCTGTACTAGTCATTGATGGCAAGGATGTAATTGTGGGTTTTGACCAAAACAAACTTTCACATTTGCTCGGTATTGCTGTTTAACTAATGGTGCCGCGGGGGTGAATCGAACACCCGACGCCTACCTCTTCAGGGTAGCGCTCTGCCACTGAGCTACCGCGGCATGTCTTTTATTGTGTTAAATTGAGCGCGCTTTTAAGCGCATTGTAGTTTCCTATCGTTTGTTCTAAAAAAGGTTGCAAATAAAGATAACCAGCCACTAGCGGGATAGCTATAATGGCAACCTTTATGAAGCCCCAAAGAACTGCCCATCTGGCTCTGTTCTGTATCTTGTGTAAAATCTGATTATTTTCTTCCGACAATCTTAACGTGCGTTCCAAAAGCGTTTTTTCTTCAGGATTCATCCCGTTAGAAGTTAGAATAATAGTTCATATTTCCATAGAATCTCCGTTTAGTAAATCAACAGGACTTCTAACGGGATTCATAGGTAAGAATTGTAGCAAAATACCCGCCTTGCGTCGAGGCAGGTCGGTATTTTTTCAAATTTCGTGTTATATTTTCAACACACCTGTCCGTGTTGATAGGTACGGCTCTCCTAGTTAAATGGATATAACAATTCCGTCCTAAGGAATAATTTCAGGTTCGATTCCTGAGGAGAGCATTAGTTTCCTTTGACCTTGAGTTTGGCTTGGCGATTTTTGTCGAGTTTGGGAAGATGAAGGACGAGCATGCCATGTTTCTCCACAGCTTCTGCTCCATCCACCTCAATTTCTTCCGGTAGATTGACGGTGCGAGTAAATGCGCCCCAATACAGTTCTCTATGAAAATAGTCATCACCCGATACGGTCCTGTCCTCACTGCGTTTACCGCGAATAGTTACGGACTCTCTGGTGATTGATACGTCAAGATCATCAGGTTTAACCCCTGCCACCATGGTTTTGATGATGATTTCAGAAGGTGTTTGATAAACATCCACTGTAAGCTGCGCTTCGTCTTCATTATCCTCGAAGATATTAGATTTTGTCTGCAGAGTCTTAAGACTGGTTCGTTCTTCTTCCATATGTTCCAAACCTTCATCCAATCGCACTGCGCCCGTTAGTCGCTCAAAAAAAGATCTTCTGTTTTGCATAATAGTCTGTTAATTATATCTTATCTCTTGTATCGCGCAATCGTCTTGGCTTTCTCAAAAGCTAAAAGTAAGAAAATAACTCCGATCCAAACCATTCCAAATGCTATCATGGCGCCGGAATTGTTCCAATGGATAATCGCTAAGTTGAAACCGCTGTGGAAAATAATAGCTAAGATTAAAGCCAATATGCCGAAGATAATTTGTTGTTTTTTTGTTTTAAGAAATGAAAACGCAAGAGACACACCAATGATACCGGACGAGACTACATGCAGTAAACTTGCTCCGATAAAGCGTAAATTACCCGTCACAACACTTGTTACAATATCTTTTCCAATAAGTGGTCCAATAATGAAGAGAGTGTTTTCCAAGGCGACAAAACCCAGAGCTGCTGTAATCATGTAAATAATAGGATCAATTGGTTCGTTGTCCTCAGTTGATCTTAATCCGCCCCAAAAGGCGGCAATAAATTTAAATATCTCTTCTATTATGACCCACAATATGATTGCGATTAGCGTCATGCCTGGGAATATAATGTCAACCCATTTTTGTAACATTAAGACAATAATTACTGCACACATGCCCAAAATAAATGTTTCAAGGATAAGTTTCTTAGGTTCTGGATTTTTATAATCTTCACGCAACCAGAAAGCGAGCCAGATTAGTGCCGGCAGAATGCCACCTAAAAGTGCATATGCAGTTGTTTCAAGATTAATCATGTAAAAGGCCAAGATTCTATCATGAGAAGATTCCCCTGTTTATTTGTAGCTTTGGTGAAGGACGACCAAATTTCTTCGGTGACAAAGGGCATAAAAGGATGAAGAAGTTTGAGCGAGTTTTCTAAAATATAATATAAGGTTGCTCTATTTACAGTTTGTTTCCCGCCCGAATGACCGGAGTCATCCGGTCGGGCGGGTTTGCTCTTCTCGATAATTTCATCAGCAAAACGGTGCCACACATAGGCATAGATTTTCTCGGCGGCGATATGGAAGCGGCAATTTTCCATATCACGGGTAATATCTTTGGCCAACGTATTAAATTCGTTCACCAATTCTTCATCGAGCTTATTTTTATTGTTCGGTGGCTTTTCCTGTGAGAGTATAAAACGCGCGATATTCCACAATTTATTGGCAAAATTTTTATAACCTCTGATACGATCCTCGGAAAGAGCCAGGTCTGTTCCGGGTGTATTTCCCACAATGAGCCCGATACGCAACGCATCGGTTCCGTATTTTTTGGAAAGATCTAATGGGTTTATTACATTTTCCTTACTCTTACTCATTTTTTTCCCTTTAGCATCATTTACTAATCCATGCAGATAAACTGTATTAAAGGGAATTTTTTTTGTTCTATAAAGCCCGAAAATAACCATCCTCGGAACCCAACGGAAAATCAGATCGTGCCCCGTTTCCATAATGTCTGTTGGATAATACGTTTCAAAATCATCACTATTTGGATATCCGAGGGCTAAATAAGGCCATTGGCCGGAAGAAAACCACGTGTCAAATGTGTCGATATCGGCTGTAACACTACCGCCGCATTTGGGGCACTGATTCATCTTACTTTTTAGATCAGGGAAACCATGCCCGCACTTTTCGCACAATTTTGCCGGTATTGGAATACCCCAAATAATCTGACGTGAAATATTCCAGTCAATTGTTTTTTCCATCCAATATAAAAATATTTTCTTGTAGTTTTCGGGGATAAATTTGATTTTGTCACTCTCCACCGCATCAATTGCCAATTTGGCAAGTGGCTTCATTTTCACAAACCACTGAGCTTTTATCTGCGGTTCGATTGAAGTGCCGCATTTATAGCAAACCCGAACATTGTGTTTATAGTCGTCATCTATTTTTACAAGCAGGCCGTTTTCTTTTAATTTCTCAACAATTTTTGGACGCGCTTCAGTGATTTTCATTCCAGCAAATTCACCGGCAATTGGCAAAAGTTTTCCGCGCCAATCTATAATCTGATCTTTTTCCAAATTATGTCGTTCCGCGACTTCGAAGTCTATCGCATCGTGCCATGGCGTGATCGTCATAACTCCGGTACCGAACGACATATCTATGGCTGCATCTTTTATGACCGTTGCAGTAATTTTTCCATTTATCCAGTTGACTTCCAACTTTTGCCCGTCTTTATAGTCTTTATATCTTTTGTCATCCGGATGCATGACAACATACTTATCTCCAAATTTTGTTTCAGGACGCGCGGTAGCAATTGTGAATGGACCATATTTTATATAATAAAACGGATCCTTTTTTTCAACGAATTCTGTTTCCACGTCCGATAGAGATGTTTGATGTTTCGGGCACCAGTTGATGATACGGTTTCCTCGATATACAAGATTGTCGTCATACATTTGTTCAAAAGTTTTCTGTGTTTCCCGGACAATGTTTTCATCTAATGTAAATTTCTCCCGTGACCAATCACACGAGGCTCCCATAGCGCTCACTTCGGCTTCCATATGCTTTTTATTTTCTAAAGTAAAAACCATGATTTCGTCGTAAAGCTGTTTGGGATCCATTCCAAAACGAGAACGACCTTGTTTTTCAAGTTCGCGCTCGTAAACTATTTGTGTTTCAAACCCGGCATGGTCTGCGCCTGGAACCCAGAGCGCTTTTTTACCACGCATTCGTTCAAAGCGAGTTATAATGTCTTCTATGGTAATGAAAAGCGCGTGCCCAGCGTGTAGATGCCCGTTGGCATTTGGGGGAGGCATAATAACAGTAAAGGGTTCCTCATGTCTTTTTGGTAGATTATCCGGATTGAAGAAACCGCTCTTTTTCCAAAGTTTATAAATCCTCTCTTCTGTTTCCTGTGGGTTATACGGTTTAAGAAATTTATCGTCCATGTGACTTGTTAATAATAACATGTTCTAAGAATAAGATACGGAAGAGGCATCTTAAATAGACTAAAGGACAAAATTTACATTAATTATCAAGACTTTTAGAATAATCGTTCATGAATTTCATTACATCTTCTGTTTATTGGTTTTTTAGTAAGCTCACGTTACTTAATAAACGACATTATTAATATAAAAGACAAATAATCATAAAATACAGTAAATAAGCCATTTTTTCGTAATTGTACGTTTTACTGTATTGTTGATTTTTTCTCACAAATGCGTAATCTGTATCACAGAATGTCCTTCTAGCTCTAAATGAAAGAGGTGAACCATGTGGAAGTATGCGGCGGCGATAATTGCATCTATCTTAATCGTTTCTTTAATTAGTAGTTGCGGTATGACGGTATCGACACCGCAACTGCAACAGAAAGTCCTTGGGCCTAGGTGTCCGGAGTGGAAACTGGTGATCAATGGATGGTCGTTTCAGTTGCTTCCTTATGACCTACAAAGGCGAGTAGAGGAACTGATGGTAATAGCACAGAATCGCAACACTCGATATGGAACTGACCCGGCCGGCTATAGAGGAGACGCTTTCTCCCGCACGCTTGGTCCTGATTTACGTAAACATGTGAAAAATAGGGCCCCCGTGAACTTCTTTTTACATGTTTACTATCTAGATCCAAAGACGGCACATCTTGTGCGAGACCTGGGCGATGCGTCTGTCGTGAATGGTATGGGTGACATAGTTCTACCTGACGACCCGCGGTATTGGATTGTGGAAACGATTTGGCCGGAGAACTTCCTATCTCCGATTAAATCGGGAGGCAAACACAGTCTCTGGCTTTTTGGGGATGAGTGGAAAGATTGGTGCACGATGAACGTGCACGGTCTCGTTCCATAACGCGTTCAACGATTAACGATTGTCGGGAGCGTATTGCCCGTACGCTCCCAACAGTTCTCTTTTCTGACACATCTCTCGTGAGGTGTTTCAGAAATAGGAACTACAAAACACGCATGCAAAAATTTTATACAATCACATTCCTATCCTTACTGATGCTTTTTGTGTCTGTGCGTAGTTTTGCTGCGTATTATCACACAAATCTTATTTCTGATATTTCTCATGGTGTTGCTCATGTTTATGCTGACGACGACGGCGACGGTGGTGGTGATGGTGGCGATGGTGGTGATGGTGGC
>ERZ1292632.1105-Hain-H43-01um-R2-1105-length-27956-cov-11_pt1 | contig 27956 bp, 28 predicted proteins | sample MGYA00564407_ERZ1292632 | MGnify/ENA primary metagenome ERZ1292632 (study PRJEB36523, sample SAMEA6512637) | groundwater metagenome | collected 2019-01-08 | study: AquaDiva: Metagenomics assemblies of 32 groundwater samples | reverse complement strand
TCGGAATTGCCCGGCTCGCCCCAAGGCAAACCCACCGCCACGCCCGAGGCCTGCAACAACACCATGGGAAAGTTTTTTTCCAGAAAATCAAAATTGGGTTTAACGGCGCTGGCAATAGCATTGCCTTTGGTCTTAGCGCTAAACCCCCAACCGTCTAAAATTAACAACACCACCGGTTTCATCTTCTTATTATATCTGCTTTGACGAATATCTTATATAGTGCTAAATTTATTATTGGTATTTAATTTTAAGTTTAGCCCAGTAATATTGTTTTAACAGTATTCTCCTTTCGGAGAATACGCCTCAGACAAAACAAAGTTTTATCTTTTAAAACAATATCACTGGGTTTAGGAAGTTACCGCCTGGATCATTAATTGGCACAGGCTATAGAATACAGCTTTAAATTTTATGGAATCATTTTTGGGTAACAGTCCAACAACTTTTATAAATCATGGAACAATTTTTGAACCCCAGCGCGTTTTTAGTGTTGTCGGCGGGCTTAGTCATCGGCTATCTGGTTCGCCAGAATATCGCCAAGCGCCGAGCCGGTAGTTTGGAAGAACGGCTTGGTAAAATGGTGGAAAAAGCCCGAGCCGAAGTTAAAGAAAAACAAGAAGAAGCCAAACAAAAAGCCCAGGAAATAATTTCCGAGGCCAAAAATGAAACCGTCAAACGGCAGTCACAACTCACCAAAATAGAGGAACTTCTCTTAAAAAGAGAAGAAGGTCTGGAGAAAAAAATTCAAGAAACCGAAACCAAAATAGAAGTTCTCGAAAAAGAAAGAGGGCAGGTTAAGATCGCTAAAGATGAAGTTGAATCAATCAAGAAAAAGGAAATAACAGAGTTGGAACGAATTGCTAATCTAAGCGAGGGCCAAGCCAAAGAAGAACTTTTTAAACAGATAGAACTGGAAAACAAAGAAAGCATCAGCCGCGAGTTGCGTCGTTTAGAAAACGAGAAAAAAGAAATTATAGAAAAGAAAGCCCAGGATTTGATTGTGTCTGCGCTGCAACGCTATTCGGGTTCGGTGGTTTCCGAAGTTACCACCACTTATGTTAATTTGCCCTCTGAAGAATTAAAGGGAAAAATAATCGGCAAAGAAGGGCGTAACATAAAAACATTGGAACGATTAACCGGCGTGGAAATTGTGGTGGATGAAACGCCGGACACCGTGATGATTTCGGGTTTTGATCCGATTCGCCGCCAAATCGCCAAGACGGCTCTGGAGGATTTAATCAAAGACGGCCGAATTCAACCGGCTAGAATAGAAGAAGCCGTGGCTCAAGCCCGTGATAAAGTGAATGAAAAAGCCAAAGAAGCCGGCGAAGCCGCGGTGTATGATGTGGGTATTACCGGTCTAGATCCGCGTTTGGTTCAGTTATTGGGGCGATTGCGTTTCCGGACATCTTTCGGCCAGAATGTTTTACTGCATTCCATAGAAGCCACTCATATTGCCGGCATGATCGCCACCGAATTAAAAGTCAACGCGCGCGTGGCCAAAACCGGCGCGCTGTTTCACGACATCGGCAAAGCCATTGATCACGAGGTTCAGGGTTCGCATGTGGACATTGGCATTAGAATTCTACAAAAATTTGGCGTGGATGAAAGCGTGATTAAAGCCATGCGGCCGCATCACGGCGAGTATCCCTACGAAACGCCCGAAAGCATAATTGTGCAGGTGGCCGAATCCATTTCGGCGGCTCGTCCCGGCGCTCGTAAAGATACGGTGGAAATTTATCTGAAACGATTGGAAGATATTGAAAGAATAACTTCGGGTTTTGAAGGCGTGGAAAAGGCCTACGCTATTCAGGCCGGCCGCGAAGTTAGGGTTTTTGTAATACCCGAGAAAGTGGATGATCTGGGTATGCATAAACTAGCCAAAGACATTGCCGGCAAAATTGAAAATGAACTCCAGTATCCCGGCGAAATAAAAATAACCGTCATCCGCGAAAATCGGGCGGTGGAGTATGCCAAGTAGAAGCGGCTTGCTTCTTTTTTGGTCATCATGTACAATAAAACAAATGCAAGCCAACCCCATTAAATTAAGCAATCTCCATTGTTATTGGAGGAACATGAACCTCTCTCAAGGAAGGGGCTGGCTTTTTGTGTATTTTTAACATAGTGTAAATTCTCACAACAACAAAAAGAACCTCTTCCTCGGAAGAGGTTCTTTTTTCTCTTCCGTGTTCTTTGTCAACTGAAGTTCCAAGAGGTTTAACCAGTAATAAAACCAAAGGAGATTGTTGCCATGGAAACATTGCTTTCCGGCGATCAGGCCTTGTGGTGGGACGCGCCGCTCAAGTTGAAAGCGCTCCAGTACAGGGGATTAAAGGTTGTTCACGAGATTCACAGTGTAGATCAATTCAGCCGTTCTGTTGTTCCGGTGACAAGCCCTGGGGTTGTCAGAGAATATGCTCTGCCTCACAATCAAAGATCTTTTTGGTCCAGTTCAATGAAGACCTCGCTTTTTCTGGGCCGGGTCTTAGTGAGCCAAGAAGAAGTTGAGCCCTATGTTTGTTTGAAGGGTCTGACGCGGGGTTTAGGCACTAGCGCCGAAAAGGTCTCGGAAGAATTTTTCTCTACTGATACTTTTGGCGTGGTTGTTCCTGATGGCGAGAGAATTATTCAGGGAGTTGGTTTTGACGAACTACATGGCCGCTTCAAGCACTTAAGGGGTCTTATTCACCGTAATTTGAAAGAGACCCTGGTTGATTCCAACATCAATTTAGATGTTTGGAACAATCTTTTTGGGATAACCAGGTACATTCCCCCAGGGGCTGGTCTGGATATTTCGGTGGGGCGGTTATGGGAGAGCGCTCTGAAAAATTTCGTGGGGGCGGGAGAGGATTCGGGAATTGAAATCACCACAAGCTTTGATAATTTTCCGCGGTTTATCAACATCGCTACCGGTCTCTTTGCTATCTTCCGTAAGGATTACGGGCGGTTGGCGGAGTTGTATAACCGCGCGGCGGCAACCACTGGCATGACCACGCTAGATGTTGATAAGCAGGAGTTACCCTACTTTTTTGTGGGAAGGAACAAGTGGGGTCACCAAGAATGGGTCCGCCAGACAGTTTTTCTTTCCGAACTGACCAAGTTAAGCGGGGACGCGGTGATTATCCCCAAAGCCATACCGATCCTCATTGAGATACTTATGAGAGGCCCTACTGTTATGCCGGAGCATGGTTCGGTCTACAGTAGCGCTTCAGCCCAGTTTCTGGAAGACCTTGGGGGGATTGGCCACAACTTTGTTTGCCATCGGGTCTGGCGGGTGCGTTTTTCGGCTTTAGACCGTCTAGCGGGCACAAACATAAAGTTTCGTCTGCCGGAATATCTTAGGGAGTATTTCGGAACAGAAATTATTTCTGGTCCGGAATTTGCCCGGGAGTGGAGAAGTGTTGCCGATCATTCCAAAGAAACGCTCGAAGGTTTGAAGGCAGCGCGGGGCAACTTTCTTTATGATTTATTAGTAAAGGACGGTTGCCTTAACGAGGAAACGGTGGGACGATTGCTGTTTCTTAAAGGCAAGCTGGTTTCCGATTCGGCAGACAGAGTGTCGGATATGGACATAATTAATGCCGAAGTTAAATGTTTGGAAACCAGAATTCTGGCCAGGAAACTCCGCAAGGTGATTGAACTGATTCAGGTGGCCAAAGGCCTGGAGTACTGGAATTCGCGCCCGTACTACTGGTGGGTGGCCTTAATGGATCCCTCCGTCGCCTGGGAGCGGAGTATCATAGAGAAGGCGGTTATTTACCACGAGGAACTTCAGTAATTAAAACAGGCGCGCCGCCGCAACGGGGCGCGCCTGTATCTTTTTAAATAAAAATGGAGATAGCAAAAAATTTAAATGATTTCGCTAAAACGCCGATAGCAAAACGCCGCGGTATTTACGCGCCGTTGTCTTTACGCCAAGAAATTTTGTCTCAAGAGTGTGGCGAGGAATTAATTTCAATAGAAAATTTTTTTATTAACAACAGACGCCAGGTTTTTTTGTCGCCGGTTTGGAGCAAAAAAGATGTGCCGGTTATGGTTTTAAGAAAAAGCGTATTAGAAAAATTGCTCAAAGTCAGTCGGGGTTTTAAGGGAAAATATTTTTTTAAGATCACGGATGCTTACCGGCCGATTTCCCTGCAAAGAAAATTATTTGCCCAGGTATGCCAAGAAGTTAAAACAGAAAATGATTCTCTTTCAGCAGAAGAAATAAAAACAAGAGCGCGCCGATTTGTGGCCGACCCGGACTTGGGTATTCCGCCCCATTCCACCGGTGGCGTGGTGGATTTAACCCTGGTGGATAAATCTGGAGACGAACTTGATATGGGCACAAAAATAGACACCCTGGACGACAAGGTTGAAACACTTAGTGATAAAATCACAAGCAAACAAATGTCTAATCGGATATTTCTTTTAGAAAGTATGGAAAAAGAGGGTTTTGTTAATTTGGCTTCGGAATGGTGGCACTATTCTTATGGTGATCAATACTGGGCGGCGTTTTATGGCAAGACAACGGCCATATATAATAGTGTTGATTTGTGGTAGATTGGTTATCCACAGGCAAAAGCTAGATTATTGCGGAAAAATTGAAGGTCGGGTATCATAGAGATAGTAAAGATGCGACTTTTTGAAAAGGTCGAGTATAAAGTCCAGTAATTACTTAATAAAACAATGACAAAAAATCAATTTGTAGCGGCTATTGCCGCCAAGACCGGCAAAGCCAAATCGGAATCCGCCGAGATGGTGGATGCTGTTTTTGACACTATTACCCAGACCATGATCAAAGGCGACAGCGTTAATATCTCGGGTTTCGGCGTTTTTAGGGTCTCTGACAGAAAAGCTCGAGAAGGCATTAATCCCCGCACCGGCGAGAAGATTCATATTGCGGCTAAGAAGGCCCCCAAGTTCCGCGCCGGCAAGACCTTAAAAGAAGCAGTGAAATAATTTCTATATTATCCCAAAAATCCCCCCGACCTTGCGTCGGAGGGATTTTTGATTGGAGTGGGTAAGGGGAGTCGGTCACGGATAACGCCTCGCCGTCGCTCGGCGTTTCCGCGACCCCGGCTCGCGATTTCATCTACTGATGAAATATCGCTCCGCCTTTCTCCTCCCCACGCAGACAAATAAATTTGTCTGCTTTACCCATAATAAAAACAATCTCAAAAGAGATTATTTTTATTATTGAGCGGGTAAGGGGAGTCGAACCCCTGTTACCAGTTTGGAAAACTGGAGTAATAACCGTTATACGATACCCGCCTACGCATCTTCGCTATGGCTACGAGCTTCGGCGGGCAGGCCCGCCAAGCTCAGCTTGGTCCGCTTAAGAAGTCCAGCATGAATTTTTTACCTGTCTTTCCTCGCCGCCAGGGCGAATTCGTCAAAATACTTCATCAGCGATTCGGTATTTTCATTATATTCATTTTCACCAAAAAACAAACTGCAGAAAACTTCTTTGGCCCGGGCTATTTCTTTTAGCCGGCCGTTAATTTTGGGCCAACGGGGGTCGGCCAGTGTCAGATCAAACAATTCCAAAGATCGTTCTGCCGCCTGAATAGCCTGGATTTTATCTTCTCTCTTTTGCCACGCGAACGCTCGATAAACCTCGCTGCCGATATTACCCACTTGTTCCGAGGCGTTAAATTGAAACCACCTATCTTTGTTATAGGGCATAGTTTTAGTCGGAGAGCCGAGAATCGAACTCGGACTACCTGCTCCCAAAGCAGGCGTACTACCACTATACGACTCTCCGAACTCATTTTATGTTACCAGTAGAGCCAATTCCGTCAAATCCTGATATAATTCTAACATGGTTATTGACTACGAGCGGCTCAAAACTTTTTTGGCCGATTCCAATTTAGTTACTCCTCAAAATTTGCAATTGGCCGAAGCCGACTCCAAAGAAACCGGGCGCCGGTTGGATGAGGTTTTGTTAAAACGCAATCTTGTTTCCGAGGAGATATTAGCCAAGTCCAAGGCCTATATTTTAGGCATTCCTTTTGTGGACCTTAGCAATCAAACAGTGGATCCGGAGATATTAAAAATAATTCCCGAACCGATCGCGCGCCGGAGCAATATCGTGGCTTTCAAAAAAACCGCCAACAATCTGGAGGTGGCCATGTTAGACCCGGCCGATTTACAAACCATCGATTTTATCAAAAAGAAATCAGAACTTAATATCTTGCCGCGTTTAACTTCGCGCCAATCGCTGGAGGCGGTGATACGGCAATACCAAAAAAGTTTGGAGGAAGAATTTAATAAAATAATAAAAACCGAATCGTCGGCGATGCTAAAAGTGGTGGGCGCGGCCGGGAAGGGCGGGAAGATAAAGACCGATGCCGAGTTAAAACAAGTTGCCGAGGAATTGCCCATAGTCAGAATTGTGGATACTTTAATCCGGCACGCTATTTTGGAAAGCGCTTCTGATATTCATATTGAACCCGAAGAAAAAGATGTGGTGGTGAGATATCGGGTGGATGGCTTGCTTAAAGATGTGATGGTTCTGCCGCGCGAAGTTCACCAAGGCATCGCCGCCCGCATAAAAGTGTTGGCTAGCTTAAAACTGGACGAACACCGCTTGCCCCAAGACGGCCGGTTTAAAATTGAAAGCGAGGATTATAAGGTTTCGTTTCGTGTTTCTATTCTGCCGGTTTATGATGGCGAAAAAATTGTAATGCGTTTGTTGCGTGAAGACGCGCAGGGCTTTACTTTGGAAGGGTTGGGTTTGCGCGGTCGCGCTTTGGAGGTGGTTCATAACGCCATCAATCGTCCCACGGGTTTGTTTTTGGTGACCGGTCCCACTGGTTCGGGTAAAACCACCACGCTTTATACCGTTTTAGATATTTTGAACACGCCCGAAGTTAATATCTCCACCATAGAAGACCCGATAGAATACCGCATGCCCAGAATAAACCAAACCCAGGTTCGCCCCGATATTGGTTTTTCTTTTTCGCAGGGCTTAAGAACTTTGGTGCGCCAGGATCCCGATATCATTATGGTCGGCGAAATAAGAGACAATGAAACCGCCGGCCTGGCCATCAACGCTTCTTTAACCGGTCACCTAGTATTATCCACTTTGCACACCAATTCCGCCGCCGGCGCCATGCCTCGCTTGATAGATATGAAAGCCGAGCCGTTTTTGATTGCTTCCACCATAACCGCGATTGTGGCCCAACGGCTGGTGCGTCAACTTTGCCCCGACAGCCGCGCCAAGTATCGCCTGAATCCAAAAGAAATAGAGGTCTTAGGCAAGGACATCAATTTGGAAAAAATGCTCAAGCTTTTAAAGCAAGAGAAAATTGTCGCGCCCGAGGCCGCTTGGGATAGTATTGATTTTTATCAACCCCATGAATCCGAGGGCTGTCCCTTGGGTTACAAAGGCCGGGTGGGTATTTATGAGGTTCTAAATATCACGCCGAAAATAAAACAATTGATTATTTCTTCGGCCACTTCCGACGATATTCAAAAAGCCGCCCAGGAGGAAGGCATGCTAATTATGCTGGAAGACGGTTTTATCAAAGCCGCCCAGGGGATTACCAGCATAGAAGAAGTGTTGAGGGCGTCTAGGGAGTAGTTAAACGATGCCAATATACTAATTTATGCGAATGATACGAATAAAAATTCGAATGTCTTATTTGTATAATTCGTATGTATTCGTAGATTAGCATCGCATTTATGGAATTTGAATTTAGGTCGGTCAATAACGAAGGCAAAAAGAACAACGGCGTTCGGTCAGCCGAAAATTCAGTATCTTTGGCGCGCGACTTGCGCCAAGAGGGCTGGTTTTTGGTTTGGTCGCAAGAAAAAGGCGCCGCGTTAAACGCGGCTTCGGCCCGAGCTCGGCTGGGAGGATTGGCGGCCAAGTTGATATCTTCGCTGGATTTTTTATTTAAGCGGATTACTTTACAGGAAAAAATGATTTTCGCGCGGCATTTGGGTTTGATGATTAAAGCCGGTTTCTCGCTCAATAAAGCCCTAGAGACCTTAACCCGACAAACAAAAAATAAACATTTCGCAGCGGTGCTTAAAAATTTAAGCGACAGCGTGGCTTCCGGTAAAACCTTTCATCAGTCGGTCTTACAACACGCCGATGTTTTTTCGCCGATATTTATCAGTATGGTTAAAGTGGGCGAGGCCTCGGGCAAATTGGAAGAAACCTTAAAACTGGCCACACTGCACTTAAAACGCGAGCATACTCTAAAGAGTAAAATCAAAGGCGCCATGACTTATCCCATCGTTATTTTGTGCGCTTTGGCTTTGGTGGGGGCGATAATGGTTATATTCGTTTTACCGCAATTGGCCTCCACTTTTTCCGAACTGAATGTGCCCCTGCCTCTAACCACCCGGATAATTTTCGGCTTTGTTAATTTTGCCAGTCGCTTCTGGTATTTACTCATTGTGATTATCGCCGCGACATTTTGGGGCTTGTATTTTTTTATTCGCAAAACAGATAAGGGCAAGAATTTGGTCAACCTGATGTTTTTAAAAACTCCGATATTTTCGGATCTTACCAAAAAATTAAACTCGGCCCGATTTTCACGCACTCTGGGTTCACTGCTTGCCGGCGGAGTTTCTCTAACCGAGGCCATAAAAATAACGGCCGACACTCTAACCAATGTTTATTACCGCCGGGCGGTGCTAGCTACTCTGGCCGAAGTGGAAAAAGGTCAAACGCTTTCTGGCCTTTTAACTAAAAGTCCGGATTTGTTTCCGCCGGTGGTCACCGAAATGATCGCCGTGGGCGAGGAAACCGGTTCACTCACTTTAATTTTAAAAGAATTGGCCCGTTTTTTTGAATCCGAGGTGGCGGTGGCCACCAAGGGGTTGTCGTCCATAATTGAGCCGGTAATTATGATTGTCATCGGCGTTGTCGTGGGCGTTTTTGCCTTATCCATAATCCAACCGATTTATTCCATCACTAATAGTTTATAGTAATGCGCCGAGGTTTTACCCTAATTGAAATTGTTATTGTCACCGCTATTTTTGGTATTTTGGCGGTGGGCGCGGTGGTTTCTTTTCAGGCCGTGCGGGGCAGTACCGATCTAAGTTCGGCGGTTGATTTTGTTAAAGCCAAATTGGAAAAATCTCGTCTCGCCACACTGGCTAAAGAAGACGGTTCGGGTTGGAGCGTTAAAGTTAATGAATATGATTTAATTTGGTTTAAGGGGCAGACCTTTAACCCTTTAGATCCCGACAATAAAACCTTAATTTTGCCGGTGGGTACTAAGGTTTCCAGCGTCAATTTGGAAAATTCCGGGTCAGCTGTTTTTTTTAACACTCTTACCGGCACAACCAGCCCAGGCACAATTGTTTTGGCGCTCACTATTAATCCCGCCCAAATATCAACTTTATATATAAGTCGTTCCGGTCAAATATACACCAGCGCTAGCGCTAACACTCTCAAACCTACCACCGACACCCGCCACCTTCATTTTGATCTGGGCTGGAGCATTCAAAACGCGGTGGAACTTAAATTTAGATTTTTAACCGATCCCGAAGATGTTCGCGCGATTGTAATGACGCCGTATTTTAATACAGACCAGACCGGTCTTGATTATACTGGTTCGTTCACAGTAGCGGGACAACCACAAAAAATCAGAGTGCACACGCATAATTTGGATTCGTCGGTTACAACTTTATCAATTCATCGGGATTTAATGAATAATTCTAAACCGGTGGAAATATATATAGATAGTAAAATTATAGTCACTTATGCCGCCGATAGTTCCGCGATTGTCGGCGCGTTTGGGGGAACGATGACGCCACAATAATGAGCCACAAGCCACAAGTCATAAGTCATAAACCTGGTGTAAAGCTTAAGCCGAAAAATAAAAGTCGTTCAGGTTTTTCGGTCTTAGAAATCGTGGTTGTTCTGGCCGCTTTGGCTATGGTCGCGGTTGTTTTGGGGCAGTTAAGTGTTTCTTTTTTGGGAGCGGTGGCTTCGGGAGAACTGCAATTGCGGGCCAATGCTATTGGCGCTGAAACCATGGAGGCGTTAAAAATTATAAAAGAGGAGGACTGGAATAATTTGGCCGGTTTATCTGTAAATACACCCTACTATTTAACTTATTCCACCATCACCAATAAATGGTCGGTGGCGGCGTTGGATCCCGGCAAAATAGATGGAATTTTTTCGCGCTGGTTTATGGTTAAATCAGTTAATCGCGATGGCACTACCGGCCAAATTGTTTTTTCGGGCGGCAGTCCCGACTCAAAAACCTTATTGGTTGAAGCCAATGTGGATTGGGTCTATAAAGGCGCCAATAAGAATTTTAAGTTAACTACATATTTAACTAGTTTTTAGAAATGTTTCACGATAAAAAAGGTTTTTCTATTATAGAGGCCATTATTTATTCTGCCATGCTGGCGGTTTTGATTTTGATTTTATCCCGATTGACCTTGAGCGCAATTACTAGTTATAGAACCGCCAGAATCAAAGAGGATCTGATTATTTCTTCGGGAAGGGTTTTGGAAAATTTTCTTCGGGAATCCAGAAACGCTTCCAAAATTTATTTACCCACTACGGTTTTGGGTAACGATTTGGGCGAATTAAGTTTGGCGACTTCGTTTCAGTCGCTGAATAAAACCGAGCCGGAGACATACACAGATATTTATTTGGTTGGTGGGCAGATATGGTTAAAAAGAGAAAACGAATCACCTCAGCCGCTGACCGGTGTTGGTCTGGAAGTAACGCAATTTAAGTTGCTTCGTTCTGTAACCACTAATAATCTGGAAGGCCTAAGGTTATATTTAGATCTAAGAAGCCGTGTTAATTCCAGCGAGACCTTATTTTTTAGTACTTTCGCGTTGTTGAGAGGAGGATACGCGCAATAATCTCACAACCTATATCTTATGTCTCGTATCTTTATGAAGTTAAAAAAGTTACAAGTTCTAAGTTCCAAGTTTCAAGACCGCAAGGGTTATGCCGCCGTGTTTTCGTTTGTGATAATGCTTACCATAATTGGCAGTATTATTTCGGTTTTTTTATTGATGGCCTTAAACACTCTGTACGCCGGCCGAATAACCGCTGTTAACTTAAAGAATTTTTACGCCACTGATGGTTTGGCTGAAGACGCTTTGCGAAGAATTTATGATCCGGCAGTTCCGGATGCCGTTAATGGCGAGACCCTCGTTGTCGGAGATGCTACTGTAACATTGAGTATTGGTCTGGACGGCCTCTTAAAAAAACATATGTTTTCTGCTCAAATTCAAAGCAGATATTCTGCTAACGAAACCTTAATAATAGACGACACCAATCCGCTCAATATTAAGATAAAAGAGTGGAAGGAGTCGTTGTAAGTTTGTGATATGATTAACATATGAATTTTTTTCCTGCCTCAATCGGTTTAGATATTTCCGATTCCTCCCTAAAAGCGGTCGCCTTAAAAAAAGAAGGCGCCGAGACCTTTACTCTGGTCGGATTTGGCCGAGAATATCTAAAAGAAAATGCTATTGAAGACGGTGAAATAAAAAACGCCGAGAGTTTTTTGTTGGCGTTAAATTCATTATTTAAAAATCAACGCGGCAATTTTCCCAAAGGTAAATATCTAGTTGTTTCCCTGCCCGAAGAGAAGGTCTTCTTGAGGATTTTGGAATTGCCCGGCGCTCTAAAAAAAGAAGAACTAAATGAGGCCTTAAAATACGAATTGGAGGCCAACATTCCCATGTCTTTGGACGAGGTCTACTACGACTACGAAATTTTACCAGGATCGCCGGATTCGCCTCACCAAGATATTATGGTTAACGCCGTGCCCAAACGGATAGTTGATTCCTATGTTAATTTTTTTGGCCAAAACGGCTACCAAATTTTGGCTTTGGAATCGGAATCATTTTCGGTCCTAAGATCTCTTTTTACCGCTCGGGCGAATATTAAAGAAACTATTTTGGTCTTAGATATTGGCGCCGCTCGAACTCGTTTCATGATTGTAGCCGAAGGTATTTTACATTTTACCTCTTCTAATGTTCTGGCCGGAGATAAATTCAGCCAACTATTAAGCGAACGATTCCCTTTAAACCTAAAAGAAGCCGAATTTATGAAAAGAATGGTGGGGTTGGATAAGAATCAGGAAAAAGGACGGGAACTTTTGGAATCACTCCGGCCGGCCTTGGCGCAACTCAAAGAGCAGATACAAAATTACCTTAATTTTTTTGAGACCCACCCCGACAGTCACAAACTCCACGACTCCGCCCAAAAAATATCAAAAATAATTTTAATAGGCGGCGGCGCAGCACTTTGGGGTTTAACCGATTGGTTAAGTTCTGAATTGGGACTGGCGGTTATTTTAGGCAATCCCATAAAAGGTCTTAAAGCCGCGCCGGGTTTAAAATTAAAAATGTCTTTAGAGGACTCTTTAAGTTACACCTCGGCCATTGGGCTTGCCTTAAGGCCCGGCCAAGAATTTTCATGATTAATTTACTGCCGCCGCTGGCCAAAGGAAAATTACACCAAAACCTGTTAACCCGGCAATTAAACCACCTTGGGTTTATTTTGGCGATTATTTTTTTGGGCGGCGCGGTTTTTATTTTCAATACTTTTATTTTCTTAAAAATACAAACCAGTTCTCTTAAACAAACGCTTAATGTGGAAACGATTAACGCCGATACTCAAAAAGTCCAGGATTTGGAGGGAGAAACAAAAAATCTTAATAACCTTCTTTTGAAAAATCAGGGTTTTAGACAGGGCAGCCAATCATCTTTAGAGATATTCCGTGAAATTGAAAAAGTTATCCCGGCTGGAGCCAAACTTGCGGCCTTTTCTTGGGAAGATGTTACTGAGAAAATTGTTTTAAGCGGTCGGGCGCAGACCCGAGATGATGTTTTGGCCATGGAAAAGCGCTTGAAGGACTCATTGGTTTTTGAAAAGATTGAGTCACCTTTGGCCAATTTTCTGGAAAAAAATAATGTTAGCTTTAATTTTGTTTTTTATTTTAAGCCACGACCATGAGAAACAATCTGGAGAATTATCTTAAATCGTATTGGGTTGCTGTGGTAGGTGTATTGCTGGCTATTTTGATAAATCTAGTGGCTTGGTTTTTAACCCAACAGGCCCGATTCGAATATATCCAAAAAAATAAAGAACTTTCATCACTTACATCCAAAAAATCCAGTCCAATTCAGATTAAAAGGGAAGAAGAAAGGGTCGCGGCTGTATTGGACCGTGTGGCGCGCGGTTTTGTTTCTCCGGAAAAAATCGTTGATTTTATCGTTTTTCTAGAGGACTCGGCTAAAGAGACCGGAAATTCTATGAGTATAAGTTCGGCTGATGCCGGCCCGGCATCAGCGAGCGAAAGCGAAACGAGCAGGGAAAAGACCAATAAAAAATTATTAAAATTTAAAGTCGCGTTAACCGGATCATATTCCAGTTTTGTTAATTTTTCGGCTCGGTTAGAAAACTCACCTTATTTAATGCGTGTCCACAGAATAGAAATTTTCCAAACGATTGAGCCCTTGTCCAAACAATCGGTTTTAAAAGAAAATTTGGATATAGAAATTCCCTCGCTTTAATTATGAATAATTTAACCATTGCTAAATTTATTGAGCGTGAAGGTTTAAAAATAATCATAGCCGTGGGAGTGGCGGTATTAGCCGTTTCTTTTTGGATATTTTACGTTTACGGTTTTGGTTCAATAGATATTGTTTCTGATCTCCAGGCCAACAGTTCGGTCTTAAAACAGGGCTTAATAGATGATGTTGTGAAAGATATGGATTCAAGAGAGTCAGCTTTAATCAAACTCAAACAGGCGCCCCTAACCGCCTCGGATATTTTTAGATAACACTTTTCGGAGTTCAACTCCAAAAAACTAGTCATTCTAAAATTATATCACTGTTTTTTTGTAAGTCAATGCTTTTTAACCATTCTAAAATTGATTTTTTGTATTCCTGTGGATTACCATATAATTTCAACAAAACATTCTTTTTTATAGTCACAGCAAAATTTCTTTTGCCGGTATAGTCAGCGAAACTTGACCACTTATAGTTATCTAGAAAATGAATAGCTTTATTCAAGTTTTTTATTGTTCCTTCACGCCATTTTGGTTCTATCGATTCTAATGGATTTAAGTGAATGTAATGGGGGATATATAGAAGTTGGTGATGAGTGTTTATCAAGATAGCTTTGAATCTTCCTTGGAATAAGGGTCCAACTCGGTCATACTTAATGTTAAAATAATTAGTGTAGCCAGTACCTAATTTTTGCATGAATCTAACGATGCCGTTTTCCGTATGTTGTCGCAGAAGTAAGTGATAGTGGTTAGACATTAAACAAAAGGCCAAAATATCCACTAATCTTTTTTTTGGGAGTTGAACTCCGAAAAGAAGTTGTTCTAAATGGGACGAAGTTAGTTGAGATGGATGTGTTGATGAAAATCTGACATTAGATGGTGGTGATAGCTCTATATTGTTGAATTCTATTAGGTTTTGAATAAATCGGAGATGATCATTTCTATCCATAAAAACCAATCTTTTTTCCACACCTCTGTTATAAATATGATATATATGATTTTTTACAAAATTAGGTTTTATCATTTTTTATTAATTAAAATTTATTCAAATGACTATTAAATACTGTTTAGATATATTTTACACCAATACTTTTCGGAGTTCAACTCCGAAAGTTACTAAATTATTTTTTATTGTGCTAAAAATTTCGTTGATTGCATTGGCTTTGTTATTAATTCCGTTTTTTGTTTTGGCTCAATCTGGCTCAGTGGTTATTAATGAAATTGCATGGATGGGTACCACGGCCAACTCGGCCGACGAATGGCTGGAACTTTTTAATACCACTAATCAAAATGTAGATTTGACCGACTGGCGATTATTTGAAATCAGCGGTAGCACTAGTACCCCGATAATAACTCTTTCCGGATCGGTTTCTCCTAATGGTTATTATCTGATAGAGCGGACCGACGACAATTCTGTGGCCAATATACCCGCCCATGTTTTTGGGCCGTTTAGTGGTAGTGGTTTGAGTAACAGCGGTGAAAATCTAGTTCTAAAAAACTCGGTGGGGGAGGTAATAGATTCGGTTAATGCCACCGGCGGCTGGCTGTTCGGGGATAGCATCACAAAAGCCAGTATGGAACGCAAATCAGACGGTACTTGGCAAACCAACGACGGCATAACTAAAAACGGCAACGATGCCGCTGGTAATCCTATAGTCGGCACGCCCAAAGCGATGAATAGCGGCAGTTCGACTTCGTCCACGACCACGCCGAGCAGTTCTACGAGTCAATCAATAACCGGTGGCGGGTCTGGTTCGTCGGGCAGCGCTGTTTCATCGCTACCTGTTCTTAAAGCCGAGGCCGGCGCGGATATTGTCATAGAAACAAACCAGCCGATTGCTTTTAGCGGTTTGGCCTCTCAAGGCGCGAAAATATACAAATGGTATCTAGGTGATGGCAATATAAAAGACGGCGCCGAAATAACTCACACCTATCAATTTCCGGGAACTTATTTAGTAACTCTTGAAGTTAGTAATGGTGTTGATACCAATATAGATCAATCGCGCGTTTTTGTTTTTGGAGGCAAGGTTTTAATAAGTGAATTTTTTATTGGAACTGCGTCCACCACTGCGTCAAACGCGGCTGGAGGATGGGTGGAACTTTATAATCCTAATAATTTTTCGGTTGATCTTTCTGGTTGGATTTTAGAAAGTGGAGAAACAAAATTTAGCGCGCCTAATTTTGTGTTGATTCCGGCAAAAGGTTATTTGGTCTTGTCTCAAAGTGTCACCGGGTTGGATTTGAGCCGATCCAATAAATTACAACTCAAATACCCCAATGGTTTTATCGTGGATGTCGTTAGTTTTGAAAAGAACAAGCCCGAGGCCTCGGCCAACCGTTCCGTTGACGGCTTTTTCTGGTCCAAAGAACTCACGCCTGGCCAGCCCAATGTAATTGTGTCCTCCAGCCCCAATCTTGGCTTAAATTCTAGCATTTTACCCCGGCTAGTGCTGTCAAAACCCCAAGAAAACCCCCGCATATTGGCAGCGGCTTCGTATAACATTGTCGCCGATTCTCCGGCCGAGGCCTCCATTGGAGATAATTTTTCTGGAAACAACCCGGCGATTTCGGCGCAATTGCCTTTTTGGCAAAAAATTTATAAAAGTATTTTCTTTTGGATTTTTTCAACCGCGCTACTTGGCGCTGTGATCAGTTGGGGTTATATAACGCTGTTTAGAAAAAAATAATTTTGTGTGTCGCAAAAATTTATTTTATATGCCCGTTCTTTAAAAAAACTATTGTAATTTATTTTTTATTCTGTAATAATTAAAATAGATTTATATTTTATAATTTTTTTATTAAAAAATAAATAATGGCCAACGGAATTAACGGTAACGGTAAAACAAATGATGTTTCAGCCGCTGAAATAAAACCGCCGCTTAGATTTTTATTTGTTTCCAAAGAAAGCGCCAGCGGCGATTTGGCTTGGACCTTAAAAAAAGAAGGCCATGAGATTAAAATTTTTATTAAAGTAAAAAATGACGCCGATGTTTATGACGGATTTTTAGAAAAAGTGGAAAAATGGGAGGATTGGACGGACTGGGCCGATGTTATCGTTTTTGATCATGTGGAATTTGGCGAGGCGGCCGATCGGCTCCGCAAAAAAGGCAAACATGTTATCGGCGGCTCGGTTTACACCGACCGTTTGGAGATTGATCGCAGTTTTGGACAGGCCGAGCTAAAAAAATACGGAATTAATGTTTTGCCCAACTGGAATTTTTCCAGTTACGACGAGGCCTTGGAATTTATAAAAAATAATCCGGCCCGCTATGTGTTCAAACCGAGCGGCAACACACCCTCGGCCAATAAAAATTTATTATTTTTAGGCGAGGAGGAAGACGGCAAGGATTTGATAGAAATTTTAAGCCAAAACAAAGAGGTCTGGCAAAAAAAGGCCTCAGTTTTTCAACTCCAAAAAGTTGTGGCTGGAGTGGAGGTGGCCGTGGGCGCGTTTTTTAACGGCCAGGAATTTATAATGCCGATCAATGTTAATTTTGAACACAAACGGGTTTTTCCCGGCGGCATCGGCCCTTTTACAGGCGATATGGGCGCGTTAATGTTTTGGACTTTGCCCAACATGCTTTTTAACGAAACACTGGCTAAAATGCTGCCGGCTCTGCGGGAATCGGGTTATATCGGCTATATAGATATAAATTGCATTGTGAACGGCCGCGGTATTTATCCTTTGGAATTTACCGCTCGGTTCGGTTACCCCACTATTCATGTTCAGTTGGAGGGCTTGCTTATGCCGGTCGGGGACTGGCTATACCGTTTGGCTCAAGGCGAAAATTTTGAAATGAAAACCAAGAAAGGTTTTCAAATTGGGGTGGAAATTTTTGTGCCGACTCATTTTGCCAAATCCAAAGACAAAGAAATCATAGAAATTTATCGCGATTTGCCCATATTTTTTAAGAAGCGAACAAATTTGGAAGGCATCCACATAGAAGATATAAAATTGGCCGAAGGCGGCGTGTGGCGGATCGCGGGGGAATCGGGCTCGCTGTTGGTAGTTACGGGTTCGGGCAACACCGTGGAGGAAGCCAGACACCAGGCCTATAGCCGCATTAAAAATATAATGATTCAAAATATGTTTTACCGCACTGACATTGGTTCGCGCTGGCGGGTGGATAGCGATAAATTGCACACTTGGGGTTATCTCTAAACATGAAATACGATTTTGTTGTTTTAGGCGCCGATGGCATGCAGGGTCAGATTGTAACTCGTGATTTACTAGAAAGGGGCTATACTGTTTTCGCGTCTGATATCTATAAATCAAAAATCACCGCGATTTTAAATAAGTACGGTCGCGGTCGTTCTTTTTTTTCTTTAATGGATTTGCGCGATATAGCCGCGGCTACTAAAGCGATTTTTGCCTCGGGCGCCGATACGGTTATCAACTGCGCCGATATGTACTGGAATGTTAATGTCTATCGGGCCTGTTTGGCGGCTAAAACAAATTGCGTGGATTTGGGTTCTTGGATTGAACTAACCGAGGAACAACTGGCGTTGGACGCGCAGTTTAAAAAAATAAAAAGAATCGCCATAACCGGCTGTGGTTCGGTGCCTGGCATTGGCAATGTGATGTTGCGTTACGCCGCCAAAAAGTTTGATATTTTGGATAGCGCCGATGTGGGCTTTGCTTGGGATTCCAATAAAAAGAAATTCGTGGTGCCTTTTTCCATGAAAAGTATTTTAGAAGAATTTACCTATAATCCGAGGTTCATTAAAAACGGACAGGTAGTGGAAAGCAATCCCCTGGAAATATCCATAGAAAAAAATTTCCGTTTGATCGGCCGACAAAAATCATTTTTGGTTCAACACCCTGAACTATTTACTTTTTTTCATTATTTTAAAAATCAGGGCTTAAAAAATGTTAGATTTTTTGCCGGTTTTCCCGAACATTCTTTGGAAAAAATATATACTTTGATAGAACTGGGTTTCCAGAGCGATAAGCCGGTCAAGATTCCCGAGCTAAACGGTGAAATTGCGCCGTTTGATCTTTTAAATCCCGTGTTCAAGCGGCTCAAGTCACCTCAAGGTTATACTGAAAGTGAAAACTTATGGCTGGAGGTATCGGGTGTTAAAAGTTCAAAATCAAAAACAATTTTGATGGAGTGTTTGGTGCCGCCGATTAAGGGTTGGGAGATGCACGGTTGCAACATAGACACCGGTTTTCCGGCGGTTATCATCGCTAAAATGATAAAAGATAAAATTATAAAACAACCCGGCAGTTTTGCGCCCGAGGCCATTGTGCCAGAAAAAGAATTTTTTGCCGAACTCAAAAAGAAGGGCTTGGAAGTGTATGAAAACGGTAAGTTGATAAATTAAATGCTTTTAGTAAAGACAAAAATTGGTCCCAGCAAAATTCATGGCATTGGGCTTTTTGCCGATCAATTTATCGCCAAAGATACGCCTATTTGGAAATTCAAAAAAGGTTTTGATTTAAAATATACAAAAACCGAATTAGATCAGTTGTCAAAACCAGCCCGAGATCAATTTTTACATTATTGTTATAGTTATTCTGATGAAACCGGCCATAACTATGTGGTGTGCGCGGATGATTACCGGTTTTTAAATCATTCAGCCAGTCCCAACATAACCAACATCGAGATCGTCGGTGAGGAGGAGGGAGTGGACATCGCTCTAAAAGATATTCAAGTGGGTGAAGAGTTGGTCTGCGACTGCCGCGAGTTTGATGAGGACTGCGCCAAAGATATTGAGGCCGGTTTACAGCCCTAGTTTCTAAAAAACTTAGCCAATTGGACTTTTAGCATCACTGCGATTATAGTATTTTGAACAGTTCTTTTCAAATAGTTTGCCATCTTAAACTCAAAGGAGAATGAATATCATGGAAACCACTAGGATTCTTGGTATCAGTTCCACAACCGATCAAAGAGACAATAGTCGGAGTGAAGAACTTTTATGTAAGTTGCTGACATACGCTCGAGATTTTGGCGGCGAGACAAAATTGTTGAAGTTGAGAGAAAAAAGTATTCTACCGTGCGAGGGATGTTTCAACTTTAGGTCAGAAGCATGCACTTTTCCGTGTATTCATGCCGGTCAGGATAATACTCAAGAAGCCCTGGAGGCGATTATATGGTCTGACGCTATAGCCATAGCTACGCCAGTCCATTGGGGAGGCCCATCACCACTATTGAGTTTGCTGTTAGGTAAGATGTGTTCGCTAGAAAATCGTCAGCAGATTAAAAAAGAGCGGGGCAGAGAACCGCTACTTGGTAAGCCATTCTGTTTGGTTGCTTCTCAAGCCGTAGATGGAGCCGCTCTGGCTCTTTCACAAATTGAGTGGGCTTTGAACCAGCTAGGAATGTTTTGTGTGCCATTCGGAAAAATATTTGAACCCCGCTTGCTCAAAAGATGGTTTATCAGAGCAGGTTTAAAGGTTATGGGGGAGAATAAATTTGAATGGATAGAATATGGCCTGAGATTGGCGGCGCGAAATCTTGTTAACCTATCTTGTTCGCTTAAGGGATATGTTTGGGATGATTATGTTCTCATTGATCCCGAAGGGTAAATGTTTAAGCGTCTCGAATAAAATCGGGACGCTCTTTTTTATTACTCTACTGGAGTTACCAAACTCCAGCGGGTTTTGTTTTAAGGATAAGAATTGTGCTAATCTAAAGTTAATAATGAATATAGTCACCCGAGCTAATAATTTAGAAATCACGCCGGCGCTAAGGGACTATTTAGACAAGCGCCTCGGTTCTTTGTCTAAACTGGTTAAAAGCGGGCATAACGAAAATATAGAGACCCGGGTGGAACTAGGCCGGATTTCGTTTCACCATAGAAAAGGCGAAGTTTATTTTGCCGAAATTAATTTACGCCTAGGCAAAAATCTTTTGCGGGCCCACCAGGAAAGCATCAGTATTTATTCGGCCATAGACGAAGCCAAAGACGAACTAAGAACTGAACTCTTAAAATTCAAAGGCAAAAGAGAAACAATTTTGCGCCGAGGCGCCAGATCCGTCGGCAAGTTATTCCGGATTTCTCCTTTAGCCCGCTTTAGGAAAAAATAATCATAACAAAGAATGGATTTTGTCCCTAAAAAAGTTTTTTTTACCAAAGGCGTCGGCGTTCATAAAGATTATCTGACTTCTTTTGAGCTGGCTTTAAGGGACGCTGGCATTAGCCCTTATAATTTGGTCAGCGTTTCCAGTATTTTTCCGGCCGGCTGCAAAAGAATCAGCCGCGAAGAGGGTTTGAAGTTTCTTAAACCGGGCTCAATTGTCTTTGTAGTTCTGGCGCGTAATGCCACCAACGAACCCAATCGCTTAGTGGCCGCTTCCATTGGTTTGGCTTTGCCAACGGATGAAAATCACTACGGTTACCTGTCCGAACATCATCCTTTTGGCGAGACCGCTGAAAAAGCCGGCGATTACGCCGAAGACCTGGCCGCGACTATGCTGGCTACCATGTTGGGGCTAGGGTTTGATATCAATACCGCCTGGGACGAACGAGAACAGTTGTATAAAGCCAGTGGTAAAATAATCAAGACCTCCAATTACACTCAATCGGCCGAAGGCAACAAAGACGGTCAGTGGACCACCGTCATCTCCGCCGCGGTCTTTATTATGGAAGATAATTAGTCCTCGCCCGCGGGCTCTTTTTTACCCCAGTACTAGAACCTGCGGTTCAGTACGGGGCTGTGTTTCCTCTATTTTTCTGTTATAACTAGTAACAATGTCTGTTTGGAACAATCTTTTTGGCGATGATAATAACCGTTTTTTGAAACGGGCTTTTAAGGTTGTGGCCGAAATCAACGCGCTGGAACCGGAATTTAATAAATTATCAGACGAGGAATTAAAGAATAAAACTCAAGAATTTAAAAATCGGCTCATCCAAGGCTTAGCCTTGGATGAGATTTTACCGGAGGCGTTTGCGGCGGTCAGAGAAGCGTCAACACGGACGCTTGGCCAGCGGCATTTTGATGTGCAATTAATCGGCGGTATGGCTTTGCACGAAGGCAAGGTGGCCGAGATGCGAACCGGCGAGGGTAAAACCTTAACCGCGACTTTGGCCATTTATCTTAATGCTTTGGAAGAAAAAGGCGCGCATGTGGTCACGGTCAACGACTATTTGGCCCGTCGCGACGCCGTGTGGATGGGGCAGATATATAACGCTTTGGGTTTGTCGGTCGGATGTATTAATCATGATGCGAGTTATTTGTATGATGCTGCTCATCGGTCTCAATCATCAAGGTCAGACCTTGATGAAGTTAGAGATACCGTAGGGAGTTTTAAAGTGATTCATGAATTTTTGCGGCCGTGTTCCCGAAAAGAGGCCTATTCCGCCGATATCACTTATGGCACCAATAACGAATTTGGTTTTGATTATTTGCGCGATAATTTGGTTCATAGCGCCGAGGATTTATCTCAAAGATCACACGAGCGGGGCAGTTGGAATTTTGCCATTGTGGATGAGGTGGACAGTATTTTAATAGACGAAGCGCGCACGCCTTTGATAATTTCTCAACCCGATACCGAATCCGGCCAGCTCTATCAAAAATTTGCCCGAATTGTTCCTAAATTAAATTCGGCAGAACATTATATCGTGGATGAAAAACATCGCTCGGCGGTTTTAACTCAAGATGGAATTTCCAAAGTAGAAGAATATCTGGGCATTAAAAATTTATACGAAGAAGGCGGGGTGAAACTGGTGCATCACCTGGAACAGGCCTTGAAAGCCCACACGCTTTTTAAGCGCGATAAGGATTATATTATTAAAGAGGGCGAAGTGATTATTGTGGATGAGTTTACCGGCCGTATGATGCCAGGCCGCCGTTATTCCGAGGGTTTGCATCAAGCCATAGAAGCCAAAGAGGGCGTGGTGGTGCGCCGGGAATCGCGCACCGTGGCCACCATAACTTTCCAAAATTATTTTCGGCAATATAAAAAAATCGCCGGTATGTCTGGTACGGCTAAGACATCTCAAGAAGAATTCAGAAAGGTCTATAATCTGGAAGTGGCGGTAATTCCCACTCACAAAACCATGATCAGGGCCGACCGAGAAGATATGATTTACAGGAGCGAAAAAGGCAAGTTTCAGGCGGTGTTGCGTAAAGTCAAAGAATTAAATGAAAAAGGCCAGCCGGTGCTTTTGGGCACCAGTTCCATAGAAAAAAATGAATACTTGGGCGTGTTGTTGGGTCAGATTGGGGTGCCGCATCAAGCGCTTAACGCCAAAAACCACGAAGCCGAGGCGCAAATAATCGCTCAAGCCGGCCGGCTAGGCGCGGTCACGCTCGCCACCAACATCGCCGGTCGCGGCGTGGATATTGTGCTGGGCGGCAATCCGGCTGATCCGTCCGAGGCCGAAAAAGTTAAAGAACTCGGAGGTTTATTTGTTTTAGGCACCGAACGGCACGAAGCGCGGCGGATAGACAACCAATTGCGCGGCCGGGCTGGCCGGCAGGGGGATAGGGGTGAGTCGCAATTTTTTGTTTCTTTGGAAGATGAACTGATGCGGGTTTTTGGCGGGGATAAAATTAAAAATTTAATGGCGCGTTTTAATATCCCCGAAGACGAGGCCATAAAAAGCGGACTAGTGAGCAAAGCCATAGAAGCGGCGCAGGCCAAAATTGAGGGCTATCATTTTGATGTTAGAAAACATGTTTTGGAATACGACGAGGTAATGAACAAGCATCGCGAGGTGGTTTATAAACTTCGCCGCGAACTTATCGGCGTGGATTGGCCGGAAAAAGTTAAAGAAAAAATAACTGAAATTTTAAAAGACGAAGTGGCCAGAATTGTTTTGTCTAATGCTTCGGCTGCCACTGGGATTTTTGATATCGCCGAGACAACAGTTGATTTGGAGCAGATTCTGCCGGTCAAAGATAAAAAAAGCGCGATTGAATCGGAAACAACTGAAATAAAAAATAATCAGGAAAAATTAATTTCTTATTTTCAGGACTTAGTCGAGGGCGTTTATTGTGACAGAGAAAATCAATTAGGTCTAGAAGCCACAAGACAGATAGAAAAAATGGTGTTGTTGCGAACCATAGACGAACTTTGGATGGCTCACTTGGAAGAAATGGAACATCTGCGCGATTCGGTGGGTTTGCGCGCCTACGGCCAGCGCGATCCCTTGGTGGAATATAAAACCGAAGGCCACCGATTGTTTCAGGACTTTCTAGGAGCTTTGGATAACCAAGTCGCTAATTTGATTTTCAAAGTTGGATTGATCCAGCGACAAGAAACAAACGACATGAGACAAGTAATTTATCAAAGTCCATCATCTTCTGTGCCCCACATACCTAACAAACATGTTTCTGGCGAAGCCAAGGTCGGCCGAAATGATTCTTGCCCCTGCGGCTCGGGGAAGAAATACAAGAAATGCCACGGGGCGTAGTAGTTAATCAGCCGCATGTTTTTGTGAATTTAATTAACAAAAGAAAAATAATTACCATATTGCCGGCATATAATGCGGCAAAGACCTTAGGGTGGACTGTTGCCGATATCCCCAGAGATTATGTAGATGAGATTATTTTAGTTGACGATTTTTCTAATGATGGAACATTTAAATTAGCCCAAAAACTTGGCCTTTTAACATGGCGTCATGATAGCAACTTAGGTTATGGAGCTAATCAAAAAACATGTTATCGGTTGGCTTTAGAAAGAGGCGCGGATATTGTGGTTATGCTTCATCCTGACTATCAATATAATCCAAAGTTGATTCCATATTTTGTTGATCTTATAAACGAAAAATATTTTGATGTGGTCTTGGGATCAAGAATAAGGACAAGACATGAAGCGCTTGATGGCGGGATGCCATTATATAAGTATTACGCCAATAGGTTTCTTACTTTTGTTGAAAATATAGCGACTGGTCAGAATCTTTCGGAGTGGCATACCGGTTATCGGGCCTATGATAAAAAAGTATTAGCGTCCATTGATTTTAATAAGTTTTCTGATGATTTTGTTTTTGACAGCCAAATGCTTTTTGCTATTGTGGAAAAAAAATTTAAAATTGGCGAAATTCCAGTGCCGGTCCGTTACTTTAAAAACGCTTCCAGTGTAAATTTAAAGAAATCGCTTAAATACGGTTTTCAAACCCTGGGCATTGCTTTGAAATATTTATTCGTCAAAAGGATTTAACCCAAATTATTTAAACGATTTTAACGATGAATTTTATAAAACACGAATATATTCTTGTGACGGTCCTTATTTTAGTTGGTCTGGGCTTAAATATATTTTTGACGGCCTATACGACTTTTTGGATTGATGAGTCCATGGTTGTGAATTTATCCTACGAAAGCAATTCCAAAATAATTTCAGAGCTGCTGACCAAAGAAGCACATCCACCGGCTTATTATTTCTTAATAAAAATTATTAGAATAATTTTCGGCGACAGAGAAATGTATTTTCGTTTGTTTTCTTCGTTATACTTTGTTTTAACTGGTTTTTATATCTACTTGTTTGGTCGGGAGATTGGCGGAAGGTCGAGTGGACTTATTGCCCTTGTTTTTTGGAGCTCAAATTATTTTCTGCTTTTTTATTCAAAACAAGCCAGGCCATATAGTTTGTTAGCTTTTCTTTCGATTGCTTCAGCGTATTATCTTTGCATGTTATTAAAAAAATACCGCACAAAATATGCCGTATATTATATAGTCATCACGGTTTTGGGATTATACACAAATTATTGGTTTACTTTACTTTTACTCGCGCAACTTATCGTTCTTTTTAAAGAAAAAAATATAAAAGTTTGGTCTGCTTTAATTGGGGCGGGTTTATTGTTTATGCCGTGGGCTATAATTTATCTATCAAGGTTTAATAATTATGGCATAGGGCAATGGATTGAGAGACCCGGCTTGGCGTCAATTTGGGAGAGTTTGGGATATTTTGGCTGGGGCCAATGGCTGATAATTATACCAGGCATTGTTTGTGGGGTTATCAGTGCCGTGGTAAATAATAATTTGAATTTTAAGAAGTTATGGTTGTTGCTTATATATTTTCTGGTGCCCATTGGCCTAGCGTTTGGTATTTCTCAATTTGTGCCTATCTATACGCCGGGACGCAGAGAGATTGTTTTGGCGCCTATATTTATAGTCATGTTGGCCTATTTGTTTTCAAGAATTGAAAACAGGAAATGGCAAATTGGAATATCAATTTTGTTGATTCTTTTTACTTTTCAAACAGCGCTCAATTTTAATGCCCAGGCCCAAGAATGGCAGTCCTCCGACCTCTCGGTGATCCAAGAAATAAAAAGTGAGATTAAGAGTGGTGATTATATTATTCTTTATGGACTGACAAATACTAATTATAATTATTATGCTAGGCGATTAGGAATAAATAATGATAAAATATATTTTCCTGTTAATATGGAGTTTAACCAAAATTCTTTAGGGCCTATTCAAGAGATTTCTTTTGATTCGGATAAATTAAAAACTAATATTCAGATATTAAAAGAAAAAATTGACGGAGTTGAACATGCTAATTTTTTTGTTTTAATAACTAATGATGCCGCCTCTGCTGTGCTGATAACTTCGCTTGACGGAAATTTAAAAAAAATTAAAGAAATTATTCCACAAAAACCCCACATGCCGACATGGATTGACAGAGTTGTGGTTTACGAAAAATAATGTCAGTAGTTTCAACGACCCCTGCCCCTACGGAGCGACAAAATCTGACGGAAAACCGATAAAGTATAAACACTGCCACGGAGCTTAGATTACTGAAAAAGAGAAGGACCGCCCTTCTCTTTGGGGTTATCGTGAGATAAAATTTAGATATGGAACGAAAATTTAATTTTTCTATTGACGAGTATTATCATCTTTATAACCGAGGCAATGACAAACGGATTATTTTCGAAGACGAATATGATTATAATCGTTTCAAACTACTGCTCTATCATTGCAATAGTTCTATGCCGGTTGATCTTGGTAAACCTCTTAGTGAAGGGCGGTCCTTCTCTGATCTAATGAGTATCGATCGGGGAACGGAGATTGTGGCTATAGGATCATATGTTTTGATGCCCAATCATTTCCATATTCTAGTTAAAGAAATTACGGAAGATGGAATCTCTAAATTTATGGGCAAATTATCTACGGGTTACTCAATGTACTTTAATAATAAACGCAGTAGGTCTGGCTCATTGTTCGAAGGCAGATTCAAGGCCACTCATGCAGACACGAATGAGTATCTTAAATATCTTTTTGCTTATATCCATTTAAATCCGGTCAAGTTAATTTATCCATTATGGAAAGACAAAGGCTTGGCCGATTTTGCCGGTGCTAAAGAATATTTGAGTGAATATGATCATTCTAGTTATTTGGATTATTGCGGTGCATCCAGATTGGACCGAAAGATTTTAAATCAAAAGTATTTCCCTGCATATTTCAGCAATTTTAAGAGTTTTGATGATTTTATAAATAGCTGGCTTAGTTTTTCAGAGAAGGACCGCCCTCCTCTTTTTTCTTTTTGAAAATGTTATGGGAAATAAACTATCAATTCTGTTCTGGATAATATTATTAGGCGCTGGCTATCATCTAATTAGAGACATATTGCAGATAATCGGCATAGATAATATTTTTATCGAGATAGGACATTGGGAGCATCAATGGTGTAGGAATTATTGTGATTTTGTCACATTGCCACTCGATATTTTTGTGATAGTTATGTCGGCAGTAATCGTAAAAAGAAAAAAAGTCGGCACCTTAGGAGTTTGTATACTGATTGCCCTGCTCGTAGCTTTATTCATGTGGTTATGGAAATAAGAGCAAGAAATACTATGGAAAATAAGAGACAAAATTCAATTCTCGTGCCTTATAAAATCCAAAACGGAGGAGTAGTTGTTTATCTACAAAAAAGATCAAAGGATGCTAAGCGGCTGCCTGATTATTTTGGTTTTTTTGGTGGAGGAATAGAGGAAGGTGAAAGTCCAGAAAAAGCATTGCTAAGAGAAATAAAGGAAGAGATGGGTTTAGATTTAAATTTGGAATCAGTTCGGCTTTTTAATCGCTACGAATTTATTAAAAGCATAAAATATACTTATTTATTTGAACCGTCTGAAAATTGGGAGGATTCCGTTATTATTGGTGAAGGAGAATATGGTCAATGGTTTACTGTAGAAGATGCTCTTAGTAAGCATAATATTATTTTAGAAGACAAGGTTATTTTAAATGATTTAGAGAGGAAATTATTAAATAAACCGACTGGACCCGACCTCTAGAAATGTTCATGGGTAAGGTTGAGGTCAACGGCAAAAAAGTTCCGAGGTTTAAATTTATCAAAAAATAACTATGCACCATGTGGCCATAATGAAAAAGTCGTGGGGTTTAAAGGAAGGCAAATCAGGGCTGGTTGCTTTTTTAGTGGCGGTGGTGTATAAATAAAGTGTTGTAAGTATCTCGTAGTTTCGGGCTCCTATACTAGGTATAGTTTGGGCTAGGGCGGCTGAATCAGCCGCAGATAGAAACAAAGAGAGGTCGGCTTACAAAGTATTTAGTATAAG
>ERZ1292632.1104-Hain-H43-01um-R2-1104-length-27966-cov-13_pt1 | contig 27966 bp, 28 predicted proteins | sample MGYA00564407_ERZ1292632 | MGnify/ENA primary metagenome ERZ1292632 (study PRJEB36523, sample SAMEA6512637) | groundwater metagenome | collected 2019-01-08 | study: AquaDiva: Metagenomics assemblies of 32 groundwater samples | reverse complement strand
GATTATTAACCGGCTCTCGCCGTACAACCACTATAACATAAAAGAATGATACTTCATAACCGAATGTGGACAGTGGTATTATAACACTTTCTCTATGATAAAGTCAACGACATCTGGTTTATAATATTTCACCGAGTGGAATTCAATAGGATTCTTCTTGTATACCCACAATAACGCATCCACCTCCCTCCATGTCTTTCTGCATCCCCGTTCTTTCAGGACACGCAATATCTTCTCCCGAGTCAGAAGTCCAAGCCGCCACGCATCGACACGATGATTCATTGGTGGTTGATATTTTAATATAAGTCGAGACTCTTTTTTGAATGCTTCCTCATCGTTTTTACACTCAATAATGAACAGTCTTTCGAATCTCTTCGATGCCATATGCTGACCAATCCGAACCCCAACTGACTGCGACTTCCCGATGTACAAAACCTCACCACCATCCCCAACCAAAAAATATACGCACGGCTTATGCCGGCCGACAAATGCAATTTCTCTTGCTCCATTGATTTTCCCTATATCCATACAAAACATTATAACACATACCAAAACCTACTGTAATCTACCCAAGTGTGGAAAACTGCAAGTAGGCATTTCTGCAATATGGTGTTTCTGCAACCATAAGTAATAAGGAGGGATACAAAATAAAAAGTATCTTTATAGCAGAAAGCGCCCTTTCGAGCGCTTTCTACTTATCGAAGGAATGTCACCATGGCTGGTAACAAAACAGTGGATGTGCCTACTTACAGGGAGTTAAATGGACACTAACCTCGAATCCCAGCCACCGCCTCATCCGATACTTCCGAGAACTTTACCGTCCTCATCAGATAGAAAGTTCTTGACGATGTATCCGGTGAAGCCGATTACAGCGCCGTTGATCGCCAGATTCACTATCTCGCTCCAATTTGCTTGGAAGATATCGAATCCGGGTGTCTGAAACGCCGCCGCAACCGGGAGCATGAACCCAGTGATGATGGCCATCACGAGTCCCTTACTGACATCGCTTAAGTTGAGCCGAAACATGGTGCTGTTCATGATGTGAATGTTACCAATAATAATCTGACCGCGCTACTGCCCCTTGGGGACAGTGCGTCCACTGTTCTTCTTCATATACTCCTTAATCTTTTTCTCAGACATAACCGTCAGTTGCTCTTTATCCAGAGTCGCATCAATGATGTCGAATTTCTTAGGGTTGAGAATCTCTATCTCGTTGCCGTAATTCACAGCGTCATATCCTCTCTCTCTAAATCCGCGCAACGCAACTGCTGTCTCTTTTGAGCTCTTCGATTTGCCAGCCGTGTCAGCCCATTCCTGTGAAGATGACGATAGAGTCTTTATTTTCTCCCCCTTCTTCACACGGACACCGACTACGTCTTTCCCGTAATAACTCGATCCATTGTAATCAGTGACGTAAAACGCCTCCGACTGTTCTGCGAATCCCTTCTTGTTCTTACTCGGGTCGAATCCATTCTCCAGTAGAGATTTCTTATTCACTGTTGAGACTCCGTGGTAGTACACCCCTCCCTCGGTTGGATCCGCGAGACCTCCTGCATCAGTTTTCGGCGTACCAAACTTATCGGTCGTCTGCGATGTCTTTGCAGTGCTTTCACGTGTAACAGGTGCCGTGGGCTTCTCGGAGTATCGGTAGATGCCCTCTGGCTTTGCTTTCCTTAAATCTATTATAGTTTCACCCTTGCCCCATACGACCCCATCATACCCCTTCTTTTTTGCGACTTCTGCGACCTTACTTTCAATACTCACGATGAGTTTGTCAGTTGCTTCGTCTGAAAGGTCGTTATAAAACTTCTTTGACATTTCTTTTATTTCAGGAACGACTTTTGATGCTTGCTCGAATAGTGGATCATCGCCGGGCAATCGTAACGGATTTTTGAATTCCACACTCTCGGATACGACATTTCCTTTCGCTCCAGTCTTCTTCGACTTAAATTCTGCGTAAAATTCAGCTTTGCCCTTATCGGTGCTGAGGAACTTATTCCCGATACTCTGATCACCCTTCCCTTCAGCGATACCTCTGTACGCGGTGTATCTATATACACCCTCCTGTTTTATTACTGGTATCCATTTTTTACCATCGGTACTATATTCAAGCAGTTTTGGATCAATCTTTGTATTTACTGCTCCCTCTCCAGTACCTTCATATTCAGAATAGGGTATGTCCCCACCAGCTTCGTCTGAATATCCTGATAGTTTCTCCAATTCCGTCTTTTTTGCGCGGAGAAGTATACTCTCCCCTTTCTGAACATCCTTAATATGGGGTTCAATCGAAAAGAATACTCCTTTCCCTCCACTTTCAGAAACGCTCGGCATGAGTCCGTTCTTTCTAATCGACTCGAGCGCACTTGGTGAAGTCTCATGATACCTGTAGCCCGCACCGCCCTGACCCCCCTGTTTTGCCACTTTTTCTGCCATTGGTGAGGACTTTACCGCTGGAACGACCGGTTGAGCCTCTTCAACCCCTTTCGCTCCGCCTGCGCCAGTTTTACCCCCTTTCCCGAGCCTTCCGCGCGTAAGTAACCTCTTGCCCCAGCTGGTAGTGAAGAGTTTCGTGACCCCATATTCAATGCCGAGCTTTGAGAGAAGTACGCCGATGCCGGGACCAACGCCGAGCGCCACGTTAATACCGAGTTGCAGTTTCTCGGCTGTTGGCGATCCTGCGACCATTTTCGTCCCCCTGCCCATCGCCTGTGCCATCTGTTTCAGATCCATGAGTTTCTGCAATTCCTCCGGCGAGAAAACCTTCTCCAATACTTTCGTATTGTATGCCTCAATCGCCTGCGCGAGCCTGCCGGGTTGCACATGACCATCAAGTGTAGCGCGTTCGATGATGTCATCCGCGACAGAACTTCGTAACAAATCCCTTAACTGTTGCAATCCACGCTCGCCAACCAGCTCGCGAATGGTGTCGTCTCCGTATTTTCCAAGAAGTGTTGCAAGCTTGGTCGGGTTCATCTTTCCTGTAAGAGGAATGATGACTGATTGAATTACGGTGTTCATAAAAGCATCGCCGACGGTCTGAAATGCTTCCGTGCCTACGAGTCCTTTAAGTTCCCGAACCATCGTCACATCGCCGGCTTTTATGAGCGACCCGAAGATGCGCTCCGGACTCCGGGCGTTCCTGATCGTGCGACCGACCATTGAGTTGATTTTATTGATTCCTGCCTTGTAAAATTCGTCCGCTATCTTAAGAGCGTTGGCCGCTTCTACGCCGGATGCCCTGACTGTGTCATCGAGGTCTTTTGAAAGTGTCGCGTATATCCGCTTAAGATTTGCTGTATCCCCAGTCGCTATCGGGTCCGTGCGATTCCCGAGCTTCGAACCGATGTCACTGCGCGTCTGTTTTACATTAACGAAAGTGCGCTTGCTCGCTGTCGATAAGTTATTCCGTAACTGCTGGTAGTATCTGGCCATGTTGCGCGATGACGGATCAGACGATGCCATCTTTCTCTGAATGATGTCATCGAGGGCTTTACGAGTTTCTTCAAGAATCGCCTGTTGGTTGCCGATGCGCGATGTCGCTTCTTCGTAGAGCTTAGTCTTTGCCTCATCAAATGACTTCTTGGCCTTCGTGAGGGCGTCCTTGAGTTCTGTACCGACATTCTCGAGCGTAACGCCCGGCTTTATTAATACTTGTGGATCTGCATATTTACGAAGCGATTCGGCGATCGTTGAAAGACCTCTTTGTGCTTCTTCAACAATCGCGGTGATTTTTGTTCCGCCTAACCATGCGCTCTGCGCCATGGCTTCTACGCCCTGTATTGCGCGCGAGGGCGTGACAGCCGACACCGGCGCTTCTATTCCGTATTTCTTAAATGTCTCTGCCACATCCGGTGTTACATTTCGAACCGATGCGCCAAGAAGTTCGTCCGCTTCTTTTTCTGCTGTTGAAATCGCAAACTTCGGTACGGCTTCCTTTATCTTTGCACCAACCCTTTCCACGGCGCCGGCGACTGGTTTTATTGCCTTGGGACCAATCGCAAGAGTGATAGTATCAACGAAATCTTGCACATCTCCGGCGAGCTCCGGACTTGTCTTTGCGATATCACCGACTTTTGCTCCGATATCATTTGTAACATTAAGAAATTTGCCAACCTTTTCTCCCATTGCAATTCGCTGAACACTCGGCATGTTTGAAATGCCTTCAATGGCATCGCCTATGGCTACGATGAGCGGTGAGAATGCAACGCGCGCCGCTGTTCCGACTGCGCGTATCGGAGCGACTCCGGCGAGTGCTCCGGCTTTTACGATATCGCCTTCCTTGACTGCTGTACCAAACTCTTCCGCTGTCTTCTGTATTCTCTCGGCACCCTCTTCGCCGAATGCCGTGGCAGTCTCGCGCACTTTCTGCCCGAACGGAGACATTGGGAGATTCGCGCCAGGGATATTTGATGGCGGCGCTATTTTGAAATTCGACAAATCAAGAGGCGGAGCGCCTGCCCCCGGTGCTGTGGCTTTGAATTTGCTGAGTTCGAGTGGTGGCATGGGTTATTTACCCTCCGCTTTGAGGGCTGCGTCGATTGCGGCATCATCGTATCCTTGCGCTTTCATTTTCTCATAATCATATCCGGCGGTTGCCGCGCGAGTTTGCACATCGCTCCCTCCCACTTCCTCGCCCACTCCACCGGCTACAGCCACGCGAGCCTTCCGTATTGTTTCTTTCACGCGAGTTAGTTCTGCCTTAAGTTTCTCCGGGCTTTGAAGTTCAGGATTAAGAGTGGTACCACCTGCCATCATGAATTGCACGTCAGCATTCGACATCTGAGGACCGAAGAATTTCTTGACGTCCGGATCTGCGAGGAGTGTGAGTAGGTTGGTTCTTAGTGTATTCGTCACTGCAACAAGGTTTGTATAATCAGTCGACCCGACATATTTTTCCTCCAGCCCTCTCCTTAATGCGCTCCGTCCTGCCGCATCAGCCAGATTCATTGCTTCATCTGCAACTGTTTTAAGATAGTCAAATTGTTGAGTCTTTCTGCTTATGTCACCAGATATTCCACTGTCACTCGGATGTCCAGCACCAACTTGCTTCCACGTGCCGTCCTTATAGAACACAATCACGCCATTATCTTTTGAAGTAGATACCGATTGGATTTCTTTCGTGCCTGATGCCGGCAGGTCCACAGTCTCGGTCGAGATTGTGCCGTCTGTATTTTGTTTGAAAAATACTGCCTTGTTGCCAATAATTTCCGGCTTGTCTTTATTGATGTAGACATTCGCCGGAGCATTAGCAATTTTGAGTCCCTGATAGAGTTGGTCGAATGTCTCCGGGTCATACCCCGTCTGATCAATAAGCTTCTGCCGTTGATCCGAAGAAAGTTCCGCACCGGTTGCCGCGAGCGATTTCATGTCCGCGCGCGCATCGGTGGACTGTGTCTTGAGAAATTCCATAAATTTGCCAGCATTCTCTCGCGCGAGCGTTCTCGAAGCCTGTATGATCGCGTCCGCTCTCGTATTCACCCCTGCTTGGATGTTGGCGACCCTTTCTGCCGCCGCAGCTCTGATCGCCCGTTCCTCGGCTACATTTACCTGATAGGTCTTTTCCTTCTGCGCCTCTCCTGTCGGACTTCCCAATACGCCGGTAGCAGCACCGAGCGCGCGAGTCTGCCCGAGTCGTTCCCGACCGCGCACTCTGGCGGCTTCCAGTTCGGTTGATGCAAGTTCATTGATTGCATCAATCTGCGCTTGCACATCCTTCCTCGCTTTCTCACGGATGGATTCCTCATCTTCTTCTGTAACTGGTCTTGAATAGAATATGCCACCCGGCTCGAATGCCGCGCCATACGGCACTCCGCCGGGTGAACGATATGAAACTGGCGCAGACGGATTATATGAAGTCATAGGATTGGTGACTCCGCTACTTATTTCCGACCTCGCGGACACAATTGCGGACGGTCTTTCTCCACCCGGTCGTTCGGTTGCCCGAGCAGGCGATTCAAATGTTCGTATCGGATATCTTTCCACTTGAGCTTGTGGAAGAGGACTTTCAACGGGTGTGCTTCCCAAGAAGTATTCAGTCTTCGTTGGCTGTGTCTTTCCGGCTATAGTCGGCGTTGATGAGAGAATTATATTCGGCTCCTTAATAGCCGTTCCTCCTGTGGCCAAGAATCCCTCCTCGGGTCCAGAATAATATCTGGTCTCTCCACCAACTTGATACGGTTTGTTGTAGATGTAGGCCATAGATATTAAGGGATTATTTCCAGCGTGAAGCCCTGCGCGGTGATATTGTCGCTTGCGGCTTTAATATCAATGCTTAGATAAGTCGTGGCGGCGGTGTTATACGATGTTGACGTCGCCATGTATTGGCCTTTGGTGTTCGTGGTGAGTCCGGAACCGATACCTATACCAGCCGCGGACTGCGAAGATGCCGAATTGATATTACGAATCGTCCCTGAAATTGAAGCGTCGTAGGGAGTGGTGGCAGGTCCAGAATTGTTGTTAAGATGCACAAATCCGATGGATGTGGTAGCCGTCCCATTGCCGAAGCTCACTCCGGCAAATTGCGCCGCCACGGTCGTCGTAGATTGGAAATATACGTTGTATCTCATGAGGCCGTTCGTTCCTATTGTATTCGCCGGGACCGCGTATGTTGCTATTGAGGTCGTCGCGGCATTTGATCCGAGCGGGGATGCGGTGTCTTTTACAAATATCGTCGGTACATTTATCCATGAGAGTTGCCCTATTGCGTTTGTTGAAAGCACTGTTGAACTTGCTGCTTGTGCAGATGGGAACCTATAATCGACCCCATTAAATGTCGTCGTAGCCGATGAGAATGTCTGTGGAGTTGTGAAAGAATATCGATATGTCTGGTCTATACAATTTCCTCCAAGTTTGCCGGTCGTGGATGATGCGACAAGAACTCTGCTTGATGCAGACTGGCAAGTAGATGTCGCAATCGATGTGGTCAGCCCAAGCGGAGCTGTGGTGCCACCGGAACCATCTGCCGCTCCGCTTTCGGCTTCCGATGCGGATGCTTTTTCCACAATACCTTTTACAGTTGCGCTCGAGTCCGGCGCTCCGGCGATTGCAAGTGCGTCCGCGTAGGTTTTATTGATGATGTCATTTCCGGCTGTGAATGTCGGAGCCGAGGTATATGCTATTTTATTCGGGAATGTGCCGATGCCATTCATGATGCGCGAGAGAATCATCAATTGAGGACCATCGGTTATTTTCACAGAAGCCCCTCGGCGGTGGCTCTTCTGAAGTGATGCTGTGGTGCTCGTGCCGGTGAGCGGATTTATTCCTCTTGTTATATTCGTACACGCAGTCCCCGTGCAGTCGGCGAGAACCATTTCCTCGGAAGAGGAATTCTCGTCAATGATAAATGCGTATGTCGATGACGCGAGTGTTGTACCAGCCTTGTCGGTGGCCGAGGTGAGCGTCATCGTGGTCGCGCTTGATGAAATAGCCGAAGCCAGAGATGTCTCAAATAACGCCACGACGGTTGGGATTGCATCGGTCGCGCCGAGCATCTGTTGCGCTTTAGATACAGAAACATCTTCCTCTAACCTGTAGAAGTCGCTCCATACAGATGCGATATCGCTTTTTAATGCATATGGCTGGAGATTTATCGGTGGAGTGAAAAGACCGGAGAACATCATGGATATCCCCGAGACGAGAACTGCGATTGATGAGAAAAGAATGTTCATAAGATTTATTGTATCAGTTTGTAAAATGAATGAAGTGTTGTGGTGTGCATATCATCTATATTTTCTTGCGATTCGGTTGTTTTTCAATCGGATATCGCGGAACCTGAGTGTCGACACTGAGAAGTATCCGATGCCGTCCTGTTGAGTATCGTCCTCGTTTGTGCGGATTCCGCGCACGAACTTTATTTTTACCCTCTCGAATTTATCGAGACGGAGTGAGATGCTGCGAAAGTAATGATACGCAACGATGTTCGTCGTCGCTCCGGTGTTCCCGCCGACCGGGTGCCGACCGATGGTGTCCGCGCCGACGTTCGTCCTCTGTCCGCGGTCGACATAACTTCCATTTCCATCTATTTGACCAATAGTGACATACGCGCCATTGTCGGGTGATGCATGAACATCGAACACCTGATCGGGTCCGATATCCCCCTCAATCTCGAGTTTCTTGCATTTCTTGAGCGTACCCGGATATTCGAGATCCCAGTTGTTCACTACGGCATATCCGTCCACTACCGCTCCATCATCATCGATTCCAGAGAATACAGTGACGGCGTTCTTGCTTATAGACTCCCCGACCACGAGGGCGCCGTCGTAAACAGTCGCGCAGAGACCCCAATAGTCCACGATATCGAATGCCTTCCATATCTTATTGAACATGATGAACCGATTGTTGTCTGACGAATCCTCCGTCCGGCATCCGATGATGATGTAATCTTCCCATTCAGTGATGAAGCACTCGTCGAACAGGTATGTCGAAAGGTCGAGGTTTTGTGAGATGATGACTCCATCGACCGCCGTTGAGAATTGCTGGAGTGATGCGAGTTTTATCTTCGGGTCGCCGACGTCGACGGCATTTACATAGAAGATGCCAAGCGACGTACCCTTTATGGCTCGGTGGTTCGGTATCCCCTCTCTGTCGCGGAAGATTAAGTTGGTGGCCGCTGTATCGTCTTTCGTGAGAGTGAGGGCATAGAATTTGTTCTTGTGCGCGCAGTATTCGGTGTCAGCGTAGCTCTCCACTCCCATAAGAGGACCGCCGTCTCCTTGCAGATACACATTTCCTTGTCCTGCTGTCCTCGGTGATGAGAATGAAAAATCGGCTATTCCCGTTGATGTCGAATCCTCCCATTGATAATCGGCCGTGCCAGCTCCGGTAAGCGTAGTGGTGAATGCTCCTGTCGTGTAATCAATCGTGCCTGTGGCGCTGACTGATCCGGTTAGAGTGCCATCGCGATTGTCGGTCAAAACTTCTCCTGATCCGGTGTGCGTTATGGATACACCGAAGCATGTGCGTTTCGCTCCTGCCGCTTTGAATGCGAGTGTCCCTGAATCAACACTTGCGAGAGCCTCCGCTGTGACGGTCGTATATGTCTGCGTGTCGATATACGAGAGGTAGGGGTTTTGCTCATCGCGCGCCTTCGAACCCGATGCGCTATTTTTATTCCACAGGAACATACGTGACTGCTTGATGCGGATGAAACCTCGATAGACAGTGCTCAAGAGGTCGGTAACGCTCCCCGGGTTCGCTATCATTATTTTGTAGATTGATGAAAGCGAGCTTGACCAGAACGCTTGTGCGCCGGCTGGTGACCCGTATGTGTCGAACTCGAAGTCATCGTTGATAGCCGCTGTAGGGACCGCGTTGCTTCCCGTCTCTATGAAGTCCTCTGTCGTCTCGTCATAGTATTCGAGCTTCCGCGATCCTTTGCGTTTTAAGAAAAGTATCTGCGTGGCTGCCGAGTCGAGTTTCGTACCAACGCCGATACCGCCTGTAGACCCCGCTCCGTTATCTGTTCCCAATATCTTCGACCCTCGCCGTAGTTCGATACGATCCCCCTTCGTGAGAAAGTTGACCGAGTCAGAAAGCGCACCTTTGGGTATGGAACTATCCTCGATGGCGTTTATCGTTCCAAACTTCCACTCGGTGATTTCCTTTGTAATCATTTTAATATCCAGGTATATCCACCACATCCGCCGGAGTGAGTTCATTACCAGTCCGTAACGGTGTCGCGCTGTTACCGAACATTTTCATCCTGCGCTTCGTATCCCAAGAAATCATGGCATTGTAAAGCTCGCGATGAGCGGTATTATGGAATGTCGCCTGCGCCCGGGCGATGTCATCGGCATCAATCCCTCCGAGATACATCTGCGCCATGTCGAACGCGATGATCGGTACGAATCGCTTCGGCCACACGATAGTCGTCGTAGCCGCTTTTTGCGTCGTTGAGAGCCCGATGAGCGAAGTCGGTCGATACTTGTACCACAGGTAAATAGTCTGTGCCGCGCCACCGGTGAATCGAATCTTATTATTGAGATAATCGATTGTATATCGATTCTGCGCTGAAATAGAATTGAGAACATCCTCGAACGGCACCGGGAAGTACTCATTCTGCCCCCCTGCGCCGCCAAAAACTCGGTATGCTTCTTCGAATGCTGACCCATCCGTACTTGGCAATGAATGTTCCGTCTGCCATGTATTTGTCGCCCCTTGTGTTATTGAGCTATCGAGCTTCAAAAGAAATGTCCATAATCGCGAGTCATTCCGCTTGGTATACGCAACATCTGCGAGTACTGCTTCCGTTGCGCTATCCGGCGCATCATCGACTAACGATTCGAAAAATGTGATCAGATCATCGTACGACATAGTTGTAGTTTATCGAATAAATTAGCGAATGGCGATATCATTCGTGTGAAGAATGTTCTGCTTTTCTTTGATTCCGCTATTGTCTTCTCTGCGTCCTCTCTTGGCATATCGAGGAATGTGAATGCGCCGAATGTGAAAGCCTGATTTAGTGCGAGTCTGCTGATCCAGAATATGCCATCCTCTCCTATCGACTTTCCATTTGACAATTGCAATTTTATATACCCTCCGCGCCATCCAAATGCCTTAACCGCATGCCCAAATGTTTGACCGGACGGAGCGGTCTCTATCGTTCCTCCTCCATATGTCCACACAGTTCGCCAGTTGCATCCGGTGAAGATGCTCCGCTCTTCATTGCGAGTCATCCACATGGCGCTTCGTATATTATCGAAGAAATCGCCGGGACCATCTACAGAAAAGAATGATTTTTTGGCATGTTTTTTTGCTTCTCTTATTTCCTCGTCTGTTATCAATCCATAATCGGCGGCGCGCTCGCGATCCGCTTGCGTTGCTGGGTTCGTAAGTTTTGATAAGTCTTTCGCCTCAAGAGATCCATATGCCCTGCTTCCCGTGCGCGGTTTGACTGCCGACTTGCACGCCGACCGCAGGTCAGCGCCCCATTCCGCAGAATTGCCCGTTATAGCCTTCGTAACGCCGAAAGTGAAGAATGGATCCAATACCACGCTTTCCTCGTCTTCAGACACGGATGTGAGCGCGTAGGCGGTACACATATCCGTTCCCTGACCTTGGTCTTTGATTATAAGTGGCTTTGCGACCTCGTATTCATCCGGCAAGTCCGCCGGGACCGCGTTCCCTACCACCGCGCCAAGATTAAAATCGCGTTCGTCTTTCGGTGTTGGCCAGAGTGAATTTATAGGAGGGTTCATTTTGTTTTATTTTGCGCCCACGGAGCCGCACGGAGTATCTCGTTCATTTCTTTGGTTATAAGAGCTTGTTCATCCAGTCGTTTTTGTATCTCTGCGTAGTGGTTATTCTCACGCTCCGTGACTTGAACCACCTGTGTCCTCACCTCCGCTACAGCGCTACTCGAGCTCGCCCACGAGGTGAAAGCAGATGCAAGAATCATTCCGACTGCTCCAATGATTGCTGTCAATGTATTGATTTGTCCTTTCATATGTCCGCTTCCGATTTCGTGCAGTTTTTTCATGGCTTCGTTCCTATCCTCGCGCCAGAGTCGATCCTGTGCAGGTACATCCTAACGCCATTCCTCCCGAAGTAGTCGTCCACGGCTCTGCGGACGCCCGACCAGTTCCCGTAGTCGTCTACGATGATCACCCCTCCGCTCTCGAGCCGAGGATAGAGGTGCTCCAGCGCGTGGGCGGTCGGCGCGTGGATGTCCATGTCGAGCCGCATCACCGCTATCCTCTCGGGCGCCTCCCTCGGTATCGTCTTGCGGACGTCGCCCTTGACGAACCTCGCGAGGTGTTCCACGTCACGCAGGTTTTCCCTGACGCACTCGAGGTCGCATGCCATCCAGTTCGGCTTCTTCTTCCACGCGTCGTGTATCCTCCCGCCCGTGACGTCGCTCGTCTCCCAGTCCGTCGGCTCGGTGATGCCCGCGTACGTGTCGTACAGCCACGTGACACGGGAGCCAGACGCGATGGCCATGAGCATCGCCGACCCCCCAGCCCACACCCCGCATTCCACAATGTCCCCGACAATCCCGTTTTTCTCTACGTGCTTGACCGCGTTCCAGTTCGCCAGCATCCTTTCCCTCGAGAGCTTCGTGTGCGGCTTGCACCACTCGTACGCGGCGAAGAACGCGGGGTCGATGTCGTGCTCATACGCGCCCTTCACGTCCTTCCGCGCTATCTCATATCCGAGCAACCCTGCGAGCGATTTCAGGAGCTTTTTCATGTTATTCGAAACCGAAGGCAATCAGCGGCTGGCTTGCCTGCGCCGCAACGGCGACCGTGGCACATGCCGCCGTGACGTCCGCGCTGAAGACTGGACTCGCGATGGCGGTGAGCGTGTTGCTGTTGCCCGAATTGTCGGTGAGGACGTTGTCAAACGTCCACTCCGCCTTCAGGTTCGTTGTGGAGCCGAGTATCGCGCACTTGTTGTCGTTTATTTGCGTCCCAGTCCTTGCCTCCGCCCACACGCGCTCCAGCCCCACCCTGCCGTCGATGGTCGCCCCAGCCTCGAACGCACCGACGTAGAGCTTGTCGGTGCTGTCGAATATCGCCGTGCGCGTGCCAGTCTGGTCGGCTCCTTGCTGCACGCCGTCCACGTAGAACTTGGAGACCGACGTCGCGGCCGTCCACGAGACGGCGACGTGGTACCAGACGCCGAGCGACGGCGTCCAGCTGACCGACTTGTTGTCGTTGGTCGCGCCGTCCGCCGACACGAGGAAGTCGAGGGTCGTCGGCTGCACGCGGAAAATGTACGAGCGTTGGTTTCCTGTGCTCAGCCACTTACTCACTATGTAGAACGCCGAGCCAGCGATACTCTCTATCTTTATCCACGCCTCCACCGTGAGGTCGCTGGCGACCGAGAGCGACGCGCTGTCCGCCGCCTCCGCGTACTGGTTGCTCGCCTGCTCGAAGTCTATCGACTGCGTCGGGAAGGCCGCGAGCGCGGAGGACGGTGCCAAGATGGTCGAGGCGGCTATGAGAACGATGGCCAGGTATCGTTTCATATAGTCTTATTCCGCCTGCGTCGTGTAGTTCACCCGACAGCGTAGTTTGTTTGCCGTAGATGAAGTCCCGACTTCAAAATAAATCTGCTCGTTTCGGTTGAACAGGTTATTCGACAGCGACGTGGCCTCCGCCCACCCCGCGCTTGCCGAGACTTGTGTAGTGGACGAAGATCCATCCCCGATACGAACGAGGAGCGTCGCATTTGACTTGCAGGCGAAACTGTTTATCTGAGTTTTCCTTGAAGGTCGCCAGAAATCGTAGGTAGATGTAGAGTTGCCCGAAAACGTTCGGTTCTCCGCCGAGAGGGTCGTAGAGGCGATTTCAAATGTTCCTTCCTTGTCGGTGTAGAAGGCGTATTCCGTCCCGCCGATGTTCGCTCGGATAGAAGTTGAGGCTGTGGTGGTGTCATACGCGAGATTCCCGCTTGTCGTTACTGTCGGATCTGCCTTGTATGGGATTACCAGTTGACCAGTATTTGGGTCTATACGAAGTCCTCCGTACACATCAAGCGAGAACGCCGGACTCGTCGTCCCGATGCCGACGTTGCCGGAGGAGTCGATAGTGAGGCGGTTAGTGCCTGCTGTGGTGAAACCAATATTGTCTGTAGCATTACGATACATTCCCGTATTGGTGTCACCAACGAAACTATAGGTTGGGCTGGTAACAGACCCAGCACCGCTTAAAATTGAGGCCCCAAAAGTTGTGTTACTTTCAAACATACTTGTAAAAAATATCCATTTGTTGACGCCATTGATTGAGATACGTATATCATCCGCCCCTCCTCGGTAAAATCCAGTATCAGGGTTATTAGAAAAAGTAAGTCCCGGTGTTCCAACCAAACCGTTAGCAGCAAGTAATTGTCCACCCAATGTTGCTGTGCCCGAGACGGTGAGCGCCGTCGTACTCGCATACACAAAGTGTGAAGTCGTCGAAGCCATCAGACCATTCTGAAACCACTCGGGAGTAGTAGTCGCTTGCACTGCTACTCCATAGTTTGTGAGACCAGTAGTGAATGGCCACACGCCGCCTCCCGCTCCTGTCGCATCGCTACCATCACAAAGGTCTGCACTACCTGTTATTTCCGCACAGGTCTTTCCTTCAAAGTCATCAGTGGCGGAAACATAAGTAAGTATTTCAGTGTTCGCAAAAGCGTTCGTTGTCGTTGAGAGATGTCTGCCGAACACTTTTTCAAGACCAATCGCCGTAGTTATTGCCGTTGTTCCTGAACCAGAAACGTCTCCAGATAGAGTGATACTTTGGTTCCCAGTGAGATATGTATTTGTGTCTATAGAAAGCGTCCCATCTCCGCTTCCTGTTTTGACAAACCCATTGCCAGTGAGATTAGAGAGTGTGGCGATATTTTGAGAGGTATTGACATTGAATGCATTACCAGAATATGTGAGACCAGTACCCGCAGTAGTGGTTGCACTGGAAGAAACGAGTCCGCCAAACACGGCAAGTCCCCCATTAGAAAGTGATGGCAGATTAAATGTGCTGTTTATTGTAGAAGATGCTGTGGATAGAAAACCCTGAAGAAAACCTAATGTGGTAGAAGTGGAGTTGCCCCATGATTGGGGAGTCCATGCGAACGACCCACCAGTATCCGCAGAGCATGTTACTGCGCCATTGGCCGCTACCGCCGAGACCTTATCAGTCCCTGAACACGTCGTGCCAGTGATGAGCGTATAGTCCGTCCCATTCGCACCGACTGTAAGCGCACTGGAGCCATTGCCTTTCAAAAGACCAGTCAAAGAAGACAATATCGGCGCGTTCGTAAATGTCTGCGTCCCCGCCCAACTGTTTGATGTTGTTGTGCCGAAAGCAATTCCGAGAGTTCCTGTTGTGGTTATCGTTCCGCCAGTAATAGGGTAGGTTGTTGCTATTGACGTTACTGTCCCGGTTGATGCGGTAGTGCAGTCTTCTACTGCACCAGAAGCATTTACTCCGAGAGGATAGTTTCCTGCTGAACAGTTTGCGCCGTTCGCCGCAAGCGCGGTTGCAGTGCCGGCGTTGCCAGACCAAGTTCCTGCGGTTGAGATTGAAAGCGCGGAAGCTGAAGAACCTATAACTGAAATCGCGTTTGATAGTGAGAGTGGAGAGGTCGCCGTGAGAGAGGTTGTGGCTACGGTTCCAAGAAGCGACGGATAACCCACCGAAGTCCAGTATGAGAGGTTTCCTATGGTCGGAGTGGAGGACGTTGAAACTGTGCCTACGACTGAGCTCGATCCTGACGGCCATGCCGTGATACAGTCCGGAGTGGTGTTATTTATGCAGTAGGTCGTTGCATAAAATCGCGAAGATGTGGCTATCGAGAACGGCATGTATAGGTTCCTCGCCGGCGTGCGTGGCGCTATCGCTGAAAATGGTGACGTTGTACTGGTGAACTGGTCAAGTGTGCTTATCGTTCCAGACCCTGCTCCGAGATTCTGCGCGAGCACTGACGACATACCAATCAACTCCGTACCAACGATGACGGCGAGTATACTGATGATGATTGGTTTCCATTTCATGTCTTTTTCATTACTTCCTTTATAGCATCCTGCCATCGTCCTACTGTTTCTGGCGTTGCCTCGCCTTCAATAATCGCTTGAAGTTTCTTCACCATGCCATCTCTCATTTTCTGCAATGTTGCATCGCTTCCTTTCTTAAATATATCGAGAAGCTTCCCGTGATTTTCGTTTGCCACGTTTACCGACTTGTCAACTGCGCTCTTCGTGGTATCTATACTCCCCTGCACATCCTCGATTGATGCCGAGAGGTCCTTCATATGTGGTGCGAGCTCCTCCCTCACTGTTTTCGGCATTTCCGTCATCACCTGCTCCAAGATCTTCGATGTGCGTTCTATACCACTCAAAACTGACGAGAAATCGACCGCTGGGACCACGGTACGAGCCGATTCGACCACTTGCTCGGTATGACCCTTAATATCGCCCACAGCGCCACGTATCGCCCTTTCAACGATACCTGTAATGTCCACGTCGTCCTTCTCTGTCTCTTTCACCACAGCCCTGACTATCTCTTCAATCTTTTTATAGCTAACCCCTGCTCCGCCACCGCCGAAGTGTTGCTGTCTCAACTCAACGAGGTGGGTTTCTATTTCCTGCCCGTATACGGTGTTCAATGTCGTGTATCCGCTATCCGTATATACACGAGTGGATATTGATATCCATACAGGGTCGCTCGACTTTGACGGTACCTGATACTCGACTGAAAAACGCTGTCCACCACGATCCGTCAAGTCCTTGGTATCAATCAACGCATCCGTCCGCGCGTTGCGAATGGTTGCGCGCACATAATACGTCCCGGTATCACTCGGGTCCGCGAGTTGTCTGACTATCGCGAATGTTTCACCGGGTGTAAGTTGCATGGCTTAATTAGGAATACCTATCTGCGGTGCGGCTTGCGCCCAGATTGATGCATTTGTGCCCGTTACCCACATATTGACTCGATAGAACTCTCCCGTGATCCCCGGGAACGTGATGTGCTTTCTTATCCAATTGCTTGTCGTTGTTGCGAGGCTTGTTGAATATTGCGTATCAGCTACAGTCACGCTTGCTGTGGTAGTGGCGAGCGGTACTTGACTGATACTGAACCAGTCATCTGCACTCCTCCTTTTGGTCTGAATGACGATATTAAGAACGGCTACCGAAGAGCTGGCTCTCGCTTGTACATCGAGTCCGAGAACTGACGACCCCTCGAGATATCCCGTAATTGTTGTCGATCCCATAAGAGATGCGCTTGATACGAACATCTCGCTGGTTGTTGCCGCAGGATTTCCGGATGGCTGAACAACGTTGGTGCCGGCATCGAGATATGAATACTGTCCGGTAGTAATACCGCCCCCCACATTTTGAACGACTGTCGTCCCGTTGCTCACGACCCTGCTGACTGAATCGTAGAGATACCAAAGTCCGCCGATTACCGCGCCGGCAACCGCTATCCAGATTGCAACTGTTAATATGTTTTTCATAATTAAGTGATTGTTAATTTGTACCCGGCTCGTCTCTGCCTCCATAAAGAGGCAGAGTGAGCCGACTACATTAGTAGTGGAACTTCAATCGACCAGTGGAATTAAATCCGCGGTTGGTTGATGTTGCCGTCTCGCAAACACTTCCTGAGCAATTCCCGGCGTATCGCTGTTGGAACGTGAAGATTACATACTCCCCATTCGAAACTTTAGCAGCGCTACGTCCATTCGTACCAGCATCTTTTATGCTGTTGATGACGGATATCTTGCTCGAAGTTGCGAGAGTATATCCATCAAGAATTGGTGAGAACGGATCGTCAAAGTCGCTCGAAATCGTCGCCGCCGAGCTTGTAGCGATGAAGAACTGATACGTGGTAGAAGCAACGCCTGTACCATTATCGAATTCCGCATAATCTACGACTATATCTTTGCCGACTTGGTTATTACGCCAAGATGCTTGATTCACTCCTGCTGAGAGCGAAACTGTCGCCCACTGTTCAGTGACAGGACCAAGCTTAATCCCATCCATGAACTCTTGGAGCCCCGCGCGTTCGCCACCGACATTCTGACTCGGCTGTGAGGACCCGCCGAAGATAGAAAATCCGAGTGCGATGACCGCAATAGCAACGGCGACGACTCCGACTGATATACCATTGGAATTGTAGTCCATAGGTGTGAATCGTTATGCCGTAAAGGCCGTGCTATTAGAAGACTCCTTGACCGGAATCTGCGCGAACCCGGACATCGACGAGTTGCCGGGCGCCTTCTGTGAAGGTCTTGATTCCGTACAGTGTGTACGGGAGAACATTTTTACCGAGTTTGTCTGGAACCTCCTTAACTTCGACTTTAGGCTTAGCCTGAATAACAAGATCAACCGAGCCTGTCTTGCCGAAGAGTTGGTGCTGAATCTGCAATGCGCCCGTCCACACGTCTGCCGCTGGGGTGAGAGTCTCCGAGACAGCGACCAGTCCGATACCCTCAAAGACGATATCGATATAGGTCGTGCCATCGGTGGCTGTCATTCCCATAAGCAAGTCGCGGTTAGCCGCAGACACCTCGAAATAGGTATCAGCCGCGCCTGCTGCCGCCGCATATGCGGTCGTGTTATTCAGAGCCGCGACAAACTGCGTAGTGCAAAGCGCTGCCGTGGCCTGAATCGAGAATTCACCGGCAACAGCCGCACCTCCGTCAGCGGCCGCCGTAAATACTACGCCGTTGATAGTGATGGTGTCGCCTGCCGTGAAGATCGTCGAAGTTACAAGACGAGCAGAGAACGCGAGCGAGTTCGATACATAGAGTTTGAATCCCATGTACGAGCCGATGTTCCCATTCTGACCAGTCGTGTCGCCCAACGGCGTCTCGCGGTTGGCAAAGAAGTTCATCAGCACGCTTTCGAACTCAGGCGAAATGGCCGCGAACAGATTCATGAGACCGCCGGGGATATTCTGCTTCTGCAACTTCTTCTTCGCTTCGGTGAATGTCTTGAGAATATTCGCCGTAGTGAGAGTGAAGCCATTTCCGTTAGTACCTCCGTTAATCTCTGAATCGTCGACATTTGATGTCGCATTCACGTATTCGCCGAGGACGTCGCCGTCAATCCAGTTCGTGAGAACTGTGGCCGCGTCGTCCGCGTACTCATTAAGAACACGATAGTTGTGCTGAAGAGCGTCGAGATCATCGACGTAGAACGGCACAACCTTGGAGACGTTCACGGTGAGAGACTCATCCGTGTCGGTAAGGTCGCGGATCGTAACCGCAGTACCGCGAGTGTATGTCCTCGGGTAGAGGGTGGAACGATACGGACGATGAACAGTCTGACCCTTTGTGAGAGTAGCCTGTTCCTCCATGCTTACGATAGCGGTATACACCGCCTGTCGATAAGCTGTTCGTTGCATTCTTCGGGACCAATAGGCCGCGAATGATGCAGAACTGAAGCTATTTGCCATAACGATTAAATTTAGTGAACCGAATAAATCCGGCTCGCAGTGATCGTTGGCAATTCCTTTTTAAGGAGAAATGTTACCGATACTGCTACTTCCCGCCCTTTTTAGGAACGGTTGTCCGGGTGAATCGACTTTGTCCACCACCGATCCGATTCGTGAATTCTTCGAATTCAGCGTCGCTCATGTTCTCGACCTGCTCTGGCGTAAGGTCGTCGAGCGTCATCGGCGATGCAGGAGCACGTCCCGCACCTCCCTTCCCGCTCTCCGCGCTCTGGCGACCCGTTGGGGCGACCGGAGCGATGATTGTCGGGTTGAGTCGTATGATGTCCGCAACCGAGTAGTTGGCATAGGTTGTGGTATAGGCGAGTTCCTTGACCTTGGCTCTCACTTCCGGCGTGACCGGGCGGTCTCCGAGTACAGTTTTCAAAGCATCCTGTGCGGCCTGTCCGCCCAATTCAGCCTCGAAACCTTGTTCCTCTTTGATCTCCCTGTCGCGCTGTTGTGTAGTCGCGATCGTCGTCTTGATCTCGCTTATTCCCAGTCGTGATTCGATAACGGATGTCATTCGGTCGAGCATCGCTCCTGCAACTTCTGGAGTCACATTGAACTCCTCGGCAAGCTTGCTCACGTCTTCCGGCGTGGAGCCGCCCTTTTGCGAAGCTGCCTTAGCGAGAGCTGTTTCAAGTTCGGTGGCGTGACGCGCCTCCATTTCTTCTCCAAGCTTTTTCAGCTCTTCCTTATGCTTCCATATCGGCATTGACTGCGGAGTACGTCCCGGCTTGTCCAGATCGTCATCCCCTTTGCCTTCTGCCGCTATCCGAGCCGCTTCCGCTTCCGCGGCCAGCTCTTCGGCGGTTTTCTCAATGTGCTCGTCCGGCTTCTTTTCTTCATCGATGAGAGTGCCGTCCGCTTCCTGCTCTTCGATAACTTCAGGGTCGGCTCCGTCGGCTATTGCCTTCTTGCCGGCCTCGGTCTTTGGTTCATATGCCATAAGTCCTATTGAGGGTATCGGGTCCAAACGCGCCCCGGAGCATTAAAATAATGGCTTGCTCAACGCCAGCAGATTACGCGCTGCACACCCGCGACCGGCTATTCGATGCCGGCGAACGCTCGGTATCCCTTTCGGGACCCGACTCGTTCCTGCTTACCCTCAGGAACGAGTCGGAGCCCCAAAGCTCCAACAGTGGTTATTCTGCCACTACAGTGCGACCCTGCATCTTGCCAGCGAATTCTGCTGCAAGAACTGCGAAATCTGCACCATGATCCTCTTTCGAGTAGGTGCGGATACGGCCGTTCGCGTCCTCGACGTGAGCGACTGTCGCGTTCTTTTTACCGCCGAGAGCCTTCTTTGCATCGGCTTCCGCCTGTTTCGCGGCTGCCTTAGCTATCTTCGCCGCTTCTGCGGCTGCGATCTCTTCGGGTGATTTCTTTTTTGCCATAGCAATAAAAATTATGTATAACGGCGCACCTTTTTCTTTTCTGGTAATTTTTTACCTTTCGAAGCTCGGTCGAACTCGCCCACTGTCTTCTTCGATATCCCGGCGCGCGCCGCTCCGGAGCTATGGAAGAACCTGCGCTGTGCATCAGATACGTAAGGCATATCAGGTGTAGCGCTCGACCTTGCCCTTCACCTCCTTCCCCGTCTCGATGCCGTGGATCTCAAAATCGGATCCGCCGTGCTCTTTGTCATCGGAACCCTTACGCATGTTCATACCAGTCATCTTGACGTGCAATTTCATTGCATACATTTTACCGACCTTCCAGTCTTTTCCCTCTGGAAGAGTTTTGTGCTCGAGATGCATACTCGGCATCATCATCTGCTTAGTCGGAGTGCCGACCATCTCGCTTCCCATTTTTTCGCCTTCAACTTTTCGCATCATATGTATCATAGTAGCAAGTTAATAATCAACCGCTTGTGTTATCCCCAAGTTGTCCACTCAACTCTTCATCGAGTCGCCTTTCTATGCTCTCGATAGCTTGCCCGACATCAAAGAACGAAAGAATCCATCTGACCTCCGCGCGCCGTGCGAAATACGCGTGTCGTTTGACTTCATCGATGTCTTCCTTATTCGACAAAACGAGCGAATATCCCTGTTCGCGCTTACGAAGAGTCTCGAGCAGTAATTGCATCGCCGGATGATCCGCGAAGTTTTTCTTGAGCGATGCGGTCTTGAGCGCTTTCTGCATCGCCGCCACTTCCGCTTGTTGGTCGGGTCGATAATCATCGAGTTTGTCGACCAGTTTCTGCATTTTTACATCAACATTGCTCATATGTGATTATGCGCCCATCCCGGGCACTCCGGCCGCTATTGCCGCCTGTGGCGTGGCTGGTGTGCCTGTAAACCCTATCGAATCTGCCACAGGACTGTCCGGTACGGCGACTTTACCCTCTGGTGCGCCCGTTCCACCTCCCGGCGCTGGAACACCCCCTTGTGCGCCCATTTTTGCCGATTCTATCGCCGACTGAAGTCTGACCTTACGCATAGCATTCTCGACTGCGATGCCCATGTGCGCGCCAGCGTAGTCCATGAGTGCCGTGTATGTATCCAGATCCAAGTCATCGGAGTCCTGCGCGAAATCGACGATCGTCTGCATGTAAAGCGTGGTGGCACCGCGATGTTGCTTCGGTGTCTTGCCGAGCAGTATCTCCTGAATGGCCTGATGCGCTTGTGAAATAAGAAGCTCCGAACCGGGCGGTTGGTTATCGAGGAACCGCTTGACCTCTCCATCCTCCCATCCGGCATTGCGTAATGACTCTTCAATAAGAACGTCAGGGTTCATGCGCGCCGCTGTATTTGAATTCGCCATAAGAACTGTGAGTGCCGCCTCCTTGGTCTTTTTCTTAATCTCGTCCGCGGCCGCTTCCGCCTGACCGCCGACTATCGTGATATCAAACTCCTGCACCTGCTTGTCCACGTCTGACTTCGTGAGAGTCGTCCAGTTGTATCCCTTGTCACCGATCATGCGCACCATTACGCCATCGCTGGTGATGTTCTCCTTGAGTCCGTAGAAGAACTTGAGTCCCTTACTACCCCATGCTTCGCTGTAGCTCTTGTTATACAAGCCGAGTCGGTCGGCGACCTGTTGCAGATTACCGAAATAGATACCGACACGCTTGTCTTCCGTGGCTCCTTGGGACCCGGGCGTGATGCCTGTCTTCGTACCAGAAATCTGATCCATGAATGTCATGAGATTAATCGTGGCCGCCTCATCCACGCCTTCAATCTTCAATTCATAGATGCCATTGCCTATCGGCTGGGTTGCCGAATATCCTGATGCGACTTCCACGAGTCCGTCCGGCCGCCATTCGAGCTGTGCCGGGTCCGTAAACACCGCCGGGTCATACGCCCGCTGGTGGTAAATCTTGCGGTCGCGCGCATCGAGCGCCTGATTGAAAATGACGTTCATCGACTCCGCGACCGGGCGCATATCGTCTGCCGGAGCCTTTGACCAGAAATTGAATGCATCCGGATGCGTATGCCATGCATCGAATGGGTCCATGTCGTTCTCGAATACTTCTTTGAGCGGAACTCCGCGAATCCAAATACCGGTGTGCGGTTCAAAAAGCAGATAAAACTTCTCGCCATTGTCGGGGTCTTCCATATACCATTCCACGAAGTTATAAATCGGAATGCCGACGTAGCTCCCTTGGTCAACATTGAAACCGAGCGCGCGGAGCCGGTCGGTTTTTTCCACATACAGTTGCTGAAATTCCTTCTGGTCGCGCGAGCCGGACTGAATGAGCAGTTTAAGGACCTGTCTACGATTATACATTGCGTTCGCTCCGGTTGCTCCGCGCGTGAGCTGTGACTTCGTCTTGAATATGTTGCGCTGACCCTTGAATGAATGATTCTGCAAGAGCTGTCCGCCCATTGGTTCGCATTCGAAGTCGAGATAATCAACGACATCATACACACTCACGTACTTTCCATTTTCGTCTCTATAAGCATAAGTCTTGCTGATGCCTACACCCGAAAGTGATGCGAGCTTTTTCTCTTGACGGTCTTTGAGCGCCCATTGGTTCTTCACTGAAATGGACTCCTGATCCCACTTCGCCTGAACTTTCTGCGCGAGTTCCATATCGGCAACGTCCTGATATCCGTACTTCACGCGCGGTGGGTCATCTATCTTTGAAAGCAGTGTGTCCACATATCCCGACATGAGAGGCAACGGCACATTCCATCGTCCCTTGAGAGCCTTCTTCGTCTTGCCATAATACAGGTCTTCGTTCTTCTGAATCTCCTGCATGCGTTTCTCTTTGTATCGCATCGATGTCTGCAACTGTTGCTGTGCAATCTTGACGAGTCGTTCCGCGCGAATCTCTTCCGGTGTGACCGGTGCGAAAAGCATCTCCGAGGACATCGGCGATACTATCGGCTCGACTTCTTTAATTTGCTTCTTGGCCATGTTGTGTAAAAAGCTGTCGCCAGAATGCCGGGCTTATGAAACGCCTAATATCCTTGTGGTACGGCTCCTGACCCTCGTTTGCATCTTTCAAACGATGCGATGTCTCGAGATATTCGAGCTCGAACGCCATGTACTGCTCTGACAAATTGCTCGATGCAATGTCATGCGCCGCGTCCAATCCGTTCTGCTTATCCTGATAGTCATCTCGAATCTCTTGCACCTTCTGCTTCTGCCATGTCGATACCATGTGCGTTGCATAAAATTGCTGAAGCTTCTTTGACAACGCGACCGCCGGCTTCTTCGCCTCTTCGGCTCGCATCGAACGAGAGATGTAGCTTCGGCTTCCCATTGCTTACATCATACTACCTCCGCACGCGCAAGTGAATATCGATATGTGTATAACGCAAACGCCCCGAGCTGGTGGCGGGGCGTTGTGCTATAATAATCTGATAATGCTACCTCTGGCGGGGTGGCTATTTTTTGGGAGGGTAAGAAACGAAGTCAGAGAAATCTCTGTCTCCATGTCTATCCTCCGTGAAGATGTCGAGGAAAACTTTCTCCTTCCCTGCCTCGACCATCTTCTCCGCGAATCGTTCGGCTTGCTTGCGAGTGTTGAAGGACTCATGGTCTCTATCAACACCCTGTTCCCCGAACATCACCTCGTAGGTGGTTCTCATGGTGTTGTCGTTCTCGGTTTCGTCCCGAGAAGTACAAGTGAGATGGCAATCCTCTTCGGACGCCTTCGCGCTCGCACCTGAGCTTTGTATCCTGCACGATTAAAGGCGGTCGACCACTTCCCGGCTTCGATCCGTTCATCGTGGTAGATGGTGCCCCAATCGCAGGTGGCGCTTGCACTATATATTTTCATGTCAATGTACCAGCTCGGAGGCGACTATCTCCTCCGCCTGTGTTCATGTTACCATTTTACTTGACGAACTGCAAATCGCTGTTATGGTATTTCTGTCAAGTTTCCGCCCATCGGCTCAATAAAAAGATATGTTGTCCACTCTTTCCGAGTAATTACACCACATCACCTCGGTCGATACTCCGGACACATGCATCCGTCCATCTCGCATCCATATGTCCAGTGCGTTCCAATCGGATGCGAACATCCAAAACATTTTCCCGCCTTGCGTACCTTTCTTTCACCCATGGTATTCCGATATGCTCTCCGCCGTTGCTTGCTTATACGGCTTCGGCTTAGTAATTACCGCTACCGCGCGCATTTCCCACGCAATGCACGCGGCGCGCAGTAAATCGAAGTGCCGAGTAATTCCTTCGACCTCCTGCTTCTTACTCGCCATATCCAAGTCCCGTCTGGTGAACGCACGCATCTCCAAAAGCAATGCGAGCGATGGAACTTCGAGCTCGCCATCGTTATACGCGGTGCGAAATGCGAAGTAGATAGCGGCCACATTCGCCGATGTAGCTTCCCATCCCAAGTCTTTCGTCACGCGCTGGTCTGCCTGATCCGTCTTGACCTGCTGATAGATACGCGGATACTTTATCATCTTGAGCATCGTGACAGTTGCGAATCCTGTGTTGTTCAACTCTGGCGCGAGCAAGCACTCACCGAATAGATTGCCGTGTGCCTTCATCTCGTAAGCAAAGATGTCCGGCGCGATCGTATTACTTGCGAATGTGCCGATGACCTTTGCTCCTACGCCGGCGCCGGGCGAGAACCTGATGCCTACTGAAGCGCACGAGTCCCTGCCCACGCCCTTGCTTGTGTCGCCCCCGAACGCGTATCGGTACTTGGCAACATAGTCCTCGAATATAGATAGACCACCCACGACCTTGATTGGCTTCTTCAATTTCACTTTCTCGATATCCTTATTCACTCGCTCTCTATCAAAAAATGGTTCGCCGGCCGCTTCGGGGTTGTTCATCATCTCTGCTTCGTAAACTTTGCGACCGGAAGCGTTAAGGTCTTTGTGCAACTGTTCGAGCGATACTACCCATTCCCTGCGGGACCGCCCGGCATTTATCTTTGTCGCCTCTTCATTTGTGGTGACGTATTTGTCCGGCCATGCTATTTCTCCATCCTTTTCAACAGCGACCATTTGCACGCGCCATGCGACCGGGTTCGCGGCCGCCTCTGCAATCATCTGTGCTACCGAACCGACTTCCGAAATGTAGTTGCCGAGGAATATGACCTGACCATCCACCGAAAGCCCGGCCTTGAGCTCGTCAATGTGCTTAATGACTTTCGCCGTCACCGGCGCTGATTCCGTGGTCTTGGTGGTCTCGTAATCCTCTACCACATACATGTCCGGGCGGAACCGGTCGAAGATACGCCCGCGTGTGCCTTCCTGCGTGGTATACGCCTTGACTTTAATTCTGTTGGTAGTGATGAACTCGCCCATGCGTTTCATCCGGGAATAACGCTGTATCATTTTCGGGTCTTCATAGAAAAGTTGCCCGAAGTCCGATATAAGTCGCCTATTCATCTGAAGCCACGTTGAAATATCAAAAAGAGCCGACTCGCTGTTTGCCTTGTCGTATGAGTCCCAGTTGATGAATCGCTTCTTGCGATACACGATGCAGTAAATGACATACACTTTTGCAATCGTGGTCTTTGCCGACTCACGGAACATTACCCATAAAAGAAACCTGAACCTGCCTCGCGTGAATTCGTTGAGCAGTTTGTACATCGTCCATTGAAACCCGGGTATCGCATAGGTGAAATGCTCTGCGAAATAATACATCGCAAACAGCGCGAAATCCTGTTCGCATGCGTATACCCGCGCATCGCGCTTGCATGTAGAAACCCATTCCAATAGTTCTCTTCCAATCATGATATTCGTTTAAATACAGAAATGACTGATGTGTTCGTGAATGATGAATCCTGCCGAATGTGCGTCTCAATCAGTTCGGCTTGTTTGCTATCCGGAATCCAGTATGCATTGTAAATTATCAATCCGCCTATTTTGCAAACACGAATGCATTCAAAGAACGGCTTCCATCGGTCGTAATATCCAATCTTCCATGGTGGGTCTTGAATGACAGTATCGAAAGTCTCATCTTCAAACGGCAACTCCTTCATTTCACCCCTGATGATGCTCTTATCCTTTGGATCCAAATCGAGCTTGACATCTCCAATCGTACTCGCGCCGGCGCATGCGTTGAGTGAATATCCTTTGATTTTACTTCGCACGAATTCCTCTACTGTGCCGTTCCATATCCAGCTTTTCTGTAGTGTTAGATGATTCTTAAGTTTTATCATCATATCATCGGTGGTCTATATAATATTCATAAGACGGCGCTCCGTATGCCCTGTTCACTTCCGCGAGCGGTTGTTGCATCAATGCCGCGACTTCAGGTGATTTCATGCCGTGGTCTCTTGATGTTCGGATATCATAGTATTGCTTGTGATTGAGTGGCGGAGTTTTTATCCTCGGTGTTCTGAATGATATGCCGTTGCGCGAGAGGTACCGCAGTATCGTTGCCACTGACCTTCCTGTGCGTTCAGCAATTTCACTGACCGGTAACTCCTCGTCTCTCTTCAAACTAATAATGGTCTCAACTTCGTCCTCGGCAAGCGGTGTATTGTATCCACTCGCATTCGGCAACACGTCGCTGAGTACCAAGTGGCTCATGTCTTTTTATTTAATCCCCATTTCGCTTTCCGCGCTCGTTTAGCTTGTATCTTTGCTTGCTGTTTTTTCTTGCCACTCACACTCCATGCCGAACCTTTCCCACCTTTGCGACCACGGCGTTTATGCTTACGCTGGTGTTTATTTATTCTCTCTTTGTGTCTTCTTAAATGATTCATGACGCTGTGTTCTTCGCAATAAGGTGATCAATCGCTTTCTTTTCTTCGTCTGTGAGCCCTTCGCCGATATCGCCCGAGTGCTCGATACCTAATTGCTCGCGCCAATCCTCGACTATCTTCATCCAAGCCATCACGCGAGCGGCATCGCCATCCTCTAACATTTTGCGGTATAGGGACCCGATGACATTGCGCGTGAGCTTGCGCATCTGCTTTTTTACATCGGTGAGAAAATCTGCACCCGACTCCATTTCCCCGCGCCATCTTGAAAGTGTTTGCGGTATCACGCCGAACTCTTCGGCGAATGATTGCATCGTTGGATATTTCAAAAGCTCGAGCAGTATCGGGTCATTAATACCGAGCAATGCCGTGATGCGCTCCGGAGTTCCTTTGAACTGATCTGGTAATGTCATCCACATCTCGAATGCCTTACGTGTGTACTGCTTACCATCTGGATGCGAGTATGCAGTCAATGCCATATTCTTCTCACCCATAGCACGTTCAATCAGTGACAGCTCCTCCACATGTACTTCAATCTTCTTCTTCTTTTTCTTGACGTGCGAAGTCTTTCTCTTTTTCATATCGCATATTGTACACCCTTAACTATTAAAGTGATTTCGCAAGTGTGTTGATTATGTGCGCATATTCTCGTACGCACTGCTTGTGAAAGCGCTGACCTCCTATGGTGCCGATGTGTTTGCGCAGTTTCCTTGCGAGTGGCTTTTCCGAGAATGAAAGATGTGATTCAAGACTATCCCATGCAAGCCGGATAGACTTCACCACCTCTCGTTTCGTGGGTCCCGCCATACCTATCATTTTACCATGTCAACCCCTCGCGTTATCCACTGTGTAAAAAAGACCCGCGCCAATAGACGCGGGCTAACGAGCGGTGGCTCGGTGAACTTTATA
>ERZ1292632.1103-Hain-H43-01um-R2-1103-length-28002-cov-25_pt1 | contig 28002 bp, 50 predicted proteins | sample MGYA00564407_ERZ1292632 | MGnify/ENA primary metagenome ERZ1292632 (study PRJEB36523, sample SAMEA6512637) | groundwater metagenome | collected 2019-01-08 | study: AquaDiva: Metagenomics assemblies of 32 groundwater samples | reverse complement strand
ACGGAAGAGAGACAAGCCGCTTGACCCTAAGTTACAGCGCATAAAGGAACTCACAAATCCACAGGTGAAGAGGGAGAAGGCTTGAGGAAGAGCAACCTCTGCCCAGACTGCCACCGAAGAGAGGCCACACATACCTTGCTGAGTGGGAGACGGGTCTGCCGAACATGCGCCGAAACGTTAACTCAATATGAGGCGTTGGAGTGATGGAGCATTATGAAGGCGACCTGTCTCGATTGTGGTGAGGTAAAGGAAATGTCGCCCGAAGTCCCTTGGATATGCTGAGATTGTGCGAAGAAGAAGGAGGAGGCTGAGGCCCTACTGTGACGCTTCGATTGTGACGGTGATGTAGATGGATGAACGTTCTGAGGCGGATTTGGAGAAGTATGCTCAAGAAATCTTCGACATAATGATGAACTTTAATGTCGCAGTCATGGAGCTTCGCCCTAAGCTGGAAGGACTATCGAAGAAAGATTCTCTGTATTTTATTGATGCTCTCATCAAGCTTACTAAGCGGTCAGATAGGTGGAGGGAAGTGCCTTCTGAACATAGAGAGATGGTCATCAAGGCGATGTATGGCCGGTTGGCTAGTATGAGGGCTGAACTTGAAGTATAGGGGAGAATGAATATGTCTTGGGGTCCACCTGACTTTAGAAATCCTACTCCGAAGAAGCATAGCCAGTACCTTCCTATAGCTCTGAAGATGCTCATTGAAATCTTGGCGGCCTACGGTCGGACTTGGCAGTGGGAGTATCAGTTATGGGATGAGTTGGGAACCTACGCTCATGCTGGAAAGGGTGGCGATTTGAACCTAATCTTAATAGCTCGTGATTATATTCTTAAGGTGAAAGGTAGCGGAGGAATGACCTCTGCCGGTGAGGATGTTCTCCGCAGAGCGATACATCAGGGCCGATGGCTCCTCATGTACTTCAATGAAGTGAACAAAATATATGTCTTCAACCCTAAGACCTGCTTCGACCAGGGTACGCCTCGCATGCGATACGGCACCAAGGTATTCTACGACTTCTCCATCAAGCTAGGCTGGGATCTAGTAAGGTGGCTTGAAGGCTTAAGTAAAGATTCGCAACCAAAGGGGTTAGAGGGATTCTTCTGATGGATGCCCTGATCATTGAGTCCCCTAGGACCCCTCTTATCTTATCTTATCTTATGATTAACTCTAGTGGTAAGTAAGTGTGGTAAGTAAGTATTATAAAGTGGAGTTGTTAAAGCTACGATGATGCCCCGGTTCGCAACATCTGTAAATTTCAGTTCAGAGTTCCATCCGATTTGGGAGGAGCTGAAGAAGAAGGCGAAGAAAGAGGGAAAGTCTTTTCAAAAATTTTTGGAGGAAGATATACTTCTGCCGTATGCGAAGAAGCATCTTAGAGATAATCCCAGCTTCACACTTTACCCTTGGATGAAGAAGTCGGACTTCAAAGCCCTGCCAACAATAGGTGAAGACCCCTTCGATTACCTCTCAGATGTATCTGAGGAAGACCTCATACTTTTGGCGAAGAAGATTAAGAGTTGGAAGACGGCCATCCACCCTCTGATTAGGGAGTTGGACTACAAATGGGATTGGTAAGAAGGAGAAGTACGGTTAGACTATGCCCTTTCTGACCAGCTCGCCCCGCAACTCATTTATGCTTGTGCAGAGTTTGAGGTGGCTGGCAGCCAGCTCCGCCAGAGTTTTGGCGACCTCTATGTGATGGTTCTGATCCCGTGACTGATACTCGTAGAGAACCGCTAACGTGGCTATTTGCAGGTCGACGGCTGATACCTTCTTCTCTAAGAGGGGTTTGAGCTGCTCTATGGCTGCGGGCGCTAGGGTCTTTAACAGGCTGAGCATCGCCGCATCCAAAGGCTACCGTCTCCTAGCTATGAAAGCCAGGGCTCCTATGCCAAGTATCACTACCGGCACAGCATACCACACCCATGCAGGCACAATCTCAAACGGTAGAATCGTGATGGGCGTGCTGATTGCGGGCTGGAGGCCTGTTGTATCCCACACCCAGAGCAGCCAGTTACCAGGAGGAACATTTTCCCCCACCTGAAAGCTGACGATAGCGTTTCCATTAGCATCCGTATTAAAACTCCCAGAGCCCCAAGGAGTAGTTCCATCAGACTTACCTATGCCGAAGAAGACGTTGATGACGTTTGGCGTCCATCCCGTCAGACTGAAGGTGATATACTCACCTATCTTATATGCGGATTTATCAGTCACGAGTTGAGGCATGTAACTCTATACTCTGAGTAAGCCTCGGCGTTTAAAAAGCTTCGGAAGATCAGTAGACTTCTGGGCGAAGTATCAACACATACTGCAGCTCATGTGTCATAGGGCTGACGGCCTTCACGAGCTGATATGATCCTCGTGGCCAGTCTTTGATGTCCTCCACATGCCCGTCGGAGCATCGCCAACACCTAGTCTTGTTTCCATTCCGCTTCTTATTGCTGAACTTTAACCGTATCTCCCCAAGAACAGGTCGAATATCAGAGGCACTATCAAGAGAAACCGGTAATTCCACGAAGCTCAAGAAGCCCGCCCTTCCCCATGAGCGGTATATCCTTAAATTGTTATTCTCTTCGATCTTCAAGGATTGCGGTAGATTAATAAGTGCTAGGGCGATGGGGTGAAGTGTGGTCGCAGTTAAAGCGGTGCAGTTTCAGTATCAACCTACAGAAGAGGTTTTCAACCTACTTCACACTTTCAGAGATATGGTGAATGAGGCCGTCAGAATAGGCTTTGAAAGGAAGCCTCAGAGATTGAACAGAACCAATTGTTTGTTGCCCTTGAATCTTTAAATCGTTTAGAACTCTTACTTGACTTATGAGCTGTTGCGGTGAAGTCAAGACCTCCCCAGGCCAGAAGACCTCAAACCTATACCCTGACGTCTTAACTGTATCAGGATATCAGGTTGGACCTACCAAGCATGAGCTTGAGTTCGACCCCGGTATAGATCCAGCTCAAACCATAGTTACAAGAGCCGCCATTAAATACACTGTAACCCCTGACAGCATACCGTTCACAAACGACTACTTCTCAGTTTACCTGAATGGCCAGTTGATAATCTCAGTTGTCTGGGCGATCTACGAGCCTCCACCTTGGACTAGAACTGGTGAAGCCATTGTCGACGACCTACTCAATCTTGGGAAGAACAACTTAACCATACAGGTCGACAGAACTGGATTCATCTCGGGAGTGAACTTCAGCATAGACCTTGACCTCATCCTAGAGTACAGTGGAGCTCCACCTAACCCCACACTCTTAGGGCAACCCATAGACCTCACAGGCGTAGCGATAACGATGGCCTTCATCGGATTGGGACTTGCAGGCGTCGCCATTGTGGCGAAGGCCATCAGGCCCAGAGCGAAGACCCCTGAAGAGAGGGCTGAAGATGAGAGGGTAAGGTATGAGGAGAGGGCGAGGGAGCTGGCCCGCAGAGCCAGAGAGGCCGCTGGAAGGGCAACCCGTGTGGGCCGAGCATTCATCGGCGGCCTGAGAGAGAGGGGCGACTAGAATGGCGATGGATCAGAACTTTGCAGAGATGCTTGCCAACTACGAAGCTGAGAAATATGGGTTCACTCTTCCAAAATTTGAGGTGATGCCTCTACCTGAAGGCATACTGGGAATCTACAGGCCGTCAGATCAGCTGGTCGCAATCAGCCCCCAGGCCAATGCGGAAGTAGTGATCCACGAGATAAGTCACAGGAAGTTCGACGCAGAGGGCAGAAGATTCCCTGATGATAACGCTGAGCATGTGGCTGTGTGGGATTTCGTGAGAAGGGAGATGGAGGAGCTCGGAATGCCGTTGAGGCCGAAGACCTACAGAGCATATCTCCAAGCAGACGGATACGTAGACCAAGCCGCCGTGGAGAGGAACCTGAGACTCTATCAGGACAGCCTCGGCATAACGGTTGAGCAAGTGGAGGCCAGCGGAAACCAGCTCTACGTCACATACACAACCCCATTCACCACATCCGACATCATAGGCAACCTAGAGCTTCCTATGGATGGAGAGAAACCTGTCATCCCAATCATCTGGGGCATCATAGCCGTCGCCTCAATACTGGGAATCGCCTATACCGCATACAACATCCAGCAAATCACCTCTGCTACAGGGGCCGAATGGATAGCGCCAGCCGTGATAATCAGCGCAACAGCCTTCATGATCTACGCTATTTCGAAGATCTAGGTGGCCGTAATGCCGATCATTAGTAGAGAGATAAGGGATCAAACAACAGATCAAACAATTAGAAAGGCTTTCAACATTCCATCGGACGTAACCTACATGATTCTTATGATGACAAATGGACAGGTGACTGTATCTTGGGCAAAACCAAGGTTTGAGGATCTATCCAAACTACTGACTGAACCTGACCCATTCAGTAAACAGGGGCTAGTAAACCCTAATAACGAGGCGCTGATTCTGATTAAAAGAACATTTGGAATACCATTCGACATAGGAGAAAAGTTTCACGGAACCATCATCGGATTTAGCAGGGCGATAGAAGGTAGCTACGGCACGATTAACTTATTCGTAGCCGATAGGTGACAAGAGCGTGCCCATCAGGATTACACGAAGGGTATATGGAGAGTTTGACGACACCAAAGACTGGAGAAGGGCTGACGACCTCAAGAACCTATTCCTAAATCTGTTGAACGAAGGTGAAAGAATGAAGCTCACAGGCCCCCTCGGAATACCAATCTCCATACTTAGGGAAACACAGAAGTTCCTCATAGAGTCTGTCGATGAAAGAAGGGGACACCCAGAGCTAATATCAAAACAATTCGAACCCATCATAAGGGAGCTCTACCGCTTGTTTCAAGGAAAGGCGAGGGAAATGGCGTTGAAGAGTAAGTTGAAGGATTTGAATGCTCAGGGCTACTTGAAGACATCTTGGAGTCCGGCGAAAAAGACCTGCCACTACACAGCCTATGACTTTGAAGATAGAGTCGCATTCAGGTTCGACGTAGCCTGTGGAACCCCAGGTGAAGGCGCTATACAAGCGTTGGCGATGAGACCTTCCTATCCAATCTATCTTCCAGAGACAGAGACCCCTCTAAGGGATGAGAGGATTGACGCTCTCTTGATTTTAAGAGATAAGACCATTTCAATCATAGACCTAACCGGTGTAAAGGAGAACTTGTTAAAGAGCATCAGGCGAATCATCGAAGAGGTTGGAGTAGAGGTCTGGTAATCCCTTGCCCATCCGGATTAGGCGTGACTACAGGCCCTTCGAGCAACCTCTCAACCACTTCATACAAGCCGAGCCGGAGAAGGTAGAGGTCAAAGAGTATAGGTATGCTTCACATGCTCGGCCTTTAGAGCACACTTGGGTTCGCACCTCATTCGACCGTGATAAACCAGAGCCAAAATACAGAATAGAGCATCTGCCACTTGAAAAGAGACCTCCCTTCTCAATTCTGATAACTGATAGGCCACTTTCATCTGAAGAGATCAGACGGTTGGATTTAAGACTCCCAGTCGAAGCTCTCACTCAAACAGAAGTAGAGGAATGGGTTCTCCGTGAAGTCGCACCATATGAGAAGACAGATATAGACGACTTGAAGCTTGACATAATCAGCTTAAGCAAAAAGACCTTACATCCTCGGGTCTGGGAAAGCGCAATCCGCTCTTTAAAGGAACGAGGAGAAATCTATGTCACTGATAATAGGTGGATAAGAAGACCTAGTTTGATAATTGAGACGAAACCATCGGAGCCTAAAAAGGTAGAAGCAAAACCAGTCGAAGGCCCAAAATACGTGATAACAGCTAGATATGGGAAGAGCAATAGAGGGCTGGACGCATACCTGTTCGAAATATACAAGCAGGGCAGAGTACTCAGAAGAGGCCACAGCGAATACAGGGTCAAACCTACTTCGAAAGAGGTGGAGCAGGGGATAACAGAAGCCTACGATGATGCCATGCCGATATCCGAGCAGACCTACTCATTCACTATGGAGGAAGAGAGGCCCAGTGTCTTTGAAGGCGTTGACTGGACATGGCTCGACGGTGAGATGAAGAAGAGGGGGTGGGGAACCGCCACCAACATGATTGAGTCATATCAGAGTCGAATAATACAGATGGCTTGGCTGAAGTATCCACCTGTAGGAGAGGCCATTAGAGTATACCTGCTAAGAGACGGTCGGAGCCTATCTGACCCTCTTGGCACAGGTTGGAACTTCACCTACCTAGAACCCAATAACAGAATTGGCGGTCAGGTCAAGCAGAGCTGGCGAGAAGTAGCGGAAGACCTCCTCAAGTATGTAGATGAACGGGTAACGCCGGAGGAGAAGCGTGAAGAAAGTGAAAAGGCGGAAGCGGTTGGCCGTATGAAGGAGAAGCTCGTAACTCTATGGATAAAGGATGCTCCCTTGACACTAGAAGAAATCACGGGCCTTGTTGGCCCAGTCTCAGAAGTCTATGTAGAAGACGCCTTATCAGAGCTCAGAAGAGAAGGCAAAGTCGGACTCTTCCCCACCATAAAGAAGTATGTCCGGACCCAGAAGGTTCCCACTAAAGAGGACTTACTCACCTTCATAAAGTCGCAGCCATCGTTCTGTGAGCGGGAAGACACCATCCGAGACCTCTACACCCGCAAAGGCTTCAACCCCTACGTCGTAACAGCGATGCTCGACGAACTCATAGCGCAAGACTCACTGGAGCGCACAGTAGGATTCAGAATATGCTTGAAGAGAAGGCCCAAAGAAGAAGAGGAGCCGAAGGTCGTCTTCAAACCAGTATGGCCACCGCAACCCACCAAGAAGCCTGAGTGGGGAGTAGAGATCACCAAGACCGAATACAAGCACAGTGAAACCACCCTCAGAGACCTCATGCAGAGGATTCAGGTGGGGTTAAAGCTACCCTCAGCCTGGAGTAGCAAAACGAACATAACTGACTATGCTAAGGAGACCAAAGCCCCCACACGGTTCATGACGCTCTTCTCATCTCAAGCCGGAGATATGTTCACCCTAACCGTCGGGACCTACTGGAAGACCCCTCGATGGGTCGTAACCATAGCGCACCAGACAAAGGACATCAACCCACGGACACAGGAGTTCCAAGACCTCGAAGAAGCTTGGAAGTGGATAGTACTAGAGCTACCAGTCTTCTTCAAGGATTCTTAGGCCACTCTGAGCCACAGTTATCGCAAACTATCTTCTCAGGCTGCCCCTTGACAAGTATCTCAGTCTTGCACTTTGGACAGAGGAATGTTGCGCTGACCTCGGGCCCACGGCGAACCTTGTTATTGAAGAGCGTTCTGAGCTGAACAGCTAGGAAGATTACACCTATGCTGAGGGAGACCACGCCGGACTGCACCGCATCGATCTTGAGTGCGTTTATGATGTTCCACAACCCCACGATCAGACAGGCCATAACTATTCCGCCAAGATAGGTCTGCCGGATAATCTGCCTCATCATAGCCTTCATTATCGGAGAGTTCATTATGGCGTCTGCCGGCAGAGAGTTCAAGGTATCCTCGGCACGCTTCCTATCCCTAGCCTTCTTGCTCATAGCACCGCTTCCTGAATGACCTTTACGCACCTAGGCCACATAGTGCAGAGGTACTTCATAGCCTTACCGTCAGGGTAATAGGCTATCGTCGCATAGTGGGAAGGATGCTCTTCAGGCAACCTCTCTTTCACATACCGTTTAATCAGTCTCCTAGACTTAACCATTTTAAGAGCCTTGGCAACAATATCCGACGGGTATCCCGCCAGCCTACATCGAATCTCTTCAATCAACTCTTGACCCTCCTCAGTCTCCCTCAGAAACTTATCCTGCTGCCAGTTACAGCTAATCGCCTCAGTGAGCTCAGCAGGCGTCGTCTGCCCTATAAATTCATCCAGAAGTATTGCTCCAATCTCGTAGCCTAGCTCATCCCATATACTAGCCATAAGGAAAGCCCTCAGCTAACTTGAATGAAGGGAGGGTATATTTGAATTTAGAACCACGATTTTTAATTCAAATCTAGGCGGTAGTGTTCCTCTAGATTTAATGCTCTCTCATAGAGAATTACCCTTTCACTCATAATCCTCTATTTGCAAGACACTACTATTTAAGAATTGCGTGGAAGGTTAGCTTTACACTTGGGACATTGAACTACGGGTGGGAGTTGCCCGTTGACCGTGTTGACTGTTACCGTCTCTCCGCATTGCTTACCATCAACGACATTTGGACATTGGAATGTGGCGACTTGCTCTTGGGCGACGCCTGTGGCAGGCTTCACCTCACCGCCCTCCACCATCTTCTTCACCCTGCCCTTTATCTGCTTAGGGGCATCTGACTCTCTGAAGGCCTTTACAATATCCCTCGCAGTAGGCACCAGAACTCCTTTAATCAAATCTTGTCTCTCAGACTTAGCATCTTCCCTATCCGCCTTTGCATCTAACCTCTTCTGACGTTTCTCGTCTATCTCAAGATAGCGTGCATACGACTCTGGATCACTGACAATCATCTCACTGGGAAGAATCATACCTGCCTTTTCATCATACACAAACTTGCTAGCGAATGGCTGCGGAGGACTATCAGTGGGCTCAGGTGAGGTTTGACGGTCAGACTTTCCCTCTATCAGATCCTTCAACCTAGCTTCAAGGAACTGCTCCGCCAACTCTTCAAGCTTTGACTTCTTGGCCTCGGGTGTCGATGTTGCCTGAGGAGGATACTTCATATCAAGCTCTTTCACAATCGAATCCCTCAGACCATTATAGGTGTTCATAAACTCTGTAAACTGCTTGATAGGGTCAGGAGCCGACGGCCCCCTTTCAGGTTGAGTCTTCACAAGATCAAACAGCGAGTCCACGAAATCGCTCTGCGGGTGTCCTGTGCGCCTCTTATACTTCGCAAGACTGGCGAGGAACACATCTCTCTCCTCCGGCTTCATATCCTTGAGAACCTTCAACTGCTCAGGGGTGAAGTCCATTGGGGCTGAAGCCTCCCCTTCACCACCGGCTTCTTCATCAGTCTTCGGAGCTTCCTTCTTCCCCGCCCTCAGCTTGTCTAACTCTAGCTCAAGCTGAGCTTCAGTCTTCTCAACCACCATCCTTCTCAGCTTCTTAGCTCTTTCATGAGCTTCAAGGGCCTCAAGCTCCTTAACAGCCTTCTCATCCTCAGCAAGCTCCTCCTTCGACCTTTCACCTGAAGACTCAGAATAACCAGTTGAACCAAGAATGGCCTTCATACCTCTAGTCTGGAAGACTCTACCTAAAAGTCTATCGCAGACTCCCAGAGTCAAGGCTGACTCAGCCCAGAGTCACCCCCTGACTCAAGACCTGACTCAGGATGACTTGAGAGAAGTTTAAATGCTTGACTCCCGCTTGACTAATTGCTGACTCAGACTTGTCAAAGACAAAGATAGATCAGGCCGCAGACAAAGCCGTTGAGCTTATGCAGAAGGATTCTAACTTGAAGCAGGGCGACGCCATCCGCCAGGTTATGGCCGAGATGAAGATACCTGACAAGGACTTCTTCAAAATCAACGGTACGGTGAAGCATAGGAAACCTAAGTCCAACGGAGAGGAGGTCAAAGTAGAGGAGAAGGTGCTAACGACTACAACAGGAGGGAATGGACCAGAAGAGAAACCTCCAGTGACACCGCCCCCACCTGAAAAGAAGTTGCCACCCATAAAGCCCGATGACATCACACCCTATCAGCAAGTCTTCGCAGAGCTAGAGTCAGGCGCCAATCCAATAGACGTGATGACCGAGTTTAACCTAACCCCCGGGCAGCTTGAAAGCGTCCTAGACCACTGGAACAGCATCAAAGCGAAGTGGTGGGAGAAGGACGCCATCGAAGCAAGATACCTCCCAGTGTGGCATAAGTTCGCCCAAGACATGGGCGTACCTATGCGAGACGGATGCAACAACTTCGACGACGCCACCGGCATCTGCAAGCTATGGAAGTTCCAAGACATACCTGTAAGCCTCAGAAGACAGTTCCCCGGCATCTTCAAGGTCGATGGCTCAAACATCAGAGTGAAGGTGAGTGAACACCCCGAGATCTGTAGCCTATGCCACAGAGGAATAGCCTATCAGACCGGAGCCATCGCATAGTCAAGAGTCACCCCCTGACTCAAGACCTGACCTCAAGACTTTTCTGACTCAGAGCCCTGACTCAGGACCCTGACTCACCTGACTTTTTTCTGACCTTAACCCCCTTGTCCAGAGTCACAAAAAGTCAGAAAGTCACCCAATAGTCAGGGGCTGACTTTACGCACAGGCCTCTAAGGGAATACAGGCAGACTTCCCCGTAGATTCCTAGAGAAAAGTTTGATGGTCTACCCAAAGTCTAAGCCTCAAACCTGCAACCGGAGATCTCTGACTACCCAGACTCTCTGACCTAGAAACCTGCACGCCGGACCAGAGGGGAGAACGTAACCCACCGGCTCCCGAGACTTAACACGTAAAGTATTTAACACCCTAAACCGTAGGGTACGGTGGCATGTCCAACCAGAAAGAGGCCCTTCCCGCCGGTAGAGAAGCGGGCGTTGACCCCTCCGAGAGTGGGGAGGCCACGGCGGCCAAAAGCCAACTTGGAGTGATGCTTCAACTTGATAGAAATACTTCCTCTCGTTGGTTCGCCACTAAGTAGATACCGTGACTTTGGAAGTGTAGTCGTAGCGCATAAAGAGACAAGATACGTATTGGCGATAATACGTCAAAACGGTAAGCTTGAGAAGACTGATTCGCCTCTAGCTATAAGGCCAGATGAATGTGTAGAAGACCCTGATTTCGGGGAACTTGCTCGAATCATCATTTCCATAAGGGTTGAAAGCGATGAAGAGTTACGCTGAGCTGAAGGCTGAGCAGGTGGCGGCCGGTGAGGTGGACTGTGACCCGAGTTGCCTTAACGCTACTGGGGAGGTCTGCACTTGTTCTTGTGGCGGTCGGAATCACGGGCGGGATGTGAAGAAGCAGAGGGAGAGGCTTGAATACTTGAACAAGCTCTTGCGTGGTGAAAAGGCTTGAAGATCCGAGCAAAGAAACATTCGCTTGAGACATACATAAGAGTCGCAGTTAAGGCTGGATTAGATGTTCATGTTGACCATACAAAGCAGATAGCGACTATTTCGGGCAACGAAGACACAATTAGAAAGATGAGGTTTGATTTATTTGCAAAGAGAGGATTCATAGACATTGTCGAGTAGAAATACGACAACCTGCCAATTCTGCGAATTAAGACCAGCTACTCTTACAGCGAAGTTCGAGCTATATGCTTGTGCGTTATGTGCAAAGAAAAGACCGAGCGATGAATGGGTGTTAAGACGGTGAGGAGCTTGAAGACGAAGAAGTATGAGATAGAGCGTCCTGAATGTAAGGCTACTTTGATAGTTGTGGTGTCGAGGGAAGTGATAACCGAAGCTGTGAGAGGTGAGTATGAGGATGTCGTTGAAGTCAAGAAGTCAAACCAAAGCAAGCTCACCTAAACGGTGTAAGCTATGCGGAGAGCATAACTTCCAAATCCCTATTCAACAGACGCCAATCTTTACAACCAAGGGATCCCATTTTAGCCTTATCAAATATAAATGCGGGAAAATGTATGAGGTTGTTGAAGATGTGTAGACGAGAGGCTCAACATCTAGGAGGTTGAGAAAATTGGTAGATGAGCAGCTAGAAGAGATTGCAGATATAGAACCTGAGCGTCTACTTGTACTACTTCGTTCGTTTAATTATCCTGATTTCTGGATTCATATGTTGGAAAGTGAATATTGGTATTGGGAATCAAGTGAATTTTACAAGGTTGAGAAGGCTTGAGTGAAGAGGACGATGTTGAGGAGGGGAGGATAGATGACGAGGAAGATCAGCCCTAGAGAGTTCTGGTGCTTCTGGGTCGGGACGTTCATCCACCTGTGGGAGGCCGAGGCCACCCCTCGGATTCACGAGGCAATATGCATGCAGTGCGACAACATGCAGTATCCCAAGCCCACGCTGAAGCAGACCGCTGAGCTGATCGAGGCGTTCAAGAACCTGATCGAAGGCGCCGTGCAGAAGCTGGAGGCAAGTGAACCCGTTGACCACGACTGAATACTATGTTGTTAAGACCATCAGCGGCCACAAGTATCTCTACCTTATTCAGCAGACCTACCTAGGCCCACTTGAGAAGCAGCCCCCCGAAGTCCTGAAGAAGCTTGAGAAGCAGAAAAGGAAGCCGAGGAAGGTGGCTTAGATGGAAGAGAAGGTGGCGAAGTGGCCTTGAATGTTGGGGTAGTTCTGACTGGGACGATGGAGCAGGTGCAGAAGGCCATTAACAGCGCCGTGAAGCATGGGGTGTTGGGGCCTAAAACTCTTGTTAGACTTACCTTCGAGTTCGACGTGGATGCTGAGAAGCTCGGCGATCTCCCTATCTTCACCAAGATAGAGAAGAAGATGCCTGCCGTGGGTTCAAACCCCACCTCGAAACTAGAGGTAGAGCAGAAGGTGTCAACCTTGAGGGGAGAAATCTTAGGCGCCCTGAGCAGGCTAGAGCAGCTAGATGTGGACTGAGACACATGGGTTATCGAGTCGTGATATCCGATTCAGATAGGCCGCTGAACAGGCAACAGGCCATCAGCCTCGCAGTCTTGATTCAGAAGTATCTCCACAGAAGGCTTGAAGGGCCAGCATTCAAAATCGGTATCGAGGAGGAGAAGAGACGGCTGGAGAAAAGAGGCAACCCCTACCGACATATAACTGAAGTAGAAGAGTGATTGATATTTGCCTCAGCTCTATGTAGCTAGGAAGAATAGCTTTAACCCCGATTCGATTCGACCTGTCAAGAACCAGCACTTCGTGAAGCCTGATTGGGGATTATGGACTTCAACTTTCAACCCTGAAGGTAAGTATGCAAGCGGCTGGGTAGAATGGTGTGCTGGTGAGATGCCCGAATGGATAGTCGATATGCATGCTTTTCTCCTGACTGTTTCCCCTACTGCCAGAGTCTACACTATAGACTCGCTTGGGGATCTTGTAAGTCTAGTCTCAAAATATCCTTTAAAGACAGACATACCTCAGCTGAAACAGTTTGAATGGATAGACTGGGAAGCTGTGTCCCGAGACTATGATGGAGTCTACCTTACAGACGAAGGCCAATGGGCCACACGCTTCTCTACACCTAGCCTCTACGGCTGGGATTCAGAGAGCACCCTATGGTTTCGCAACGTCTTCACCAAAGTAGTCCCTTATGAAGGGGTTCTGGTGCGTCTTAATAAAGCCGGATACCCTTCAAGTGGTTAAGATGGCTACTCAGTATCCTATGCCGTATGTGGTTGAAGCTAGGAGGCCCGGTGAAGGCTGGAGGGTTCAGAGATGGTATCGCATAGAGGAGATGGCGGTTCAGGTCGCCAAAGCTTGGTCTGAAAAGTATCCCAAGGCAGAGTTCCGAGCCGTGAAGTATCCTGAGCTGAGGGTAATTTGGTCGAAGACCCCTAGCTACTATGAGCTAGAAGCCGACAGGTCGAAGAAGAGGGTTGCCCGTCCGCCGGAGCGGAAGATTGAGGCCTTCATACCCCCAGAGGAAGCCTATCAAGCCAGCTATTGGGGTCAGTTTGAGAGGTTCGAGAAGGAGGCCCTTCAGCAACCGAACCGTGAAGTCTGCGTCCCCACCACCACCGACGAGTTGAAGAAGAAGTATCTGGAGCTGGTGAAGATGCGTGAAGACCCGAAGATCCCGTATGAGGAGCGTAAGAAGATAGCTGAGCAGGCCAGAGAGGCTTTAGACGACCTGATGAAGACCAGCCCCAACTACGGGAAGTTCAAGAAGTGGAGGGAGGAGCAGGAGCAGTGGCGTCAAGTCAGGGCCCCCGGCATAGACTACTCAAAGGTTCCAGAAGTATTCAAAACTGGAATCGGTTTAGAGGCCAAAAAATACAAGAGGTTCTAGGAGATGACTAGCTATTTCAGAGATATGCCGGATGCTTGGGTGGCTAAGCTGAGGGTGGTCGGTGACGGTGATCAGGTGTTAGGGTTTCTTAGACTGTTTAGGAAGTGGATGGCAGATCGGGGTGTTGAGACGAAGGAGACATGGGGATGTAAGACATATGGCGACGGCTATCTCTACTTTTACCTATCCATGGCCGCTACATATATCGATGAAGACGCTAAGAAGAGAGGCCTCAGCTTCAAAAGAGTCATGGAGGAAGTGATGAGCATGGATGTTAAACCACCATCCACCTGTGATTTTAAAGGAATTGAGCAGAGAAGGCAGGAGATTCTGAAGCGTATACGGAAAGACATTGAGGAGAGAAGATTCTAGGGAATGTCCCTCGATGACTGGCTTAGGGAGATCAAGGAGGCCGCCAAGACCGAGGTAGAGGAGAAACCACCTGAAGTTAAGGAATCACCTTTCACGAACTGGGTGGTCGAGGTCAGGACTAAGGAGGGTAAGAAGATGTTTACTAGGATAGGTTTCCTCACAAAGGATATGGCGGATAGAAGGGCCTATGATGAAGCACGGAAGCTTCTGATTAGCCGGAAGGACAGATGGTATGAGGTCGTAGTCCACGCACCACTAGACTCAGGCCTACCTGACAGGATAGTGGAGTTCTAATGAGCACACCTAGTCGAGAGTTTATGGCATCGGCTCTGCGGAATCTCTTCATGAAGCTCAATCGTGACGATGATCCTGAAAAAATTGATTGGGAAGCTTGGGTCGATGCGGCCCTGAGCTTGGAGGAGAACGTCGATATTTTCGAGAGAAATTATCCGTCTTACAGGTGGCGTGGCGAGCCTCAGGTCAGCATCAGGGAGAAGATAGTGGATGAGCTTGTGAAGATCGTGGAGCCTGCGAGGAGGGAAGGCATCTCCGACCAGATGATTAAGAATGCTTTGAAGGAGGTGGAGGCGAGGCTTGGAGTAAAGCTCACGGAAGTCGTTCAGCGAGGGGTGTCGAAGGAGAAGTATACGCAGGCGCTACGTGAAGTCGAGCGGCTGAAGTTCAGGTTAGAAGCGGAGAAGCCTCCACCGCCACCACCTGCACCCCTATCTCCAGAGCAGGCTATGATTGAGGAGCTCAACAGACACATAAGGGCGAGGGCGATTCAAGAGCGCCTCTCCGACCAAGACATCCTCTTCCTAACCACGATTATAGACCCCAAGAGAAGCCTAGAGGAGAATAGACGGAGAATAAACGACCAGATTGAATCTTTAAAGATGACTAGACCACCACCTCCCCCGCCGGAGCGGAGACCAGTCAAGGTGCCAGTGGTTGCTCCACCTCTATACGCTCCTCCCCCAAGGAAGTATAGTTTTGAAGATATTCTTGGTGGCGTCGCATATCCTTCAGCTGTGGTGCTCATAATTACCGTGGGGCCTGGGGATGTAGAGAAGAGCGGAGTGTTGGCGCTTTCTACAGCTATAAGGTATGCGAGAGAATACGTAAAGAAGGGGTGGAAGGTTGAGTTCGCCCCAGTCTGAAGAAGAAGATGAAGGGAAGAAGGTAACTCTGAAGACCATCGACAAGAGGCTGAGGAGAATCGAGAAGATGCTTACACAGTCAACCCCACCATTAGAAGAGGTTGGAGAGATCTGTCCAGAGTGCGGTGGAGCCCCTACTGGGAATGAGGATGTCCAGTTTCAGAAGAGGATTTACAAGAAGTATGTCTGTGGGAAGGGTCACATATGGGTCGGGGAGGCCTGAGCCTTCCCTTTGACGAATAAGTATCCAGCTTGACCGTTCAAAAGGGTTGGGAAAGTCTCTATGCTTGAGTTCGTCAATCTCTCTAATCGTTTTTTCCCATAGTAAGCCGTCTTCCGGTTCACAGAAAGGAAGACCTTATCGCTAGACTCGAACGCCCTGAGAACCTTTTCATAGTTAATGCTCCTCAGCTTCACAACGACTAGCCCCTTGAACTCTATAAATTGAGTGCGCTTCTTCACCATTTCCATCTTCCTCTTTAGTTGGCAAATACCTCTCCTAAATTAAGACGCTCTATTTAAATCATTATACCCGTTAAAGGAATGATAGAGGTGAATTAGATGCCAGGAGTTAGTGCTGGGGACGTATGGAGACTATACGTCAAACCTTCGCTTGACGGTCGCCTCGTCATAAGGAAGAAGACCGTTATGCGTAGGAGCGCCCGTGTCCTAGAGAGGAACAGGACATTCGCTGCTACAATAGGTCGTAGGCCACAGGCCTGCGGAGGTCAAGGACCTACAGGAGTTGACGGAAGGCCTCACACACCGATCAAGAAGTTCATCGCCTGCCTCAGAGGCGGGGCGATGGCTAGAGTACCAGCAGGCGAGTACCTAGAAGTTGAGTAGGCCGATAAAGCCTTAAGTCGGCCTCCCCCTTCTTTTTCTATATGCCAAGTCCGCCTAGTGTGAACAGATATCATAACAGTAAGAATCCACATCGTGAGGTTCTAGTATACGATGATGGTGTAGACACAGTAGTGCATGTGGCTGACTTTCGAAGAATGCAGATTAGAACTTTAAGGCAGAGTATAATAGAGGGAGAGGCTCCTCTAAGAGAAGAAGAGGTCAAAGTAGTTGGTCGAATACGCAAAAGTGCGCCTGTCAGTTGAGGAGCAGAAGCGTATCCTTGAGGAGGAGAAGTTTCGTCTACCCGTCTCTGAGAAGTGTGCTTTAAGGCTGGCGGCTGGGCCTCCCTGCGACCGGACGAATCTTTCAGCATGGCTTCTCTGCTTTAGTTGGCATAGGATTAGGTCTGTTTCAGGTAGCTTGACTCTGAGAGAAGTCTTTAGAGCAGCTCTTGAGGAGGCGAAGGCTGAGTTCAGGGAGACGTGTGAGCGAAAGTGATCCGTATCCTGAAGACGTTTGAGGCCGATGACGCTTCCGGCACCAAGGTAAGGGTGGGCCTGATTGAAAACGATGACTCTGTGAAGCTGACTCTATGCCATGTGAAGGACAGTGATGCGGAATGCTGGTCTACGAAGGAGGATGCATCTAAACTCTATGAGTTGGCTAGAGCTGTCTACGCTGGATTGGGCTTTAACCTTTCAGAAGTCGAATCTATGGACGTCGGGTTCTAGGGGTTACACCTAACATCGGTATGGGGGCTATATTCTTATGCATCTCAACATAGGCCTGTAGCCGCTTCATCTTACCTTTAACAGCCTCTCTCTCCGCCGAATCCATTATCGTGTTGACCCCTGCGACCATACAGTTATACAGCTTCTCATCATGCTGAGCATCAGCGTATTTGAGGTGGCATAATTCCTCGAGGATCCCCGCCTTAACCCGAGCTTGACTACTGAGCATGTCGACTCCTGTCTCTCTCATAATCGTCTTCACACTAGGTATAAAGATGGTTGGTATACCATTGGTGAACTTACTTGAGGCTCTGTGAATGGCGATATTACTATCTCTATCGGGGGGATTCTCGTTACCGAGTATTTTAACCCAGACCTTACCGGGAAAACCAGTTGTGTTCTTAGCAGTCCTGACGAAGGCCGCTACATCGAAGCCTTCAGACATTTGCGCTTCCTGTGCCGTCACCATCGCTCCCCTTCTCCTCGCTTGGAGCTGAAACCTTCTGAGGAAACTTGCTCAGTTTATCTACGACTTGTGCGGCGGCCTCATTGGGACTTAAGCCGTCGAATGTCAGCTTCTCCAACACTACGCCACGGTTGAGAAGAAGGATAGTAGGTGTAACTTCAACTTGGTGTTCATCAGCCAGCTTATCGCACTTCTCGTCTGTAAGGTCAATCTCTCCGAGAACGATATTCTCCTTCTCTGCAACCACCTTCAACATATCCATAGCGGCCTTACAGTGAGGACAGCTTGGTTGCGTATAGACAGCTATGGCCTTATCATGCGGCTCGAAGGCCTTGTGAAAACCCTCGACAGAGCATTCCTCAAGTTTCTCGCTCATACTATTCAAGATGAACCGTTAAGTAAATAAGGCCTTTCCCCACTCTTATAATCTATGGCTGAGGTTGAGGCGTTGTTGCGGGAGCTTGTATCTATCAGGGAGGAGGAGAGGGCTACTGTCCGCCGTTACGCCACACTTGTTGACAGGGCTCGGGCATTGGGTGCGAATAGGCTTGTGAGTCTTATGGAGCGGTTGGGGTCTGATGAGATGATGCATCTAGGGGAGATCGGAGCCTATCTCCAAGAAGTGCAGGCCGCAGAAGCTAGGGAGCCGGATGGAGCTAGGCAGCTCGGAAGGGAAGCTGGCAGAGTCGGCAGAGGCGCATATAGGGCTGGCAGGGCCTTCTACAGAGGCTTGAGGGAGAAGTGAGTGCCCTCACATCGTTGCCATGAATACGTCGACAGGGTTGTTTTCGGAGAGTCCTACGGTGCCATACATCGCTGGATAGATCAGGCATCCCAATTTTTTAAGCAAGACCATCGGCGCATACATCATATCATTTACAACTCTGGTGGTCAACGTATAGTAGACCCTACGGAGAGCATCAGTCTTGCATTTCAGCCACCTAGATTCCAAGGTGTAACTGCTCTGCGAACAGCTGAGGTATACACTCTGCACTCGATCCTAGACGATGTGTGTTCACGTAATCCGAGGCTCAGGCTTGCTCTGGAGATTCTGGCCTTAGCCGATAAGGGAAAACCTATTACGGCTCTCCCACCTCAGATTATGGTGCTGGTAACGAGGGTGTTGAGGCGATGAATCAAAGGCCTAGATGTTTCTATTGCGGTACATATGATGGTATAGAGTGGTGTCCTCACTGTCAGAAGTGGCTGTGCGACCCCTGTAGTCACAAATACGCCGACCGGATAGCTGACGCCATAAGGAAGCATATTGGAAGGCCTAATCCAAACAGGTATAGGTGATGGGGACTGGAGGAGTGTAGCTTCTGTCAACGGATTCTAAAGATGGATGAGGAGCAACGAGAGTCAAACTTAAATAGTAAGCAGACCACTCATAGCACTATGCCAGAATACGGTGAAATCGCAGCGGGATACGGTGGAGCCTTTCTAACCGGTCTTGTCGTAAGAGGCGCCAAAGAACTGGATAAGACGTTGAAGACCAATACGAACCCACCCATATTTAGAGCTGACTCACTGATTACTTGGGGTGTGGCTCTTGGATCAGCTTTGGGTCTTCTATGGAAGGGTCGAAACTTGAAGAGTAGACATCCTAAGATCTATGAGGGTTTGAAGGGTGCCGGGCACGGCGCAACAGCGCTCTCACTCGCTCCGGCTGAAGAGCAGATTACAGGCGTAAAGACATTCTCTCAGGTAAGCTACGGTGGACCGATACAGAGGCAGATGATTGGGCCTCAGGGTTCAAGGCTTGCAGTGAGCACAACTACAACTAGGGGTGTCACAGGCGGACTGACACCTGTACTAAGCGTAGCCGAGCGCTAAGGATATTGGGCGACTGACATTTCTGGCGGTTTTAAGGCCAGCCTCGACTCTGAAAGGAAGACATCCTTCTTATTCTTAGCGAATCTGAGGAGTAGATATAGGGTCTTGGTCTTTGAGACTCCTAACTCCTTAGAGAACTCTTCCAGAAGTCTATAATACTCCTCCCTCAAATTCGTTCCATAGTATATCGACGGCATATTTGATAACTAAGTATCTTTCCATACGCCGATAAATATAAGCATCTCTCTTAAAGCATTGAAGTAAAATGCCTGACCCATCAGTTACGAGAGATTACGAGGCAGCCATAGCGATGGCGGCCAAGCTACAGATGATAGTGGAGCCGTTGAACAGCGGCGAGCTGGACATCATCGACAAATCCTTCAACCGACAGTTCGTCTGGCTTCAATCAGAGAGATCCTTGGCAGACCTATACCTCCGCAATAGGGCCGCAGCCATACTGCTGGCCGCCATAGCGGTAGAGCAGATGGACGCCAGAGTCGGAGGCTCCATGCCGAAAGCCGGGCTGGTAGGCGTACCAACCTACCCCCGAGCCAACTACTTCGGTATAGGCGCCGACTGGGACTCTGACGCCGCTGGGAGCCCAGTTCCATTCGCCGCCGGAACCGCAAACTGGATACATGGAGGAACAGCCGAGCTCGGTGGCGCCGCCGGCACCAACATCAGAATAGGTGAGAACGGAGCTCATGTCATCTTCGGCATCGGCAACCTAGCCCCCAACACCAAGCCCTGCAAGATAGAGACCATCGAGCAGGTTAAGGATGGAGCAACATACCCCTCAATCTTCCCAAGACCAGCTTGGGACAACAGCGAGTTCTCCATACTTGAGTTCGACGACGTGATCTTCCTGAAGCAGGGCACCACCTATAGAACAAGAAGCAGGCAACGAGTAGCCTGCGCCCTAGCAGACACCGTACCCTTCCTCGTAGCCATCTCAGCCATAAACGAACCACAACTCAGAATCATCGACCCTACAACTTTAGATCTCGCCGCCAATGACCTCGTGGCCGTAGGTTGATGTAGCACCATCCAACTGGTCGGGGTCATACTTATATACCCTGACCTACACCCTTTTTGTATGCGATACCAGAAGTGGACTGAAGAGGAGTATTCTCATCTTCGAGAGCTCTACCCTAACGCACCAAAATCTGAGTTGCTAGCTAGGATTCAGGGGAAGTCTTGGGATGCTATTCGCATTATGGCGAAGCGGTTGAAGGTTCGACGGCTTTACAAGTATCCTCCACCACACCTTCAACCTTGGTATAATTACCGTCTCTGGTCTGACGAGGAGAAGGAGTATCTTCGTCAGAACTATGTTTTAGGAGACCCTGCCGAAATTTCAAAGAGGCTGGCTCGGAAATGGAGAACTATTTGTTGCTATGCGAAAGGGCTTGGTCTTCATAGAAAAGGATTGAGATATGACAAGCCTACCTTAACACTTTCAGATATAGAGAAGAGTTACATAGCTGGTTTCCTAGATGGAGAGGGTTCAATATCTTTAACCGCAACAAAGAGAAAGAGTGGAAGGTGCAACTACACAGTAAGGATCTGCATCGGCAACACAAATTTCGATGTAATGACTTGGATTAGTGAAAGAGTGGATAAGCCACTGGAGCCTGTTGATCTGCCAAGGATAGATAGGCGGGGCATCAGATTAAATATGGCTTTTTATCGGTTAGTGATTCAAGACTTTGGTGCTATTGAAGTCCTCTTACAGATGCTTCTTCCATATTTAATAGTCAAGAAACATCAAGCTGAGTTGGCCCTAAAGTGGGTTTCACATCAACTGTATTCCGCCATCAATCATGAATATAGTGGTGAAGAACTAGCCATAATTGAAGAGTTCAAACATATTAACAGAGGAACTAAACCTGCTATCTCACTTGTCTAGCGATGGCGAACTGCTTCAGCCTTCTTCGGTGGGATTCGGATTCATCGTTCATCATCTCAAGCTTCCTGTAGAGCTCCTTCTCACGGGTGTTCTGTAGCTTCGGGATGTCTTTATGCGTAGGCCACTTGCCTCCACAGTTATGTGTCAAGGCATTATTTAACAAAATTACTTCTTGATCAGTCTTAGCATCAAATATTCGTCCCCTATATGGATCTCTTGTAATCTTGAGTAGCGGTGTTAGGATAAATTGTTCCACTACTATCTTAAAGTCATGCTTTCTTCGTGGGAATTCTAGCAGAAACTGTGGCCCTCCCTTTATGACACGGCGCCCTAAAATGGACTCCTCTCTAGCTCTAATGTATATGTTTGGCAAGGAGCCTAGACTTGTTGAGAGGAGTTGTAGTTGCAACGCCAATTTCAAACTTGCTGTTGAGGCTTTCCAACAATTAATACCCGCATAGCCGTCGCCCGCAAGGTAACCCTTTAGAAAACCCTCACGTATACTAGGGTCTATATGATCGATTATGAAGTCTGGGATCTGCTTGCCTTTAGCGCTATGGCCGCACCATTCCCTGAAGGCTCTGGCAAGTACCCTAGACTGCAACTGAACCTCAACGCACCTCTCTCCTTTTACAGGCTTTACATTCGGCTTGAAGCCAAGGGCTTCAATAATCCGTTTAGCCTCATCTATAGTAGACTGCTCTTCTGAACCTAGATATAGTCTGACTTTATTCGAGACGCATCCATCGGCAGTATATAGCCCAATAAGCCAAGCCGTATCTCTGTTGACTGGCCACGTTTTCCGCTTTAGCCTAGCTTCCCCATTAATCCATGGCCTCAAGCTCAATTCTTGAGAGTCGATGGTTCCAGTTTGACGGGGCACAATCAAGAAGTCGCCTTCCCGTAGATCATGGCTACTGGAGGATTTCCTAAAGACAGGTTCTAGATCTTTGGCTGGTTTCAAATAAGTATTAGAGACCTGCCTGTTCCAATCCTTACCTGAAACTGTAGAGATAAAGATCTCATGGTCTGGAGTCACAGAGAAGGGAAGTAGGCCAAGGGCTTTGATAGTAACCAATTCTCCCTCATAGAGGTGTTGCACCACTTCATCTACCTTGGTTCTACCTTGAGACCCATAGATCTCTTCACCAGCTTCAAGAGTCTCTATCGGTCTAAATCCCCCCGAGATAATGGTTCCAGGTTTGACGCATCTTCCGCATCTTATGTGAGTTATTTCCCTAGAACATAAATTGCAGCGATCAGGGAAGCCTCCTACCCTGTAGACGCCCCCGCACAGTTCGCATCTGAAGAGCTCTACCGAAGGAATATGGCCACAGTATGGACAGGAAGTCATCTGAATAGTGGATGACGGCTTAGGCTATATTACTGTTTTTGAGTCTGGCTCTCTTACTTAAAGATACTGATTGTTGGGTAATGGCGCCCTACGCAAGAATCCGTACTGGATCAGGGCGTCCTATTACGAGGCCGTAGATTCTGCCTGTGGCTGTGGTTGCGTATAGGAAGGTGACTGTTCCTCCGGCTATGGTGGGGTTGTCCTGTGTGAAGCTGGCTCTTGTGGCGATGCCTGATAAGACGTAGGAGACTGCGAAGTCGATTGTGGCGAGTCTTGTCTGGCCCTGTGTGAACACGGCGGCGCCTGCTGCGAGTGTGGCTGTAAAGATGCATATGTATCTCTTCGTAGCGTTTTCTCCGAGTGTGGCTTCGACGGCGGATAGAGCTCCAACCGTCCCTAACCCGAGGCGTGAACTCGGAATCTGGGATCTGCTAAAGCGACCCATACTTATCTAAACCAAGAGAGAGAGCCACCAATACTTAAATACATCATACTGACTCATTATGAGTAATGCAACTTCATGAGCGTTTAAAGCAATTAGGGAAGGCAATCTTGCTAGAGAAAGGTTATTATAAAATAGAAGAAGAATACGGTCTCGTTATTGAGGGTAAGCGTTACAAAGTTGATCTTGCCGGCTTCAAGGGTGATATGAAAGTTGCGGTTGAATGTAACTATTCAAAAGCTCCTTCAAATACAAAACTCGAAGATCTACAAAGCTATTTTGGTGAAGTTATTGAGCTAAGAGTTGAAGACTTGGTGGTTTGGTTACAGGACAAGGTTGAACGCTTAGAGACTCTCCTTAGAGGCTTTAAGACGGAACTTGAAAACCAGAAGAATGAGGTTGAACGCTTAAGGTCACCAAAGCCGGATGAGCAATTAAAGTATGATGATAGATCTGTGACGAGTAAGGTTTGTGGGTCTCCGGGAAACTACAGCATCCATATACCTTCCACAATCTGCGACTTCCTTACTTTAAGCGAAGGAGATGTGCTAGAGTATTATACCTCAGACTCCGAGTTACCTCAAGCTAAGGCTAGGTTATTGATAACGAAGAAGGTGAAAGCTTGAGCATCTTTACTAAGGAGGACTGGCTTCCTGTAAAATGCCCCTGCTGTGGCGAAGTCGCATTCTACTGGACGAATGAGAGGGTGGGACTTGAGCTCTTCGAGAAGGTGAAGAGGGATGGTTCTCTAACCCATTGGGATCTAGGCCTTCCCTACATTCAGTGTGGATCCTGCTATGAAACAGAACCTATTTTGAAGCACATGCAACCTAGACGGTTGAGCTACACCTGCCCAGACTGTGGAGGAAAGATTAACGTAGATATTACAGGTACAACTCTTAAGGTGGAGTTGAAGAAATAGCTTGGAGGCTCTCTTCGACCCCGATGCTGAGCTCTTCGTTAAGGGTGACCGCTCGAAGATTGAGAAACGGTTCTTCAAGGGGGCTGAGATACCGGTGAGCGGGGGGCCCAACGTGAAATACTGTCTCGTAACAGCGGGGGCGACATGGTATCCCTCTCTGTTGAAGAAGGATGTAGAGCGGCCAGGATTGTACAATTGGTGTAGACTTTTCAATGGAGAGGTCTTGCCTTGGGCTGACTTTCAGTTCGGGAGGCGAAGGCTGGACGAGTTCGACATCGTCCACTGCAATCTCGCAGGTCTTGACATACCTTTAGTGAAGCAGGTTAGAGAGGCCCTGCCTAGAAGCACATCCACTAAGCTGGTGGTGAACCTTGACTACGGCCTAGAGGTGATGCAGTACGCCACCAACGACCCACTGGAGATATTGGGCGCACTGTTGGAGGCAGATTTTATCCTGGCCGTGGAGCCAGCACATGCCGGTTTCATCGAATTTCTGTTGAAGACGAGTGGGAGGCCGACGAAGATTCAGGTAATCCCCCATCCCCAAGATTCTGAGACTATCAAGAAGCCGTTTCCAGAAGGCATGTTCCTGCCATACGACCAGAGGGGCGACATACTGATGACTCATTTTCACAGGTATGACTCACATGTGTTCATTCCCGTCATGCTGATGCAGAACCTACCGAAGACGCAGAGTGGTGTGAACTTCACTAGGGCCTTGGTCGGCTATGCTGCTGAGACTTCGGAGAAGGCTAAGATGCTGGCGTCCATCATACACAACCTTGAGATGAGGAAGTGTCTTGAAATGATTCTGCCAATGCAGAGCTGGCAGACCTACATGAGGTTCGCTATGACCGTAGATCTCTGCCTCGACTATTACTCAATTTCTTCTCACGGTCGTGTACAGGAAGATATGGCCTGTATAGGTGTGCCGTGTGTCTCAACGAACTACAGCTACAGTGCTACGAAGCTCTATCCAGAGATCACTCACGACCCGAGGGATATCAAGGGCATGAGAGCGAGTCTTGAGAAGCTCATAACAGACCCAGAGTTCTATAGTCGAATAGCCGAATTTGCGTATAACGAGGTAGATTTCTATTCTTTCAGTCGATCGAGGGAACGTCTCCTAACCGCTATGGGGTTGAAGTGAGATGACTGGCTGGGAGACTATAAGGGTGATGACTGATTACGACCTTGAGAGGCGGGATAGCGCATTCAGCCTCGTCAAGAATATCCTACAACGGGTAAGCTTCGAGGCGGTATTCTACGTCACAAAGCAGGAAGATGGAAAGATAATGATCGTGTTCCGTTTCCTAGACCTGAAGAATTTAGAGACGTTGGAAGCGTACCTCAAGGAACTCTCTCTGCGGTGTGAAAAAGAGGGTTACAAGCGGAACCACATCGTCGAGGCCCTAGAGAAGGTATCGCCCTTCTGCCTATCCTTTGAGTTCAGGCCACAGAAGGATGCCCTCGCCTATATTCTACACTGCATCATGGAGAACTTTCTATATACACCTGAGGAAGAAATAGAAGTCTGTTTGCACATGATCAGGAACGATGTGGCTAAGTTACGGGAGGTGTGAAGGTTGATGCCGGAGAGTGAAGAGACAGCTTTAGAGAATCGCAGTAGCATTCGGATAATATACGCCGGTTCGAGGCTCTACGGTAAGGTTCTCGACTGTGGGTGCAATCTTGGTTTTCTGATAGATCACTTGACGGACGCCGTTAAGGAATATGAGGGAATAGACATGGATGGGAATCTTATTACTGAGGCGATTGATAACTATGGTCCTCAGCCCGGTGAACCCTACCCATACAGCTTTGAAATTGGCTTCCGCATCCACGATGTCTCTAGGCCTCTGCCCTACCCAGATGAGAGGTTTGACTCTTGTTTTACAGGCGAGGTTTTGGAGCATCTTTCAGACCCGTTACCAACACTCAGGGAGATTCACCGTGTCCTGAAGCGAGGTGGCCTGCTGATAGTTACCACGCCACTTCAATGGGAAGGTTTCAACCCGGATCATAAACACGAGTACGGTGTGCAAGAGCTCAAGGGCCTTCTGAGTGAGGCTGGCCTCAATGTTGAATCAGTGCAGGTGGTTTCACAAAACCCTGAGAGATGGTGGAGGCTACTGATGGTTGTGGAGGCTAGAAAGGTTCGAGGTGTCAGAAGTGGCGGCGTGGTGAGGACGGAAGCCTAATTATCTGCATCAAAGAAGAGGGCCATTTGGGTAGACATAAGATGAGAAGCTTACATGAATTGGCTATGAGTGAGAAGGTTTAGGATATGGTTGAGTCTCATAGACATCATTGGTGGGTCTATGCTACTGCCTTAGTGCCCCCCACTATAATGGTGTCCTGTAGCTGTGGAGCCGAGGGTTCTGTTACAAAGTTCTTTCAAGAGGAGTGGGATCGTGCCTTCCATGCACCTAGCAAGCCATATCCTTGGGAAGACGACTTACGGGTAAGGCGGGTAGCGTAGAATGTGTATTAGACCGCCCTGTGAGAACTGTGGTGGAGACTATGATGCCTGCTACCAAGCCTGCCCATATTGCGGGCATCCTAACAGCCAAGCGCCTCCCCCACTAAACCTACCTTGGGAATTATTCTTTAAGCAGGTAGTCGAGGAGGTTCCTTGTAAAATCTGCAAGACTAATCATACAGTAACGAGAATTATAACCGTGAAAAAAGGAGGAGTTGGCCAGTATGATGCAGTATGATGCTTTGGAGTGAGAAGAAGTGAAGGTCGCCATCATTGGGGGTCTGGACATTGGCAAACTGGCTTGGGATTTGAAGCGGGCCTTCGAGAAGTACCTCGGATGGGAAGTGGTGAACATCGCTTGGGAGAAGACCTATCTGGACGCTCCGGGAACTATAGACATACTTGTCTCCGAGCCACCTACGCAGTTCAGGCTGGGTGGTCTTCAAAGGGCTATGTTAGCGATGCAAGATCAGGATTTTTTCATTCTACGTTGGCTTGGTCAAGAGCAGATGGCTCAGCTCGGGTTGTTTCAGCTTCTGAGGAGGAATAATTTCTGCATCAAGCTTCATGGAACAGAAGGTAGAATAGGTCTTTGGCTTTATTGGTTCTACCCTCTCCTCCAGATGGATCCCTTCATAGTGACTAGCTTCGACTACTCGCTTTACGAGTCTGTGAGGAGGATGGGGTTGAGAAACGCCTGTCATATTGGACATGCGCTTCACCTAGACACTGACTTCCCTCAACCGAACCCTAACCCCGAATATGTGACAGTTGTTCATGCTCCGACTGACAGGAGTAAGAAGGACACCGACTACTTCCTAGATGTGATGAAGAGGGTTGAGGAGAGGAATGCGAAGGTGAAGACCCTTCTAATCGAGGGGAAGAGTCGAGAGGAATGCCTCAAATTGAAGGCTACAGCAAATATCACCTTTGATCAGGCCACTTCTCACTTGGGGATAGGTACTTTCGGGCGTAGTGCTTTGGAGGGCATGGCACTCTCTCAGCCAGTCATAGCGCAGACCAACGCTTGGAGCATGAGTCTCTACCCAGATTTGGCCGATATACTCGTTCAGACGGATAGGCTTCACCTTCAAGAGAGCATAGAGTCACTGGTCAACAATCCAGATAGGGTGAAGGAGCTCGGAGCGAAGAGCAGGGCCTTCGTGGAAAACCACTTCTCCGCCCCAGTGACTGCCCGTAGGTGGAAATTTCTTATCGAACACATAATGTCGACTTAGGCCTCGAAGCCTAAGTTGTACTCCTTCTTAAATCAAGAGCCTTATCAATGGCGTCTGCACAGAACTTATTCCTCGAAGATTTAGGAACTTGAATAAGTCTGGTGTAGATATCCTCCTTCAGATAAACGGTTATTGAGGGCATATACAGTATTCAGTATCTCTACTCTATTTAAATCTATACTCTTAGATCAATAACCTATGGCCTCATTTAGAGAATTGAAGGCTAAGGTGAATGGTAGATGTCTTGGGACTTAGGCATCCAACCGATTACGAAAAGATTTCTACGGCCCAATTACCTGCTTGCTCTCGCATTCCGTGAGGGTTTTGTCTTTGGAAGAGTGCTACTCGCAGAAAAGCTCCAGTATAGGCCTCTGAAGATGGTGGATG